>JACCDT010477903.1_pt1 | contig 13463 bp, 9 predicted proteins | sample 7446291 | NCBI WGS metagenome assembly JACCDT01 (sample SAMN15323446, study PRJNA562643) | freshwater metagenome | isolation source: river surface water | place: USA:Blue River Watershed | collected 2017-08-17
CATGTTGCCTGCCACCGGCTCCACAATGACTGCAGCAATGGTCGAGCCCATCTTTGCCAACACTTCTTCCAGCTGCTGGCTGTCGTTGTAGTCGAGCACCATCGTGTGCTTCGCAAAATCGGCTGGCACACCGGACGAGGTCGGATTGCCGAAGGTGAGCAGGCCGCTGCCGGCCTTGACCAGCATCGAGTCTGCATGGCCGTGATAGCAGCCTTCGAACTTGATCACCAGATCGCGACCGGTGGCGCCGCGCGCCAGTCGCAGCGCGCTCATCGCCGCCTCGGTGCCGGACGAGACCAGCCTGACTTGCTCGATCGACGGCACGATCTTGCAGATCTCTTCGGCCATCAGGATCTCGCCCTCGGTCGGTGCGCCGAAGGACAGGCCGTTGGCCGCTGCCTTTTGTACCGCAGCGATCACGTCCGGATGCGCATGACCGACGATGGCCGGGCCCCAGGAGCCGATGTAGTCGATGTAGCGCTTGCCGTCGGCATCCCAGAAGTACGGGCCTTCGGCGCGCGTGATGAAGCGCGGCGTGCCGCCGACGGAACGGAAGGCGCGCACCGGCGAGTTGACGCCGCCGGGCGTGCTGCGCTGTGCGCGCGCGAACAGAATATCGTTATTGGACACGTCAGCCCCCTTTGCTGAGTCGTAAGTTGTTATCGGGTGGGATGGTAAGGTATCAGCGCGGCTGGTCGCCCGTCTGGCCCGGGTCAGTGCCGGTGTCCTTGCCGCCAGGCTTGCCGGTTTCCGCGTTGGCGCCATTGTCGGCATCCGGCTCGCGCGCCCAGAAATAGCGGTCTGGCACCAGCTTGCCCATGCCCAGGCGCTGCGCCGCCGACAGCGCGGCATTGGTGAATTCCTCGGCCTCGAACACGGCCTCCGGCACGTCCATGCCGTTGGCGAGCATCGCAGTAATGGTGGCTGACAGCGTATTGCCGGAGCCGATGAAGGGCCCGGCCTGGCGCGGCCAGCTGTCGGTACGTACCGGGCCTTCTTCGCCGAACAGCACATTGGTCACATCATGCGCATCGCCCGGTGTGCCGGTGACGAACACGAATTCGCAACCGAACTCGATCATCTGCATCGCATCGACTTCCAATGTTTCTTCGTCGCTGGCCTCGCGCCAGGTCTCGGCCAGTCGCGACAGCTCATCGACCGACACTTGCAGCAGCGTGGTCTGCGGTACCAGCAGCTCACGCATGGCAAGCAGCACTTCCTCGTCGATGTCCTGTTCCGGCAAGGTGGTCGCGAACGGATCCAGCACCAGCGGGATTTCCGGATAATCGGAAACGATCTCGGCAATGACGGAGATCGTCTCGATATTGCCGAGGTAGCCGATCTTGAATGCAGTGACCGGCATGTCCTCGAGCAGCACGCGTGCCTGATCGGCAATCCATTCGGGATCGACGGCCTGCACATCCTCGGTACCGGTGGTGTCGCCGATCGACAGCGCGGTGATCACCGACAGGCCATGGCAGCCCATCGCCGCGAATGCCGCGAGGTCGGCCTGTATGCCGATCGCACCGACTGGATCGGCAATGCCGAAGGTCAGTACAAGCGGTGAAGTTTGGTTTTGCACTGGGAAAGCATTAACATAGCTGATTGTGCATTTTACTTTAAGGGCTGTACCGTGAGTGACAATAAGACAACCGAGCAAGAATTCAAGACCTGGATGTGCCTGATCTGCGGCTGGGTGTATGACGAGGCGGCCGGCTTGCCGGACGAAGGCATTGCACCGGGCACGCGCTGGGAAGATGTGCCGATGAACTGGACCTGCCCCGAGTGCGGCGCGCGCAAGGAAGATTTTGAGATGGTCGCGATCTGATCGCGTTGATAATTCGCATGGCTGCGCTGCAGCAGGGCGGCCATGAGCACCCATTCCTGTCGATGTACGTAGCGCGCCCGCGAACATCGACAGCGTACCTGCAGATCATGCTCATGCGTTTCCTCGGCAAAGCCGAGGCTAATGCAGACAGACTGTCGCCAAAACACCGATTTTCATCCGCGTTTGATTTTTCAATGTTTTAACTAGTTGCCAGTTTTGTTAAATTCGCCCCGGACTTTTCCAGCGGGTGAGCGATGCAGGCAACAGCGCAGGCCGGGCCTTCCATCCTGGTCATTGACGACAGCAACACGATCCGGCGCTCGGCCGAAATTTTTCTCGGGCAGTCCGGCTATCCGGTGGCGCTTGCCGAAGACGGCTTCGCGGCACTGGCCATCATCCTCGAGCGCAAGCCTGCGCTGATCTTCTGCGACGTGCAAATGCCGCGACTGGATGGCTTCCAGACTTGCGCGCTGATCCGTCGTCATCCCGAGTTTCGACATGTGCCTGTGGTGATGCTGTCATCGCGTGACGGCCTGTTCGACCGCGCGCGCGGCGTGCTGGCCGGCGCCACTGCTTATCTCACCAAGCCCTTCACCAAGGACAGCCTGCTGCGTACCGTACGCGAGCAACTCACGCCCGCTGCGCCGGCGCTGTCCGTCCCGACTTCATCGTCACCGGAACCCTTGCCATCATGAGCGCTGCGCACATACTCGTCGTCGATGACTCGCCGACCGATCGCCATTTCCTCGCCGACCTGCTGACCCGACATGGCTACTCGGTGACCACCGCAGACAATGGCGAAGCGGCGCTGTTGCAGATACGCAGCCAGCGCCCGGATCTGGTGCTGATGGATGTGGTGATGCCGGGACAGAACGGCTTTCATGCCACCCGCGAGATCACCCGCGACCCGGCCACGCAGAGCGTGCCGGTCATCATCTGCAGCAGCAAGCAACAGGAAAGCGACCGTGCATGGGGACTGCGCCAGGGCGCGCGCGATTATCTGGTCAAGCCCATCGATCCCGCGCTCCTGTTGGAAAAAGTCGCCGGTATGTTGCGCCGTGCCACCGAGCCTGCGCGATGAGCCGGCACGCGCCGGCGCTGCTGGGCTTCATCGCCGGCGGCGAGCACTGGCTGATCGATCCCGGTCGCGGCGTGCAGGTCATTGATGCGGCCATCACGCCGGTGCCGTTGGCACGCCCGTGGTATCTCGGCCTCGTGCGTCGCCGGCAGCAACTGCTCGGCGTGATCGACCTCGGCGGGCTCGCCGGCCGTGCGGTGCGTCCCTTGTCTTCAGAAGAGCGTTTGCTGGTACTGCCCTCGCCGCATGCGGCGGCACTGCGCGTCGAGCGTGTGCAGGGCCTGATCGATACCGCCACCCTGTCCATCGTCGACCGCTCCCCGGAATCATCGGACCTGTCCGCCATCCCTTGCGCCTTGCCATGGATCGCCGCTACCTGCAGCGATGCAAACGGGCAGCGATGGTCATTGCTGGATGTCGCGCTGCTGTGCAGCGCGCCGGAATTCCTGCAAGCGGGCATGGCCAACACCTGCTGATTTTTTTTTGATCGAATCCCGGAGATTGCATGGATACCCGACCGTCGCGTCCGTTCGCAGCCTTTGGCCAGCGCCTGCTTGCCTGGCGATCTGTCTTGCGACCTGCGTGGCCCGCGCGCGTCAAGCGCAGCAACGTTAAATGGCTACGCTTGCTGCAGCTCGCGCTGGCTGCCAGCTTGCTGGCGGTGGCTGCGCTGGCATGGCTGGATACTCAGCAGCGCTTGTCCGCATCGGTGCGCACACAAATGGCTGGCGAGCTTTTGATGCACTCGCAGCGACTGGGCAAGGCAGCGCCGAATGCCGTGCAGGGCAATCAGCAAGCTTTCAGACAACTTGCGCACAGCCGCGACGCAATCAATCATGCCCTGCGCATACTGACCAAGGGCGGACAGTGGGAAGGACACCAGATACCTGCCGCCACGGGCAAGATGGCCGAGCGCATTGCGGCGATCAGCAATCAGTGGCAGGCCTCGGATCGGGCAGCATCGGTACTGCTGGCGCAGGAGGCCGGGCTCAGTGGCTTTCGCGGCTTGCTGCAGTCATTGAATCGCAGCAGCCCGGTGCTGCTGGAACTGGCAGAGCAGGTGGCAACCCTGCAGGCGCAGCATGGTGCCACGCCACGCGAAGTCGCCGCTGCCGGCCAGCTGTTGATGCTGACCCAGCGCCTCGGCAAAGGGGCGAATGAATTCCTGACACCGGACGGTATCAATCAGGACACCGCCTTCCTGCTTGGTCGCGATGCCAATACCTTTCATGACATCGTGATTGCCTTCCTCGATGGCAGTCCGGTGATGCGGCTGCCGGCCACCACGCATCCGGAGGCGCGCGCGCGACTGGTCGAGCTCCGGACCCAGTTCGAGACTTACCGGCAGGAGCTGGCGACCCTGCTCGGCAATCTTGCGGATTTCATCGCTGCCAAGGAGGCCGAGCGCACCCTGTTCAGCGACAACGAAGCCCTGCGTGAGCGACTGCTCGAGATACAGCATGAGCTGCGGCTGCAATCATCCGGTCGCAGCTGGACCAGCCTTGCACTGCCCGCCATGGGCGCGCTGTCCATCATGCTGGCAGTGGCACTTGCCGTGCTGATGCTCAAGGATGGGCAACGGCGTGCAGCAGACGCAGATGCGCAGCGCATCGAGGCCGAGCGCCAGCGGCAGCAGGCACAGGCGGACGAAGAGGCAGCGCGCAAGCTGAACCAGTTGAACCAGCAGGCCATCTTGCGTTTGATGGATGAGCTGCAGGAAGTCGCCGACGGCAACCTGACGATACAGGCCACCGTCTCGGAGGACATTACGGGCGCGATCGCGGACTCGATCAACCTGACGCTGGAAGATTTGCGCACACTGCTGGCGCGCGTGCAGCAGACCGCGCAGCGCGTCGGCGATGCCTGTGCCAGCTCTCGAGACATCGCCGATGAGCTGCTGTCGCTGGCCGCGCGTCAGTCGGAAGACATACAGCAGACTGGCCGCTCGGTGCTGCAGATGACCTCGCAGATTCATCAGGTCTCGCGCGCTGCCGGCGAATCGGCCGATGTTGCGCAAGCTTCAGTGTTGGCGGCCCAACAGGGCGAGATGGCGGTGCAGGATGCGATCCGCAGCATGCAGCAGCTGCGCGAACAGGTGCAGGAGACTGCCAAGCGGGTCAAGCGACTGGGCGAATCTTCGCTGGAGATCGGTAACGTCACCGAGCTGATTGCCGGCATCACCGAGCAGACGCAGGTGCTGGCGCTGAATGCGGCGATACAGGCAGCTTCTGCCGGCGAGGCCGGGCGCGGCTTTGCCGTGGTGGCCGACGAAGTTCAGCGACTGGCCGAGCGCTGTGGCGATGCTGCGCGGCAGGTGGCTCAGCTGATCAAGGCCGTGCAGGCCGATGCGCAAGAAGCGGTACATGCGATGGAGCGATCGACGCAGAGCGTGGTCGAGGGTGCGCGCCGATCGGATGCGGCCGGGCTGGCACTCGGTGAGATACGACGTGTGTCCCAGCATCTGGATGAGCTCGTTCGCAGTATCAGCTCGACCTCGGCCTCTCAGGCCGGACTGGCCGACGAGGTAGCGCGCAGCATGGATCGCATACTCGCCATTACCGGTCAGGCACGGCAGGGTGCGCAGATGACGGCGACATCGGTGCAGGAGCTGGCCGCGCAAGCTGACGAGTTGCGCGGTGCAATCGCGCGCTTCCGCATTGCCTGAGCATTGCGGCTCACGACCATGTCAGCATCGGCCGAATCAGAGAGCACGGAGACAGCTGCGCTGCTGGCACTGTCCGATGCGGTCACTGCGCGCATGAACGAGCTGGCGCAGGAACCGGTACAGGCATCGGCGCCGGAACAGTTTCAGCAGCTGGCAGCGGTGCTTGGTTTTGTGGGCGAGCAGCAGGGTGCAGCGCTGGTTGGCTTGCTCGCTGCGGGAGTTCATTCATGCGCTGGCGGACAGCTGTCGAATGTGACGCGCGAATGCTCGGGCCTGATCCGGCAGGCCTTGCATGCGCGCGCGACCAGCCAGCCCTTGCCGCCCGCGGCCATGCTGGGCTGCTGGCAGCGTCTGCTTGACCTGATGACGGTGGCGGATGCGCATCCTTGTCAGTTGCTGTCGCTGTATGTCGATGAGCGAGAGCTCGCCGATGTCGTGACTGCGCCATCAAGCTCAATCGTTGCTACACAGTCGAATCATCGACCTGCGTTGAAGCTGCTGGCAAGAACAGCATCATCGACAACTACATACACCGCCGGCGATGTAGAGCGTTTGTTGCTGGACTTCTTGCGTGCTGGCGATGACGGCGAGCGTCGTCATGCAGCAAGCGGGATGGCAAGCGTCATCGGCGGTTTTGCGCAATGCCAGACGGCGCCCGAGCATAGTCTGCACTGGCGCGCGCTGCAAGCCTTCGCAGAGGAAGTGGCGGCCGGGCAGGCATATGCGCTGCCGCGCGCCAAGCGCATCCTGTCCGCGATCGGGCGGCAGCTCAGGCGGGCGCAGCGAGAGTCGCCGGGCGTTGTCCATTTGCTGCCGCCCGAGCTGCTGCGCGAAGCCTTGTACGAGATCGCCTGTCACCCCTGCATCAGCCAGCTGGCAAACGACATCGCACGAATTTACCGACTGGCCTGGCAGTTTCCGCGCGAGGTCATCGCAGCTGATGCCGGCAGCGACATCGACTATGTCGACATTGATGCGGTGTACGAGCAGCAGCTTCAGCAGTTGCTGGTTTCCTCCGGTTTGCCTGCAGAAAGGCTGCACGAGGATATGCTCGCCAGCGATGGTGACGATGCCGCATTGCATGCAGCCGCCGTCCGTCTCGGACTGTGCGCGCATCCCGTTGCCCGTGGCCTGAAGCAGGCACTGGCGCAATCGCTGCGTGAATGCGTGGCCGTCATCGAACAAGGAATAGAACTGGCGGCGGAAGATGCTTGCTGGCCGCAGGCGCTGGCTGCATCGCAGGCGGCGCTTGATCGGATGCGTGCGGGTATCCGCATGATTGGTGACGAAGCACTGTGGTGCTTGTCCGAGGCAGTGGCCACGGCGCTGAAGTCTCTGTCCTCTTCAGTGTCTGCGGTGTCATCGGCGCTTGAGGCCTCGCCAGACTTTGAACCGTCGTCGGCTTCCGGGTCGCCGACATCGCCGGTGACAGTTGGACAGCCTGCAGACGGTAGCGTCGGGCGGCTTGCCGAGCAACTGGTCAGGCTGGATGCTGCGCTGATGTTGCTGCCTGTTCGCCCCAACTTCGGCTTGCATATGAACAAGCCCGATCGGCAAACGGATTCGCTCAAGCCGTCGATGCTACAGCCCGAGCAAGACGCGCAGCACCGGGTAGCGGATTCATCACTACGCCAGATCTTTGCGACAGAGGCTGCATCGCGCTTGCGCAGCCTCCGTGCCTCGCTCGCCGATTGGGAAAGTACGCTAGGTGATGGCCTGCCGATGCAGGCAAGCGTGGACGCGCATGCACTGGCCGGCAGCTCGGCAACGGTTGGCCTGCCCGGGGTTCAAGCGCTGGCGCGTGAGCTTGAGCAGGCCTGCGATGCCTGCCTGACACGCAGCTATGACGAACATGAGGCCGGCTTGCTGCGGCAATCGATATCAGTGCTTGAGAACATGCTGGACATCGAAGATATCTCGACGACGACGGTGAGCATGGATGATGAATGTCCGGACCATCAAGATTGCCGAGATCGCCAAAGTGACGGCAGTTGCAGCAATGCCGGAAACAACCATCCCCTTAACCCGGGCGATTCAGGCGATATAGCCAATACAGCCGATCCAGGCGATCCGGGCGATTCAACCGATCGGAGCGATTCAACCGATCCGCATGAGTCAGACGGTCCTGACGAGCCAGACGGTCAGGACGATACAGATGATCTCACCGAAGATCCTGAGCTGCGTGCCATTTTTCAGGCAGAAGCAGCCGATCTGTTACCTCAGCTTGAGCAGGCGATCAGTACATGGCTGGTCTGTCCTGAGGCAACGGAGCCGCCAGCCCGGCTGATGCGTGTACTTCACACGCTGAAGGGCAGCGCTCGGATGGCCGGGCTGAGAGCTGAAGGTAAGCATTTTCATCAGCTCGAGTCACGAATTTCTCAGCTGGTAGCCAGACCGCCGGTCTTGCAGCAAGCACTGCACGAACTTCAGGTCGAGATCGATCAGTTATTGCAGTCCGGTCTGGCGCAGGGCGCCGACGGCCTGCAGCCATCGCCGTCATGGCAGCCAGCATCACACTCACCATCAGCATCGTCAGCATCATTAACAGCGCAATTGTCTCCCACAATCCGATCACGACCATCGCTGACATCGCCACTGACATCGCCATTCACGCTTCCTCAGCCGCCTCTGGCAGCATCGTCATCGTCCTCGTCATCGACAGCGCCATCGGCACATGCTGCTGCTCGCAGCGAGCACAAAAATTCGGACCATGCCGATCCTGACTATGCTCTCCTGCGCATGCCGGCACAGCTGGTCGGTCGACTGGGCGATACCGCAGCCGAGCTGCTGACCGACATCGGCCAGCAGGCCGATGAGGTGCGCGCTTTGCGGCAGATGGTGGTTGAACTTGCCGACAACCTCGGACGTCTGCGCTCGCAATTGCGCGAGCTGGAGATAGAAGCAGATGTGCGGATCAGTTCCGGCGAAGGTGGGGGTGCGGGTTCGGTCGCGGCCGCCTTGTTCGACCCGCTGGAGTTCGACCGCTATACCCGTTTGCATGAGCTGACGCGGCTGATGAATGAAAGCGTGGCCGACCTCGCCGATGTGCAGCGCACACTGGCCAGCCGCAGCGAAGCGCTCGCCTGGTCGGGCGAGCAGCATGGACGGCGCGTGCGCGCATTGCATGCCGATCTGCAGCAAGCAGCGACGCTGCCTTTCGGCAGCCTGAAGGCACGCCTGGAGCGAGTGCTGCGGCAGGCTGGCCGCGATCTGGTTCACAGTGGCAGCGCTTCTGTCGCGCCTGAGGTGCAGTTGATGATCGAGGGCGCGGAGCTGGCGATGGATCGCAGCATGCTGGAACGACTGGCCGGGCCGCTCGAGCACCTGGTGCGCAATACAGTGGCGCATGGTATCGAAACGGCAGATGAGCGCGAGCGAACAGGCAAGCCGCGCAGCGGCCGGCTGCGAATCACACTGGCACGTGAAGCAAGCCAGTGGCGGCTGGAAGTCGCCGATGACGGTCGCGGGCTGGATCGGTTGAAGCTGCGGGCAAAGGCTGAGCTGCTTGGCGTGTCGGTTGCCGACGAGGCCGAGTTGATCTTCGTGCGCGGCTTGTCGACCGCATCGACCTTGACCGAGCTGTCCGGCCGTGGCGTCGGCATGGATGCAGTGCGCGCGGCCGTGCGATCACTGGGTGGCGAGATACAGGTCAGCAGCGATGCCGGACTAGGCTGCCGATTCATTATCAGCCTGCCGCTGTCACTGGCCATCCTGCCGGTGCTGATGTGCCGGGCAGGGCCGCACCGGCTAGCCTTGCCGGCGACCATGGTGTCGCAGGTGCTGAAGCTGAATTCTCAGCAACTGGCAGCGGTACGGGTCGACGACAGCTTCTGCTGGCAGCAGCAAGCGATGCGCTGGCGTTCAATGCCCGCCTTGCTGGGCCTGACAGCGCCACGCGCTCCCTCATCCCGGATCACTGTGCTGCTGTTGTCGCAGGCCGGGCGGCAGCTGGCGCTTCAGGTCGATGCTGTCGATGCCAGGCGCGAAGTGGCGCTACGCGATCCGGGTGCCCAGTTGCTCAGCATTCCCGGCATGGTTGGTGCGAGCCCGCTGGCCGATGGCGGCATTGCCCTGGTGATGAATCCTTTTGCATTGTCGGATGCAGCAACGATGTCGGTGGCGGCACCATCTGCAGAATCCGTCACGGCATGCCCACCGCTGCTGATGGTGGTTGATGATTCGCTGACCGTGCGCCGTGCCAGCCAGCGCCTGCTCGAGCGTCAGGGCTACGAGGTGCTGCTGGCACGAGACGGCAATGAGGCAATTGCCTTGCTGACGGACGATGATGCTCGCATGCCGCAGGCCATGCTGCTGGACATAGAAATGCCGGGCATGGATGGTTTCGAGTTGTTGTCCGTGCTGCGCGGCGATGCGCGCTGGCAGTCCTTGCCGGTGGTGATGGTGAGCTCGCGCACCGCCGGTCGGCACCGCGAACGCGCGCTGCAACTTGGCGCAAGCGACTATGTCGGAAAGCCTTATCGGGAAGAGGCATTGCTGGGCTTGCTGGCGGACTTGCTTCGCGCCGGCGCAGCAGCGTCGTCATTGGCGGCCTGAGGGCCGGGGAAGCGAGGGTCGCATGAAGATCGCGTGGAAAAGAAACCGCGACAATGTGGTGTTGCAGCGGCGGCATGATCATGTTGCGCTGGTGTTGCAGGGCGGTGGTGCGCTCGGTGCCTATCAGGCAGGTGCGTTCGAGGAATTGAGCGGCACGCCTTACCAGCCGGACTGGCTGGTGGGCGTGTCGATTGGCGCGATCAATGCCGCGCTCATCGCCGGTAATCCACCCGAGCGCCGGGTAGAGCGGCTGCATGCCTTCTGGCAGCTGCTCTCATCCGGCTTGCCGCAGTTCAGCGACCCGACCTCGGTCATGCCCTGGTTGCGTGCGTTGACGGAAAACGGCCAGGACCGCAGCGCACTGAACCAGCTCAGTGCCTGGCACGCAGCGATGCTGGGCATACCGGGGTTCTTCCAGCCGCGCGTGCCGCCGCCACCCTTCCAGCCACGCGGCACGGCCGGCGCCCTCAGCCTGTACGACACCACGCCCTTGCGGGCGACGCTGGAGAGCCTGATTGATTTCGATCTGATTAACAACGGGGCCGTCAGGCTGTCGCTCGGCACGGTGAATGTGCGCACCGGGAACTCGCATTACTTCGACAACACCCGCGAGCGCATCGGTCCAGAGCATGTGATGGCCAGCGGCGCATTGCCGCCCTCGTTCCCGCCCGTGATGATTGATGGCGAGGCCTGGTGGGATGGCGGCATCCTGTCCAATACGCCACTGCAGCATGTGCTCGACCTGCGCCGCCGCAGCGACAGCCTGCTGGTCTTTCAAGTCGACCTGTTCAATGCACGCGGTCCGGTGCCCGTGGATTTTGATGAAGTGCTCAAGCGGCACAAGGACATCCTTTATTCCAGCCGCACGCGTTACACGAGCAACATGGCAGCCGAGCTTGGCCATGCACGCAAGGCGATCACCAGCCTGATCGCAAAGCTGCCCAAGCATTTGCTCGACGATCCCGAGGTCAGGCACTTGCAGGCCTTTGCCGAGGAAGCGCCGATGGATCTGGTGCACCTGATCTATCGGCAGGGACCGGATGAACGCGAATCGAAGGACTATGAATTCTCGCGCGTGTCGGTCCTGCAGCGCTGGGAAGCCGGACGGCGCGATCTGCGCGATGTGCTCCAGCATCCGGAATGGCTGAAGTGCTCGGGCGACTCCTCAGGCACGACCCAATACGATCTGGCGGAGCACAGCCGGCCGATAAATCGCTTGGCGGTCTAGGCAGCCTTCTTGACGACGGCATAGCGCGCCAGCGTGCGCTGCCTTGCCTCGTCATGCGCAACGACAGGAGGCGGATAGTCCTGGCCGAGCGTGATGCCGGCCATCTGCAGGCTCATCGCCGGTGCCTGCCATGGCGCGTGTATATGCTTGGCATCCAGCTTTGCCAGTTGCGGCAGGTAGCGCTTGATGAACTTGCCATCAGGGTCGAATTTTTCCGATTGCGTGATCGGGTTGAAAATGCGGAAGTAGGGCTGCGCATCGCAGCCGGATGACGATGCCCATTGCCAGCCGCCGTTATTGGCAGCGAGATCGAAGTCATTCAGCATGCGCGCGAAATACGCCTCGCCGCGCCGTCAGTCGATACCGAGGTCCTTGATCAGGAAGCAGGCAGTTACCATGCGCAAGCGATTGTGCATGTAGCCGGTCTGGTTCAGCTGCAGCATGGCCGCATCCACCAGCGGGTAGCCGGTGCGTCCCTCGCACCATGCGGCAAAGGCGGCATCGGCCTGCTCGCCGTCTTCCCATTCAATACGGTCGTACTCGGGCTTGAATGCGGCGCCGACCACCTGCGGGTTGTGGTGCAGGATCATGAAATAGAAATCGCGCCATATCAGCTCGGACAGCCAGACGGCAGCACCTTCGCCGCCGGTGCCCGACTGTATGGCCTCCATCGCCTGCCGCGCCAGCGTGCGTATCGACACCGTGCCGAAGCGCAGGTGCACTGACAGATAGGACGGCCCTTTCACCGATGGGTAGTCGCGCGTGCTGCCGTAGCGCGACATCCGGGGCAGGAAGTCTTCCAGCAGCGATTGCCCGCCGCTCATGCCGGTCGGTATTTTCAGCGCATCGAAATCGACCTCATCAAAGCCCATCGATGCCAGCGACGGCAGCGAGGGCGTGCCCGGCGGGATCGCCATTTGCCCGGCGGCCGGCGTGCAGTCATGCGGTGCCAGTTGCGTGCTGTTCAGCCCGCCCGAGGGCAGCTGGAAGGTCTTCAGCCAGGCATTCTTGTAGGGCGTGAATACCGAGAAGGGCTTGCCGGCCAGCGACAGCACTTCGCTCTTTTCGCGTATCACCTGATCCTTGTAGCTCAGCAGCTGGCGGCCATCGCGCGCCAGCGCCTTGGCCACTGCGGTGTCACGTTCGACCGCCGCCGGCTCATAGTCATGATTGACGAGTACCGCTTGCACACCCAGCTCGGCTGCCAATTCTGGCAGCGCGTCAACCGCGCGTGCATGGCGCACGATCAGGCCACCGCCCTGTGCGCGCAGTGCTGCGTCCAGCTCTTGCAGGCTTTCATGGATGAAGGCGACCCGCCGGTCGAGCCGGCCCCAGGCCAGCAGCGGATCGAGAATGTCCTTGTCAAAGATGAAAGCGCAATACACGGTGCGCGCCTGTTGCAGCGCATGATGCAGCGCGGCGTGATCGACGTGGCGCAGGTCGCGACGGAACCAGACCAGCGCCGATTCAAGGGTTTTGTTCATGGCTGACATGACAGAGGACGGTAAAGGGCAATGCGTAACGCGGCGACTGCAAGCGGTCTGGCCGCGGTCTGCCAACAGTCTGCCCGCAGCCGGCCGCATCGGGCTCGCCGGTGATGCAATCCGGGAAGCCGGCAGTGTACCGGCGGATCGGAAAGCACGTGCAATGCTGCTAAAATGCGCGCATGGCCAAGCAAGACAAGCCGCATCCATCTTCTCCGTCGGCCACCGCCGACCCCGCCGCGCCCGGCGCGGACGCTCCCGATTTTTCCTCCGCACAGACACTGGCACTGGCCGATCATTTCCTGATCGCGATGCCCAATATGCTCGACCCGATCTTCGGCGGCACCGTCGTCTATGTCTGCGAGCATCATGCGGGCGGTGCGCTCGGCATGATCATCAACCGTCCGACCGATATGACGATCGACGTGCTGTTCGAGCGGCTCGACCTTGAGTTGGAGATCAGTCCGCACCGGCAAATGCCTAGCGGCCCGGTAATGTTTGGCGGCCCGGTGCAGGTCGAGCGCGGCTTTGTGCTGCACGCGCCGCTGCGCGATGATGATGCGCATCCGGCCTACAGCTCTTCGCTGACCGTATCGGACGAGGTCGCGCTGACCACCTCGCGCGAC
>JACCDT010825925.1_pt1 | contig 13459 bp, 8 predicted proteins | sample 7446291 | NCBI WGS metagenome assembly JACCDT01 (sample SAMN15323446, study PRJNA562643) | freshwater metagenome | isolation source: river surface water | place: USA:Blue River Watershed | collected 2017-08-17
AGCAGTCTCGGTGCAAGCTCAATAATATCAAGGGTAACCAATTTTTTGGGAATCTCATGACGACGAGCAAGATCGTGAAGATAGAGCGCAAGTTCGCCCGCAAGCTCTACGCCAGTCGGACCACCACCGACTACTACAAACTGCATTTTTGCCATAAGCTCTTCTTGCGAAAGCTGCTGATGGGAATCAAACAATGAATGAAGATGCCGTTTCAAGCGAAGACCTTGATTTATGGATTTAAAAGTGTAGGAAAGCGTATCGAGGCCTGGCACTCCAAAAAATACTGTCTCACTCCCAAGTGCGAGGACTAAATAATCATATGCATATTCCGAACCAGTCTCCCCTTTTGCTATTTTCTTCTCAGGATCGATCCCGACGATAGTGTCGATTTCAATTCGAACGTTTTTATCGTTGAAAATTTCTGAAAGTGGAATACAGACTTCGAGCGGACTTTTGCCTGTCACGACTTTATACAAGGTCGGATAGTATTCGAAATGGTGCTGATTGTTGATAAGGACGATTTCAAGATCACTTCCACAACGTGCGAGGTCAAGAGCGCTGCGAACACCAGCAAATCCTGCGCCGACAATGATGACTCTTTTTTTATGCATAGTGTTATTGTAGCAAAGTTTTTGTAGGGTTCGAAATATACTCTATCGACAGTTATACTGAAGCGTGTTCTTATTTTTTTGCTTACCCTATCTTTTCCCCTCTTTTGGGTTTTTAAGCTTTAAAAATAAAGTGAAATAAGCTATACTGCTATACCAGAATCATGTAAGAAAGTCTTATGTGTTTCGTCTTACCATATGGATAGCGCTCATACTCAAAATACCTTCCTTGAAAGCTTCAGTGCTTACAACGACGCAATTTTCCGATATTGCTATTTTCAGACGTCCAACCGCGAAATAGCCCTTGATCTCACTCAGGATACCTTTATGAGAGCATGGGAATATTTACAAACAGGAAAAACAGTCGGCAATATGCGTGCGTTTCTGTATCGGATCGCCACCAATCTGATTATCGACTATCGCCGAAAACGAAAAGCGACCTCGCTCGATACCATGATTGAAAGCGGATACGATACCAGTACGACCGGAAGAAAAGAAGTAGAGAGCATCATTGAGGGTCAAGAAATACTGAAGCTCGTTGACCAGATTGATGAAAAATATCGTGATGTAATCATTATGAGATACATCGACGATATGAGTATCAAAGAAATTGCGCTGGCTATGGGTGAACTTGAAAATACGATTTCAGTGCGGATACATCGAGGACTTGAGAAATTAAAGAAACTCTATATCACAGAATAAAATAAAGTATGGAAAAATTATACGACATATTTAAAAAAGGTACCTCTCTCAAGATGACACTTGAGGAAAAAGCGGCCATGCGGACGCGTATTTTGGCGTACATGAACAAAGCAACAACGCCAAGTCCATATCACGGTGTTATATCTCCATACACCCCTCGATTTTCATTTAGATTTATGCATGTAGCCAAAGTCATGGCTTTGGTGCTTATCGTCGTTCTCGTCGGTGGAGAAACTTTGGCATATGCTTCACAAGACGCTCTCCCGGGCGATGGTTTTTTATACGCGGTAAAAGTAAACGTCGCTGAGGAGATCACGGCCACCTTCAAAGTAAGTCACGAAGAAAAAATCGCCTGGATCAGCGAACGTATGGATCGCCGCATCAACGAAGTAAAAGTACTGAAAGAAGAGAACAACCTCACGCCTGAAAATGAAAAGATCGTGACCAGCGCATTTATGGATCACACCAAAGCACTCGACGAAGATCTTGCAAAACTTGAAGCCAGCGGCAAAAGCGAAGTTGTCGTAGCGATTGCTGACGACTTAATTCCAAAGCTTGATACATACGAAAAAGTTATTAACGGAGATGATGTCACACTGGCACTTGCTCCTTCTGTGACTCTGCCTGATGAAGACACCGACACAAAAGCTCTTTCGGTTGATAGTACTGTTTCCGAAAATATTGAAAGTACATTAGAAAATACATCTTTGTCTACCATTGATGACACTGAGAATATCGGAGGTGTTGATACTGATGGAATACAAGATGAAGACATGGTGCCACTTGCTAAAACCCTAGAAGCAGATGAGGACACAGTGGGTTCAGAAGTCAGCGCACCCTCAGAACTTGGAGATTTGATACGGATGCAGCGCTCCGTCCTCATAGCAAAAAAAGAAGTAGCTCTGGAAAGTATAGACGAAGAACAGCAAATTCTTGACGATGCCAAAGCAGATACTGAAAGTGAAACATCTGAACTTATGGGAATGATTGAAGGCCATGTAACAATGGCTGGAGCAACTTTCGCATGTCTCTCGCCAGAAAATGCTCTGCCTGGCATCTCGCTCACCTGTACAAGCATTGACCCAAATCTTTTTCTCGGCCGCACCCTCACGGTTTATCAAAATGATGAAATCATAACAACGATAGATTTATCGAAGACGGGACCCAACTTTTCCCTTCCCCTCCCAGTCGGTACATACGAGATAGTCTACAGCGGCGTACCGACTGACGGCATCCAAAAAGAGAAACAAACGATAACTGTCGAAGCTGACAGTAGCGCGACATATACAAATCTCATCAAACAATCAAAAGCCACCTCAGCAACCAATGTTGCAACCGTGTCCGGCACTGTAACAGTCGAGTTTTCATGCCCCGTGTCTGATGTATGCGTAGAGCCAGTTAAAAAACCAGGTATCTCAATACTCATCTCAGATCCTGCTACCGCTAAAGTAATCAAAACAGTATCAGTAAAAACAGACGGGACGTTTACTACCACCATGCCAGAAGGCACGTATACTCTATCCCTTGTTGAAATAGTTCCGTCTTCCAAAGCCAGTGCTGCTCATAGATTTACAAGCATTCCTGCGACGCTCTCACTCCACGCTTACGAAACACAGACTATTTCATTTGCAGTGTCGATAGTCCAATAGCTACAACTAAAAGTTAAATGTAAAATCCCCATTTGATGGGGATTTTACATTTTCAAAATATCATTGAGCACGTCAGCAGGTACTTCTTTGCGTTTTTTAGATGGTGTCGGTGGTGATGCTTCATCGTTTGCTTTTACAGAAGCAGCTTCAGCTTCTTTAGCGCGCATCTGTTCCTGTTTTTCTTTGGCGCGAATAGCTTCCTCCGCCTCTTCTTTGGCAGCCACCTCTTTAGCTTTAGCTTCCAGTACTCTTTTTTTCTCTTCTTCGAGCTCGACTTGTTTCTGCTCTGCTTCTTTTCGTGCTTTCTCGATGTTGTTTTTTTCTTCAAGCATTTTTCGCTCTTCTTCAAGGCGGGCAAGTTTTTGTTTTGCTTCCGCGATCGCCGCGGCTTCTGCAGCCTGACGCTCGGCCAATTCTTTTTCTTCTTGTTCTTTTTTTATTTTCTGATCTTCACCCACTTCTTTCTCTGGTACCGATGCTCGTGGATGGTCATTCCCTCCCATCGCTTTAGCAATGACATCTTTGAGAGCTGATACATGTTCGGTAGAAGCATCTTTGGTAGAAAGTGAGACTGGAGTAGATGATGGTTTCTTTAGATTGGAAAGTGACACGGCTTGCGCAGTCGGTTTTACGGAAATGACCTCTTCGTCTTTGGCTCCTCTGGCAGTAGGCACTGCACTGTGGCGCGAATAATCAGATGGTGTTTTTCCACCAGAGAGTGCTTCAGCGAGCACACTCTTGAGCCCTGCTAAGTCTGGAGCTTGGCGTTCTTTTGCAACAAATTTTTGTACTACCGGAGGCGTCTTCGGCGCAAATGAAGGAGTAGAAGATGGACTTTTGGAAACTTGAGAGGCGGGGCGGGGCGCTATTTCTGGTTGTGGTCGGCGAGCGGTAGTCGCGGTAGTCTCTGTGGTAGATGCTTTTGTTGCATCAAATTCAATACCGAGGTTTGCAAGCGGTGCGAATGATTTTGATTCAGGGCCTCGCTTGGCTACGACTTTGAGCGGCTGAAGCTCACCGGCTTTTATTTTGGCGATACAGTCGCGACAATAGACGGGCCTGCCTGGAGCCGGCTCAAATGGTACCGTTGTTTCTTTGTTGCAGATCGAACACAATGCACGAAACTTCCCTTCAGCATTGAAGCCAGTGGATGCACCCGCGCCAGGACTTGAAGAAGAATTGGGTGTCGAGGTGGCATGCGAACCGTCGCCTGAACCCACCATCATGCCACTCCAGTCAGCAATTTCTCGCTCTACAATTTCTCTTGGCCGAGTATAGAGGCTGCGAGATGATTGGATGATCTCCTCTGCGACACTTGCTCCGCCCTCTATGACAAATGGCGCCATAGTGACCGCTGAAAACGGCCGAGAAGTTATACCGTCTACCATCAATTTCAGATAAATGTGGTAGTTGGGAATATTAACAACGTCTTGCGGAGTAAACTCAGGTTCAAATTCTTTTTCCAAAAATTCAGCATCAGCGGCGCCGACTCGAAAGACGATCATCGTACCCACGTTGCCGAAAACTGCATCACGCACACTATCTGAGCCGTTGACCGAAAGTTGGCCGATGTATTGGTGAGCAATGGTCAAGTCGAGGCGATACTTACGAGCTTCGGAGAGGATCGAAGCAAATGAATCCGTTACAAAGTTTTGAAATTCGTCGACATAGAGAAAAAAGTCTTTACGATCTTTCTCCGGGATACGGACACGCTCCATGGCTGCCAGCTGAAGCTTGGTGATCAGCATGCCACCCAAAAGTGCAGAGTTGTCTTCACCCACTCGACCCTTTGAGACGTTGACGAGGAAAATTTTTCCGGAGTTCATGACCTCAAAGAGATCAATCGTGGACTTGGCTTGTCCGACGACGTTGCGGATGATGGAGGTCGAAAGAAATTGACCGACTTTGTTTTGAATTGGAGCGATCGCTTCATTACGAAACTGATCACGCCAGGCTTCATATTCATGGATCCAAAAAGCTTTGACGACCGGGTCTTTCAAATTGTTGATGATCTGCTGACGGAAGTCCTTGTCGACTAAGAGACGCGGAATACCGAGAAGCGTCGAGCCCGGGGTGTCGAGAAGCGCTAAAATAGCGTTGTTCAAGATGTATTCCATTCGAGCACTCCAGGCATTGGCCCAAATCTTGGTGAAAATACCCATGAGACCTGATGCTACAAGGTGCTTATATTTTGGATCGTCGAGCTGAAGTACGTTGAAGCCAACGTGATAGTCGGTATCAGCCGGGTTGAAGTAAATAACATCTTTTATGCGGTGCGGTGGAATAGCCTCAAGGATCGATTCTACAAGCTCGCCGTGCGGATCTACCACACAGACGCCTTCCCCGGTGTAAATATTTTGAATGACCATGTTGGTGAGCATGGCTGACTTACCGGTACCGGATTTACCAAGCACATAGACGTGCTGGCGTCGGTCTTTGCGCTTGATGCCAAAGACCTGATCTTTATTGCGAAAATTGGTTTTCGCAAGATATGTAATATCGTCGTTAAAATTGACGCCTTCGGGTAGAACTAGCATAAAAAATGTTAAATACCATTAGTGGTACTTGGGACTATTATAGCACTTCTTTTTGATAACAAGCTTCGCAATATACTATTTCTGAGCGATCGGGAGCAAAAGCCGTCTCAAATGTATTAAGGCATATATTTTCGTGACCATGATCAGGGATGTCGCACATGCACGAGCGATGCCAGAGCTTTATCGGATTCTCCATTTTGAGACGTCTACTATTTCGACAGAAAAAGCACTCACGCGGAAGTGGCGCAGATATTCTCTGATGGAATTGAAGCTCTTCAGGAACAATTTTATAATTTCGCTCACACGTAATACAATCGAGAATCTCTTTAAGAATTTCTTCCGTTGTATTGCCAATCGCATCAGGCATGTTTTCAGCAAGCATTGTTTCTTTACCAGTCGTATGTTGAATTTCATCAAACCATGTATACCCATTTCTCAGAGCTTCTTCTTTACTGAGTGGAAAATGTTCTTGCGCCATAGTTTCGTTATACCCAAAATATGAAAACTTGGCTGGAAAAAATTCTCCCCATTCCCTTGTCGCTCTCATATGCTCAATAATTTTTGGCACAAGCGCTTCATATTCTTCTTTCGTATATTCTTTATTTAGGATTAAATATTTTCCATGTCGTATTGCCGAACATCCAAAAAGATACTTCGATGAATGACAATTTTCCACATATGTGAGTTCCTGACTTTTTAGTGAATAAATTGAAAAGAACACTCGATAATCATGGTCAGGCGTGAGTCCTTCATAACATTGGTCTGTCATGCCCGCCGGAGTGAGGTCGTAACTATTTTTTATTTCATTTCCACGGAAAAGAAAACGCGAATCTTCACAATCCCGAAGGAAACAGCTGTCTTTCGCATTTTTACATCCCCACAAACCGTCTCCTGTTGAATCGACACAGTTACGAATATTCGCAAACCGGCGAGGCTGTGTGGCCAAAAATTTGAAAAATTCTTTTTTCGCATACTCTGCTCCTGAATACGTATCGAGGCGGTATTCTTTCATAATTTTTTGATACTCCTCCTTTGTGAATTGTTTATTAAAAATGCAATAACTTTTCTGCCGCAGATTTACGCACATACAACAATTTGAACAACCCTTACAATCATATACAAAGACACAGTCGGTAAGACCAGTGGAATAGTATGCATTTCGACAGTTATAACAATGCTCAAGAAATACTGAGTCGTAAATGAGTTCAGAATAATTAAAGATATCTACGGTGTCTGTACAATAGCTCGTTTCGGGACCTGCATTATTGTAAAAATACATGCAATTCTCTGCGTACCACGTCATAGCACCCATATACATGTTCTTGGTAAACGTGGCATTGGTTGTGTATTCAGCATTTATACTTCCCACCCCGTCATCGTTAAACATTGCTGGCTGTGGAATAACATTTTGAAGATCGCGAAATTGTTCGAAAAACGGACGAGAGAAATCAAAATCGCGGCCATAGGTATGCGGATCCCAGGCATCGCTCCACCAGCATTTATTGCAATACACTACAAGTTTTTTCTTTGGCGAATGCAAAGAAATTATTTTTCTATTGCAAAGATCACATGTCCGGTTGTAAAACGAAAGGTCATTTCTCCATGCAAGACGGCGTTGGAGCCGGCAGGTCGAGCAAAATGTGGGTGCTGGCACACCAATCTTCTCATAAAACGAAAAATCATCGGGTTCGATGGTGAATTTTTGTGTGCAGTTTTGACAAATTTTTGTTTCTGGTTGCATTTTTTCTACTAACTATTTCCTACTTACTACCCTACAGCACTTCTCGTTGATAACATGCTTCACAATATATCACCTCTGGTCGCTCAGGCGCATACGGCGTGCGGATAGCCTTTTTACAAAAATCACAGTTTCGATCAAAAAGCCGAGTGGGTAAAAGTAGCTTTAATCTTTCAGCATGCCGCTCCTGTGGACACAAGCGTGGTAGAGGCAAACCCGCTTGACGATAAAACGCGAGCTCAGAGGGAATGATTCTATAGGCCTTGTCTGACACTTTACACTTAAGAATCTTTTGTAAAATATCGTCACCAACGTCTTGTATGTCATCAGGGATCACATAATCAGAAAACTCGTAGTGTGTATCTGATACATACTCACTCCACGTGAATCCTTGATCGATTACCTCTTCTTTTGTTAGTGGAAAGTTTTCAGGAGCAGTCGTTTCATTGTATCCAAATGGAGAAAGTTCCGAAGGAAAGAACTCACCGTATGTGTATACTTTTCCTTTTTTGTCTACATACGGCATGTCGTTCATATGAGCTTTTATTTTCGGTAAAAGTGTCAAGTATTCATCTTTGGAATATCGGCGGTTTAAAATGACATATTCGCCACCACGAATCGAAACACAACCGAAACAATTGCTTGAACTCGTACTGACCGCACAATATTCCAGATTTTGCACCGTTACTTTTTTAAAAGGATCATTCGAAAGACACAGAAGTAAGAACTTCGAATTATACCCTCCACCACTACTTGAACATTCATACACGAGCTCAGCCGCTCCAAAGCACGAACAATCGTATCCTTCCTTCACCCATCCGGTAATAAACATATGTTTGCAATTTTCAACCTTGGTTGACTCCCAGACATCATGAGCATTTTTTGATTCCGACACTGCATTACCAGTAACATCAACTGATTTAAATATTGTGTTTTCGCGATGTGGAGACTGTATCCATATCGGCATTGATTGCTCTTTCCACCACGACGCTTCGGTATGTGAAGATACAGGATGTTCCTTTAGAAATTGCTCATATGATTCTTTGCTTTTTTGTTCATTAAAAATACAATACTGCTTGTTTCGGAGTCCTGCGCAACCAATAATATCCTTGCAGTTTCGACAATCATACGAAAAGAATGTATCAAGCGAATCATGACATTCAAGAGAATAGTGCGTATTATAATCGCGCTCGCAATGAACATTGTTACTACAGCGATCAGAATTGAGTATCCAGTAGTTATCAAAACAATTTTTGCTTTGCACGCCATATGTGCAGTAAGCTGAATCTTCGTTGTATAAACCACCAATATTTAAGTAGCAATTTTTACTGTCGGTTTCCTGATTAACCCATTCACTGTTGATACAGTTGGAATTGAAAATAGAAATATGAGGAACGGTATAAAAAAGTTCCTTCCACTGATCAAAAAATGGTCGGGAAAAGTCATAAGCCCTGCCGTATGAATACGGATCCCATTTGTCGCTCCACCAGCAATTTGAGCAATACATTGGATACGGTTTGTCCGGTGAAATCCGGGAAACTACGCTCGTGTGGCACATATCGCAATCCCTCTTATAAAAATTACGCTCATTACGAAATGAAAGTCTACGCTGAAATCTACAATCCGGACAAAATGTCGGCGGCGGAACACTCATCTTTTCGTAAAACGAAAAATCATCTGACTCGATGGTAAAATCTTTTTTGCAGTTTTGGCAGGTTTTTATTTCCATTAGCTAATATTGCTTTTATAGCAATCTTCACAAGATACATTCTCATACCCCCACGATCGTGGATAGTATCCAACAATATTTTTTGAACAATAAAAACATGAATAGTTTTCTCCTTGCGTGGGTGCAAGTAGCCGCATTCGACTCTTTGTACGTACATCAAAATGCACTCGTGGCAGGGCTATATTCTTTCTCTTAAGAAATGCGAGTTCGTCTGGCGCTATATTAAAACGCCACCCTGTTACAGGGCAAATAAGTGCCTGTTTTGAAATACTTCCTGAGATATCATGTATGCTATCAGGTAAATCATTCGTCGCGATCCCCTCTATATGATCTTCTCTGGAATCGTCCCAATATCCTCCTTGAGAGAGCACAAATTCCCTTGAGACTTCAGGAAAATAAATTTGTGCAGTTGTTAAATTATACGGACACAGTCCCATATTGTATGGGAGAAATTGTCCGTATTCATTCCTGGCTCGCATATCGGAAATTATTGTTTCGCGAAGACTTTCATATTCTTCTTTTGTGTATTGTTTATTGAGAATGCAATATTTCTTCTTTCGTAGCCCTACACATCCAAAACAATATTCAACCTCTGCGCATTGGTCGAGGTACTCCGAATACCGACCATCAGACCACGAAGAATACTTAAGCTGATATCCAGCTGTTGCACAGCTATTTCTTCCCGAGAGCTCGATTTGCCAACAGCCTAACATATCAATACAGTCTGTGGCAGTACGGCCACGTAGGCAGTCGTAACAATTTTCCGAATCTTCAAAGCTAAAAACATTATGACAATTATTACAGTTTGCAAGATAGGTACCTTCCGAATTATACGTATTCAAAGTAAAATTTTGTCGGTGAACAAAATCTTTTTTTAAAATCTCTTCGTATCGTTCTTTTAGTTTTTCCAAACTTTTGTTTGAACTTAGATCATATTCCTTGAGTTTTTCTACATATTCCTCTTTGGAATATTGCTTGTTCTCGATACAGTATTGCTTCCCGCGCAAATTCCAACACATGGTGCAATTGGTGCAATTACGGCAGTCATACAAAAATTGGGAATCCATACAATCCCGACAGTTACGCGAAAACAAAACATTAAAAGAATTGAAGGTATATGTACATTCGTAACAATTATCAAGGTTAAACACATGCGAAATATCAATCGAATCTTTTGTATCAAACGCACGATATCCATAGGAAAGATTCTCGCTACGAGCGATGGAACGAGAAAGATAACAATTTTTACATTCCCATGCATCATCACACCAGTCAGAATTTGTATTTTGTGCACCTTGCTGATGTGGGCGCGGCACCTTTTCTTGTAGCTCTTTCAATTGGTCAAAGAAAGAGCGACTGGGGTCATACGTCAAACCAAAACTCATTGGGTCCCAAGCATCAGAAAACCACTCACTTGAAGTATAGATCGGATATCGGGCACTTGCCGGAAGTATAGTAATGAGATTTTCTCCAGATAAATCAGACGTTCCCTTCCGAAACTTCCCAAATGGCCAAAAGGCGAAATAGTGCTTCATCCGACAGGAAAAACACTGGGTCGGAAGTGGAATCGCTACCTTCTCATACATAGAAAGCTCGTCAGGAGAAATTGTGAAACGTGTTTGGCAATGCTCGCAAACTTTTTGAGTATCCATCTTTAGAGACTACCATTTCTCTAATTAAATACTAGATAAGGGGCTCGGCGGTCGCTTCAGCTTTGGCGGGTGCCGCTTCTTCCTCTATTTCTTCCCCACTAGCGTCATCTTTGCGGGCTTTACGAGTAATAGCTGCTTTTTCTTGTGCGCTACGAATGATAGAGGATTCTTCTTCTTCAATGAGTTTCTTGGCAGCATCAGCGGTGATGGCATATTTGCGGCGCGAAGCAGCAAGAATTTCTGCTTTGTATGACGGATGCGTGGCTGGCAAGACTTTCAAGGTCTCGGCAGAAAACGGATCGTAGGATTCTCCATCGATTGTCATTTTGATATAGAACTCCGCAATACCTAAGTTGATCATATCTTTGATATCGAAGATCGGCGCAAATTCTGGCTTGAGCTCAACAGCGTCCTCGCCGCCCACACGGAAGCAAATAAGTGAGGCCACATTACCACGAACTGCTCGCTGAATCTTTTGCGACAGTTGTCCCAGGTACTGGTTGGCGACAATAAGATTGAGGCCGTATTTACGGGCCTCAGAGAGAATGTTTTCAAATGTATCAGTGACCACGTTTTGAAACTCGTCCACGTAGAGATAAAAGTCTTGGCGGTCTTTAGGATCCATTTTTGCGCGCGCCATACCCGCCTGTTTGATTTTGGTGAGAAACATGGAACCAAAGAAGCTCGAGTTTTCTTCACCAATTTTTCCCTTAGAGAGATTGATGAGAATAATTTTTTGACTATTCATCAAGGCTTCAATATCGACTTTGTTTTCTTTTTGACCAAAAATATTTCGAAGCATCGGGTCGGAGAGAAACTGCCCGAGCTTGTTGACGAGCGGAATGATAGCGTCGGTGTCAAATTTTTCTGACCAGTCGGCAAATTCAATCGCCCAGAAGCGCTTGACCATATCGTCTTCGATATACTCCACCACTTTCTGACGGTAGTTACGATCTGTGAGCATCGAGATCATACCGCGCATCGTGGCATGCGGATAGTCGAGGAGTGCGAGAGTCGTGAAACGAAAGACGTGCTCCAAGCGTGGCGTCCAGTTGGCCCCAAATTGTTTCTCCAACACTTCGATCAAACCCTGCGTGAGTTGGTGCTTGAAAGTGAGGTCGATATTTTGCAGTGGATTGAAAGAAGCTGGATAGTCGATATCGGACGGATCAATAATACACACATCCTCGATGCGATCTTCTGGCACGAAATTTAAAATATCATCGATAAATTCTCCGTGCGGATCGATCACACAGAGGCCATGGCCATAGGCAATATCTTGGCGCACCATCAGCTCTTGGAGTTTGGATTTGCCGACACCAGACTTGCCGACGATGTACATATGACGTCTACGGTCAACACGCTTAATGCCGAAGATAAATTTCTTTTCTTCAAGTGCCGCTACATAGTTGGTGCGGCCAATAAAAACGATGTCAGCAGGATCCCCTTGCCCATACATCGGCAGCTCCGGTGGCGGTGGCGCATATTTGATTATTTGGATTTTATTGGCGCGTGGCATGGATAGTAAGTAGGTAGTAGTAAATAGTTAGTAGATAAAAATTCAAATTCACCAAAATAAATCCCTAAACTGATTGTTATTTGAGAAAACTGCCGCGAAGCGTTTTCATGGCCAAATAGGTAGCAAAGAAAAAAAGAAGCGACAATACTTGGTTGACCCAAAAGAAAGCAATATTTTTTACATCTTCTGGAGGCAAATGCAAATATGCAAAGACTGCGAAGTATTCAAATACTGCAAACCCTATCACCGGAACAATAGTGTTTAGAGCAAGCACCCAGCGCTGCTCGGGATTCATCAAGCCGCCGGCAACAGCGAGTAAAATGATGATAAAAAGGACAGTCGGGATCGGCAATGGTATCAAGGAAGCAAAAAAGGGAAACCCGATTAGCATAATGACGCCGGTGAGAATAAAAATCCCTCTGATCGTATCTCCATAATAATGAGCAAGACTTTTGTCGGTAATATTTTTAGTCGCTTGCTCGGTGACTTGGTCGTTCATGGCTACAGTATACCACTTTGAGGGCACCAATAAAAAGCACAGCTGGTAATATTTTTTACTCCGTCTATTTACTACTACCTACTTACTAGTCCTTATACCCCATTGCCTTGGCGATCCGTCCAAGCGCCACGATAAATGCCGCACGGCGTAGATCAGTTTTCAATGCAATAGATTCTTCATATATTGCCAGAGTCTCACGATCGAGCAGCTCTTTCAACTTGGCAAACACATCTGCCTCGCTCCAATGCTCGCCTTTCAAATTTTGTTCCCATTCAAATGTAGAAACTGTGACACCGCCAGAGTTGGCCAAAATGTCAGGCACGACAGGGATACCACGGCCATAGAGTATTTCATCAGCTTCTGGCGTGATCGGACCATTGGCTAGTTCGAGAATAAACTTGGCTTGAATCTTGCCAGCATTCTCTCCAGTGATTTGATTTTCAAGTGCGGCTGGGATAAGCACATCACATGGCAATTCAAGAAGCTCTTGGTTGGTGAGGCTGCGCGAGCCAGGGAATCCAGCAAGTGTTCCGTTTACTTTTTTCCATTCTTCCAACGCTTTAATGTCCAAGCCATCTTCTTTCACAATCCCACCTTTTGAGTCTGACATTGCAATGATCTTGTATCCATTCTTTTGGAATATTTCTGCTGCATTACCGCCAACGTTGCCGAAACCTTGGATTACCACAGAGCCACCTTCTGGCACATTGTATTTGGCGCGAAGTGCATCGAAGACATAAAATCCGCCGAGACCAGTCGCTGGACCGCGACCTTCAGATCCACCAAGAGCAATCGGCTTACCGGTGAAAGTAGCATTGGTCGTATC
>JACCDT010058100.1_pt1 | contig 13455 bp, 18 predicted proteins | sample 7446291 | NCBI WGS metagenome assembly JACCDT01 (sample SAMN15323446, study PRJNA562643) | freshwater metagenome | isolation source: river surface water | place: USA:Blue River Watershed | collected 2017-08-17
AAGGCTCTTTCAGCGTCTCTGCGTCGTTGTAGACCACGACTAATCTGTCCACCTGCTCTATTCCATTTAAGCAGTTCATCCGCAGCTTCTTCCCAGCGTTCTTCGTTAATTCTACGACGCAATGTGCTGTTTCTTAGATTACCAGCACCAAGATTGTAAGTAAAGCTAACAATAGCACCAAGCTGATTCGGTCTATTAGCCAGAACAGGGCAGAGACGCAACACAGAAGGAATAAAGACAGTACGAAGCGTGTAATCCAACAAAGTATTTGCCATGTCAAGATTAATTTCTCTGTCATTGAGTGTTACCTTTGTTCCGTCTTTATAAAAAGTAGAGCCGTAACCTATAGTGGGAACGCCCGCACTACAGAGATACGGCTTACTACGGTATCCCTAGAATGCTTTGATTAACGACAAAGCTTCTTGAGGAATCATTTTTGTAATCGTCTTAGAGTTCTATCAGCGAAGAAGTAACCTGCTATAACAGCCATTAAACCGATGTCAAAGCTGTCCATAACGAACGATTGTTGATATAGCTTCAAACCCCATAGGATAAGAGCTACTTCAGCGTATTGAGGGCGTATAGACGCATTCCAAGCATCAATCCAAGCTATTCCGCTAGGCTTATAGGACTGTCTAATAGCTTCTGTGAACGCTTCTGCTTCCTGCACAGCGACATCAGCGTCTGCTTGTACTTGAATGGTTTTAACACCTAATTCAGCCTGTACACGCAGTGATTCTAAGTTACGAATGTGGGCTTTGTCGTCTAACTCCGCTTGTAAACGCATACGCTCTACTTCTTGAGAGTGTTCTTGTTTACGGACAAAGAAGGACGACACTTCGCCCCAAATCATGCGAAATGCTGAACCGCCTAAAAAAGATAATACTGCTTCAATCATTGTGCAACTTCGTCCCAGTTAATACGACCACCTTGCGGTTCTGGCGTAGGTTGACTTGTTTGACGAGCATCAGGACTACCAAACAACTGATTGATTTCGTTAATATACTCGTTGTCGATAATACCTGCAGCATTTAGCCTATCTGCTAACTTAGCTGCAGCAGCTCCACCAAACTTTGGATTCTGACTTGCTTTTGTTAAATCCGCTAGCGCTGAAATAGCTTCTTTGTTTGTTGATGCTTTAGCAATTAAACGAGGTGTCAAAACAAACACAGCGCCTGTAGCAAGTGTCTCAGGTAAGTTAATCTTATCTGTAATTTCATTAGGCAATGCAATATAACCGACACCAAGTGTTAATGCTTGACCACCAGCCAACAATGCTTTGTTTCTAATGTATGTCTTTTCACCACCAGGAAGGTTATCTAAACCAATCTTAGCTGCGTTTAAGATGTCTTTTAACTGATTAGCTTCACTAGCAAACAGTTTATAGAAAGAACGACGCATTTCAGGGTCTTTTTCAATATTGTCAGCTAGTTTAGCAATCTTCTCAGGAGTAGCCATAGATTGCTCTAAGAAACCATATTTAAAGTCGTTCATTACTTGACCGCCTTCTTTACCTAACGACTTAGCATATTTATCAACTTCTGATATTGCTCTGAATAAATCAGTAGCTTTACCAGTGTCTGCTAAATCAAAGACATAAGCACCAACTTTTGATGGCTGCTCTTTCATTGCTTGGTTAATTGTTGCATTAAAAAGACCATCTTGACCTTGTTTATAGGCTGCTTGTGTTTGTCTATATTGTTCTAGGAGGTCTTTCCCCAGTCTGTTTTTAGACAAATCAATAATATTATCCATCTGCTTATTTAATTCAGATGAATATTTACTATATGCTGAGCTTTTTGTTGTTGCACCAGCTCCTGGTACTTTTAAGTCTTCAGCAGCACCACTTAAAGAACTTCTCAAATCATGTGCAGCACCGAACTCAATAAAATCATCTTGTTTTAAAATATCATTTAAAACCTGAACACGGTCACCACTTGCTCCTGCATCTTTAATCCGCCTAGCTTGGTCTAGTTCTTTTTGTGCTTTTGCTTTAATAGGACGCATATCTACAAGAACATTATAGTCCTTAGATAAAGACTCATAGAATGGTCTATATTTGTCTTTAAACTCTGTACGAGCAATGTCTATTAGATTTTGAAAGTTCTCACCTGCTGCACGACTTAGTGGTTCGTCAGCACGCAAAGCAGCTTTAAATGCTTCTGAAGTGTCAAGCGTATTAAGAACTTCTTTAGTTCCTTGTGTTAAAGCTTGTCCAACTTTTTCTTGTTGTTTAGCAAACACATCAGCACCTGTGCCACTAGCAGCGATGCTTTCTAAGAACTGGTCTGTTCTGCCGCCAGTTAGTTGACCACGAGTTAGTGTAGCGTCTCTTGATTCTAGATAACGCTGAGCGGCTAATCTAGCATCATCAAATGTACTTGCTCTAGTAATACCGAGAGCATCTAACCCTTCTTTACCTAAACGAATAACTTTACCACCAAGTGTGAATGCTAAGTTACCGCCGACATCCCACGCAGCATTCTCAACCAATGCACTCATTGCTCGGCTTCCTGTAGTGCCTTGTAATAGACCTTCACCGCCTAAACCAACAATAGTACCTGCTGTAGAACCTGCCAATGATGGAATTAGGGTACGAACAAAGGCTTGACCTGCTGTCTGACCTGCTCTAGCTCCAACAGGGTTTTTTGTTAGTAACGCACCGCCAAACCCACCAAGTAAGCCGCCAATCTCTGGTAAAGGACTAAACTGGTCAACAGGTGCAACACCGCCATCAACAGCCATGTATGTCTGTTTGTTGCCGTCTGGTTCTAATACAGATTTTTGTTGTGCTGCTTTATCCCAATCAATAGTCGCCATATTAAAGTCCTAGTTCTTTTTCAAACGCTTTAGCAAAATCAGCTTCTTCTTTAGTGATAGATTGTCTTGACTGTACACGCTGTTTTAGTGCATTGTAACGACGCAAATCAGTATAAATGTTATCTTGCTCAAGCGCCACATTAAAGCCTTGTAGTGAATTTAATCTATCTGCTCTCTGATAAGAATCCGCTCTCTTAACCAATGCACGGTTAACAGCAATATCTTCTTTAAGCATCTGTACTAAACGCTTAATTGTAGCTGGTTCTTGTAGTGTTTCAGGTTTAGACTGGCGTAAGAAATCCAATTCTTTAGCAGCCAATGAACCAGGAAGTTGCTTAACTGCAGGTAATACGAAGTTAGTAAACAACGCATTGAGAGCTTCTGTGTTACTGGCTTTTTCACCGACATTAACACCTAGACCAGACAAAGTCTTAGAAGCGTTTTTACTCCAGTTAGCAAACTGACCTGTAAACGCATTTGGCAGCAGCTGCTCAATTACATCAATATCTCTTGACAACTTAGCTCCAGTACTTAAAGCATCTTTAGCCTTAGTAATAGTAGCGACAATATCTTTAGATTCTTCCTTGGCTTGGTTTTTAGCAAATAAGTCACCCAAAGAACCTAAGTTAACTTCTGTCTTAGAAGTCTTGCTTTCTAATTTACCGTAGTATGGCTGTGGTCCTTGCTCAGTCATGATAAACTGATTTAAACCAGACTGATATACTTGACGACCGTCTTCTGTTAATCCAACTTGTTTAATCTGCTCAGTTCTCGCCTTTTGAGCCTGTGCTAAATCTTCCTCAATCTTTGCAGCCTGTGCTGTTGCTTGAATAGCAAAATCAGTATATCCTTTTCCAGATAATGCTGAAGCAAACTGACGAAGTCCCTGTGGTGTTGACACATCAAACTCTTTTCTCATGTTTGTTATGTCACGAACCATCTTAAGTTGTGGGTCTTCTGCACCTAACAAAGCACCAAGACCTTGACCAATCATTTGTCCTTGCTGTGCTGCTTGTGTGTATAACGGAGCTAAAGAAGGATTAAGCATTGTACCAGGACCTGCTGCCATAGTACCTGCAGCACGCTGTTGTGCTTCACGCAACTGTTGTTGTTGCATTTGATACATCTCTGGTGTTAAACCAAATAGACCGCCTACGATAGATTGCTGTGCCATGTTAATTCCTTAGTCAAAAGACTCGTTAGCCCACAAACCTGGTGTTGTAGTGCTGTTTAAATCAAAACCACCAAAACCACCGCCAATTATATTACTAAACCAGTTTTGAATCTGTGGATTCTGTGCTAGTGAAGTTAACTGATTTGAAATGGCTGTGTTACGAGTAGCGTTAATACCTTGTTGAGCAATCTGACCTGCTAAACCAGTCTGTGCTGCTCCTTCAGAACCACGCTGGAGTAACTGACCTGCAACAGAACCTGCTTGTGCTTGACGACCACCTAACGCTGAACCAAGCTCTAAACCTTGTTGACCTAACTGCTCGATAGAACCTGCTAAACCAAGCTGTGTCTGTAATGGGCTGTAAGCTGCAGAAGTTAAGGCAGGAACTTGAGCAAGGATACCAGCGCCTGTGCCAAATAAACCAGCACCGAATGCTGTTTGTCTTTGTGCTGCAGTTTCTGCATCGGCAGCGATTTGACGCTGTTGATTAGCAATAGAGTTATAATAAGCAGCTAACTCAGGATTAGTAGCAGCTAATCCCTGCGTAGTTCCACCAGTAGCTAAACCTGTTCTACCTGTTTGGAATAAACGATTACGGATACCAGCTAATTGTTGTTCTTGTTGTGGCGCTATTAAAGCCTGTTGTTGGCTGATATAACGCTGACGGGCTGCTTCAGGTGATTCAGACAAATAACCTTGACCTAAGCTAAACAAAGACTGAGCAGCAGGCGTCAACATTGCTGTCTGCTGAGCGACCTGTGTAGGGTCGTAAGCACCCGCTTGTGTCAATAATCTGTCCTGAATAGTACGCAACTCAGGTGCTACAGTATATCCTGCAGATACTAATTGACCTGTATTGGGGTCTATTTGGAAATTAGACGAACCAAATCGTGTAGTGATGCCGACAGGTCTAAACTGTGCCATATTAGCAGCTTGTTGTGCTGCAGCTAATGACGCAGCAGAAGCACCTCCATAAGCTCCAGATACATTAGGACTTCCTCCTAATAATGAACCAGCAGCGCCACCAATCTGTGAGCCTAGTGCAGCCCCACCAGGACCGCCAACAGCAAAACCAATAGCTGTTCCAGCGAGCTGACCAATACTACCTAATGAAAGTCCCATGATTTATTTCCTTCTTAATAACCTACAGAAAACCAACGAAGTGTTGAATTAGCACCACCGTTGTTTGCACCGTTTCTAACTGTAGCAGTTGTTGTGCTTAAATTATAAATACCTGCACCAGCGTCTCCACCTACTCCAAAAGCATCTCCCTGTGTACAAACAGCTTGTAAACACGCTGTTGGATATGCGGTATTCCAAGTCACTGTTGCCGTTCCATCTGCTGGTACAGAGATTTCTCCCCATTGTATAATTAATCCACCAGGAAGCTTTTGATAACCGTTTGTGCTTAAAGACTGGTTTGAGCCTGTAAAGTCATTAATAAACGAAAAGTCTGTATCAGTAACAGCTGTGTTAAATTGAGATTTTGTACCACTAACAGTGTTAGAACCTAGAGCAATAGTTTTGTTAGTTAAAGTCTCAGAACCAGCTAAACTTACTAAATTGGCATCTGTGACAGCAGTGTTAAATTCTGCTAAAGTACCTGTCACAGTATTAGAACCCAATGCAATCGTTTTGTTAGTCAATGTTTGGGTTGCTGAAGCAGAAACACCAGCAATAGCTGAATCTACTTCTCCTTTAACATAAGCTGTTGTAGCGATTTGTGTTGTGTTTGAACCGCTAGTTGCTGTAGGAGCTGCTGGTGTACCTGTAAATGTAGGACTAGCTGTATCTGCTTTAGATGAGATGGCTGAAGCGATTGCATTGAACTCATCATCAATCTCAGTGCCTTTAACAATTTTACCTGCGTTTCCAGAAGGTAGTGTATCTTTAGTTGCAAAATTAGTTGCTTTTACATAATTAGACATAGTGTCCTCTTTAGATTAGTGTCTTACCGCCCTTCAATCCGAAGTCAATCTTCTGAATTGATAAAGGAGCGTTGTTAATATTAGCTTCAAAACCTAACTGTACTACTTTACCTGAACCACCAGCATTTACTTGTGCGTTATCAAGAGCAATACCATTAGAATAAGTCGCAATGTTATATTCTGCTGAACCATATTCAAACACTGAAATAGTATCTAAAGATACAACAGAAGTATTATAGTTGCTTGTGTAGTCAAAACCCCATTTAAAAGAAAGAGCTTGAGCAGAACCACCAATAGCAACTAAATTAATCTTCTTTAACATCTTAATCTGTGCAGGATTACCAAAATCAAAGTAGTTTGTATAATAACTCAAACGATACTGTGTACCGTTGTCGGTATATCCGTTATACTTTCCAATGTATCCTTTTTTACCAATGTATAGTTCTTTATTCTGTGTTAGATTAAAGGCTGTTGGTTTAATATCTTTCCAAATAGTTACACGAGAACCACCGTTCTCTAAGACACCACGAGTATCAAAACAATAAGTAAAACCTGTTGATGGTAGTGCTAATAAATAATGTGCGTCGGTAGGGAAATAAACAGCTTTTATGTTAGCAGCAACTTCACTATTAACATTTTTCATCAAGTCATCACGAACATTCTTAGACACATCTCTAAAAGGCAAAGACTTTTCTTGCACAGTTCTTAAGAATGATTGAACACCTGTCTGAGACAAAAATAAAATATCAGTACCAATAGATGCTACAGAGTCACGAGCAATACAACCGACACCAGTAATAACATCAGACAATGTCAATGCTGCAGGGTCTTGTGGATTAGCATAAATAACAATGTGACGCTGACAGAAAATAACTAAGAAACCGTTGTGTTGTGCTAATGCTGTAATAGGGTCATTATTAGGAACTACTTCAGAGATGTTTAAATATCCTGAAGTGCCTGTTTTCCACTCAGCAGGGTCAAGCAAATCTGAGAAATAAACTGTTTGTCTATCGTTCGCAATGTCAGCCACCCATGTACGACCAAAAGCAGTCATAACACAGTTAGGTGTAAAAGACGAAGCAGTGTAAGCACCAGGTAAATTAGTAGCAACATCGCCTAAACGCTGTAAACCATACGAACCTGTATGTGCGTGTGCTGTAGAACCTAGCTTATGGTACACTAAGGCGGGATGTCCTGCTTGTACTAATATAGCGTGTCCAGACGGTGTAGCGCCTGTGTCATAAGGCATCCCTGCTATTTGCCAGTTATCAGCAGTAATTGTATATGTTAAGTTAGCGGTATTGTCACTATTGCGTACAGCCATCTCTGTAAGCGTTGTAGTACCGCTATAGAGTTTATTATTAGCCGCAGACAATACAGTGTTACCGTCATCTTTAACGACCTCATAGATGGCTCTGAAATCTCCTGTAGACGCTGCAGAAGTATTTACAGGTGTCCAACCTTTTCTAGCACCGATACGACCATATTGGTCAATAACGCAGTTAAAAGCTTCCAAAGCAAAACCACTAGACAACTGAATAGAGCTGTCTTGTGTATTAAGACCAAAGAAGCCTGGAGCAGCAATAGAACCAGTTAGTAACTGTTCAGCCATTTATTATACCCAATAGAATTGAGATTCTTCGCCATAGCGACCACTCTCAAGAGCAATAGCGTCAGCTAAGGACTGTCTGTAAAGCTGTGATGCTTCATTAGAAGCTAAACCACCGTCTTCACCACGCTCTGCTAATGCTCTAGCATATGCTAAGAACACGATAGGTTCTGCAGGTACTTGTACAGCATCGGTGTTGTTGACTAAAGGTACTTGTGGTTTTACAATGTTAAAACGAACATCGTAAGTACCGTCAGGGATAGGAAATAAATCTACTTGAGTATCTCCGTTAGCGTCTACACCGTTAAAGTTGTAGTACATCGGAGAACCTTTTTGTGGTGTTGTTAACAAGAACTGTTGGTCAAACCATGTTGTAGACTTCTCTTTTAAGAACCAGTTAGATGTATCGTTAAGAACATCAACGACACGGAAACGCTGACCTGAGCCGACTAAAACATAGTTAAACACATCGGCAGTTGTTGTTGCTGACAGTGTGTCGTATAAGGCATTCCAATTATAAGAATCTTCGACAATACGCTTAGAATCATTGACAAACTCGCCAATCATTTTAGAATAAGCGTTATCATTAACAGATGAAACCTCTGTTTCACGCAGTCTACGCAGTACGGAGTTTACGATTTGTAAGTATGTCATTATATTCCCTAGTGTATCACAGTTCTACGCTTTTGTCAAGCTATTTTTACCACTTAACCTTATCTGCCCAATACGCAGCCGACATCTTGCCTTTAGCGATATTCTCAGCGTGTCTAGCCTTAAATGACTTCTGACGAGCCTTCTCAGAAGCTGTTTTAGGAGCTGAACCAGCACCTTTGACACCCTGTTGACCGAACCTAATGGTCTTGACTTTGTCACCCTCTTTAGCAACCACTACATGGCTCTTTGTCGGATGTGAGTGGGTCTTTTTAGGCTTGTTATACCCTGAGACCCCAACCTTGGCTAGTCTTGAGTCTTTTTTCATCGTTTCTTAGCTGTTTTAGCAGCTTCCTTGAAGTCTTTAGCTGTTGGAGCGCCTTTAGAGCCTGGCTTACGCATCTTTTCACCAGAACCTGCCTTAATACGCTTACGCTTGGCTGCGATGTTGGCATAAAGTCCTGGTTTCATTAGCGACCTCTTGAACCACGGTTTTTCATTGTACGACCACCACGCTGTGGTAAAGATTTGCCTGCTTTTGACAAAGCAATAGCGATAGCTTGTTTTTGTGGTTTACCTTCCTTCATCATCATGCGGATGTTAGAAGATACTGTTTTATCTGATTTACCTTTTTTCAATGGCATTATTTACCACCTTTCATCATCTTAGCTTTCATCTTTTCTTCAGCCATATCCATCTTCTCTTCCATTTTCTTGTATTTAATCATGTCTTTCAAGAAGCTGATTTCTGAAGATGATAACGAAGCCTTTGGTGCAGACTTCTTCATTGGTTTCTTAGTTGCCATTGTTTATTACTCCTTTATAAGCGGTCTTACGACCCGTTCTGATAAGCTGTGTTTTGATGAATCTCTACAGTAAATATCGCTGAGAAAGAACTACCTGATTCTGGTGTAATGCGTAGTTCATCGTACTCGTCCATCACCATACGACCTTGACTAAACATTAAATAACTGCCTGAACCAATAGAATGTCCGCCTACGATTGTAACAGATTCGTTATCTGATTTGTCGTACCATGCTGCAGTTACTGATTTAGAACTACCGCCATAATTTGAAATCATAAGTAATGTAGCAATAGCCTTACATCCTTTAGGGACTGTATAGACTGTGTTGCTTGTTCCTGCTGTTAGGTTCTCACCTACTGTAAGTTCTCTCATTAAGACCCCATGTGTTTTATAATCCAGTCTTTGAAGAAAGCAGCAGCAACACCTAAGCAAGAGACTAGGAATGCTATACCACCTACAAAGCCTTTATAGCGAGTCATTTCATCTTTGATTTCGTGCATTAGTTTCAGTAGTTCCTTGTGTTGGTCTTCAAGGTTTTCTACTTTAGTCTCTACAACGGCTACTCTTTCTAAGTCTGACATTGTTATACCTCATCCGCTGGTTCTGGAGTATTACCCTCAGCAAGCCACTTCAAATACTCTTGGTAGTCTGTGTTGGCTGGGTCGAATGGGATGAAAGCGTTATCTGCTATGCGAATAACATATTTAGTTGAGATGTTTCCATCAATGTCTTTTGTCTGTTTATACATATTACAACTCCGCACTTGCAGTTAGTGATGTCAAATCAGTATTTCCAGTCGAATTGCCTAAAGCAGCATAAGCTTGAATAATCTTTGAAGTTCCACCATAAAGGTTTGGTGTTCCAGATGATACTGTCAAAGAAATTGTTGGATTTGCTCTCATTTCTGATGGTGGTGTAAGCATAATAAATCTATTACCAGATGTAGATGTATCAATAAACATTCGCTGAGTATTACCGCTTACAGTTGCGTTCCAATAATATCTCTGACACAAATCTAATTCAGTTCCATAAGGTCTGTAATCAAAGCTAGTAGCAGTAGAGCCTTTTTCTAGTTGAACACCTGTGATTTGGAAAGTAGCACCGTTAGTGGCAATTAGATTTGTTGAACCAGTGGCTACATAAGCAGTTCCAGAGTTCCAAGTATTAGCTGTTCCAGTTGTTCCAGAACCAATAGCAAACCAAAGCCTAATACCAGTTGTATTATCAGTTAGCCATGTTCCGCTAGTGTCTCCAGCAACTGTAATGGTTTTGTATTCCCAAGTGTTTGCCGAATTAATTGTGTAGGTTGATGGATATGCTCTTCCCCAATCTCTATTAATAAAGCCTACGCTATATTGACCAGCAACGCTTGCCTTAACCCAGAAAGAAAGTGTCACAGGAGAAGCATTAGCTGTTCCCCAACCAAAGTCTGCTACATTGAAACCTTCAACACTATGTCGTAAAGCATAATTTGCACCAGCAGAAGGACTAGAAGAAGTTGTTACGGTTGCAAGCAATGAGTTTCTAAATCCAGTTGGTGCATCAGTTGATTGTTGAACAGTAAACACACCAGCAGATGCAGTTCCAACAGTATCCCATCTATCAACTGAATAGTTATTTGCATTAGCGTTTACTGTTACTGTAGCTCCTCTTTGATTTATCCTCATATCACCATTGATGATTCTATTCTTAAATCCAAACCCTGTAGCTGCAGTGTTCTGCGTAGAAGCGTCATTAAAGACTAAACCGTTTGTACCATTGATAGTTACTGACATTATTCAGTTCCCTTCGGATATTTATCTTTAACTGCTTGAATCTCCGCTTTCCATGCATCAATACCTTCATGAAAAATCTTATCAAGTTGGTCAATAATAGATGGATATTCTTCTGCTCTTTTAACTTTATATGATTCTGCATCAACAAGAGCTTGTGCTTGTGCTAAATCATAAGTAACTTCATTACCGTCTTTATCATAAGCCACAGTACCACGGATAACTGCAATAGTTGGGTTTAATTTATGAATAGCATTTAATAACTTCATGCTGAAATCTCCATAAGAATTATTGAAGCTACTGAACTATCGTTTTGAAACGCAGCATTTGCACTATTAGCAGTAGTGCTTAATCTTGCTTGAGTTTTGTAAGTTGTTGAACTTGTTGTAGCTGGACTGTCTAAATATGCAATACTTAGTATTTGAGAATTATCCATATCACTAGAACTGTTTACATATAAACCAAAAGAACGACCGCCATTAAAAACAGCAGTTGAGCCCCTTACTAACTGATAATAGCCGTTTAATGCTGTTGATACCCTACTAAAATTAACTGGCTGAGTAACAATTACCAGTATTTTACTAGATGAACTTGTAGGTGTAATTGAAGCAGTTAATCCTGTATCAGTAAATGATGCACTAGCAATACTTGTCAAAGTAGAATAAGTTGATTGTACTACCTGCAAAACAGTACCAGCACTTTTATTTGTTAAAACAGTAGCTGTCTGTGCAGGAATTGTTAAAGTAAAGTTACTGGATGTATTAGCTGCATCTAGCGTTACTGAACCGTTAGAAGCTGTTTGTAGTTTAAGCGGCATTAGCTTGCTCCAATGTTTCGATTCTAGTCTTTAGTTCGTTGATGATGGCATTAGCGTTAGCTAATGTTAAGCTCATGTCAGTGAGCTGGGCTTGTTGTTCTTGGATTGCAGCAGTTAATGTAGCTACTAAGAATGAAGTGTCGATACCTTGAGGCTTAATTGAGCCATCTTCATTGACTGCATCTTTTTCGCCAGTTACTGCTTGTGGCACTACTTCTGCTAGTTCATGTGCAATAAAGCCTTCACCAGAAGAACCATCTGCTTTCCAAGTGTAAGTAACTGGTTTTAGTTGTGCGACCTTTGTCAAAGCACCTGTCATTGGCGCAACATTGTCTTTAAGGCGATAGTCAGAGCTAGTATTGTAAGCGGTTGTTCCTGTATTTACAGAAATAGAACCTACTTGTGTATTTTGAAAAGCTAGTTGAACATTATCACCTGATGAACCTTGTCTATTAAAATAACAAGGCGCTCCACTAACTCTAACGATTGAAAGATACTTTGTGCTTGTAAAGCAAAGTCCTTCTGTTGAATCGCTTGTTGTTGTTTTGCCAACAATAAAGTTACCGCTAGAGTCTATTCTCATGCGTTCTGTGTATGTTGTTCCAGAACTAGCACCTGTTGAAACTAAAAGTTGCTCACCAACTAATTGTAAAGAACGGAGAGTATTAGAAGAACCTTGGTTTATTGACCTAAGTGTTGTGTAATCACTTGCTGAATCATTAAAAATATCTAACTGTCTGTTTGATGCAACAGCAACAGAAGTTTTACCATTAGGAGTGCTTGTGCCAACACCTAAGTTACCACTTGAATCAAATCTAGCTACTTCAGCACCGCCTTCAGCAAAAGCTATAGTATCTGCTGCGGGGAAGAACATTCCTGTATTAGTATCTGTACCTCTGATAGCTGGTGTCGATGCTGAACCGTCAACATCAGAAATACCAGTAGTACCGTTTAATATCATCGTCATACAATCACCCAAGTTGAGCCGTCAGGAATAGTTACAGTTACACCACTGTTTACAGTAATAGGACCTGCTGTCATAGCATTATTACCTGAAGTTATAGAATAGTTAGCAGAGATAGTATTACTATGTTCATATAGACCATTAGTTGTCTTATTACCACTAGCTGTCGCATTTACCCATGCAGAACCGTTATATTGTAACACTTGTCCTGAAGCAACACTCGTAATTGTTACATCAGACAAATCATCTAAAGCAGGAGTTACATTGATTGTAGCCCAAGATGCAATAGTACCGTTAGTTGTTAGGTATTTACCTGCGTTACCTGTTTGACTAGGTAGAGCATCAACATTAGCCCATGAACTATTACTACCGTCAGTAGTTAGATACTTACCTGAATTCCCAGTCATAGAAGGTAATACTTTACCATCGTCTAAGCTAGTAATCCAAGAAGGGTCTGCGTAAGAACCTGTAGTAACAACACCGTTAGTTACTGTAGCGGCACTGCCTGTAATATTAATACCCCAAGTACCACTAGCGTCTCCGCCTGTACGAGTAGGGACATCTAAGTTAGTTCTTGCAGTTGCTACATTGTTTAAATCTGATAGATTATTAGCTTTTGCTAAGAATGTAGTACCTGAAGAATAAGCATCAACCCAGACAGAGCCTGTGTATACTTTCATAGCTCCTGAGACACTATTGAAGTATAATGCACCTGCAATCAACGCATTACCGTCATTGTCGACAGTGGGGTCTGATGTCTTAGAGCCTAGATAACGGTCATCAAAGTTATCATAAGCTGTTAATGTTTGGTCTCTTGCTGTTTCCGCTGCTGTTTGTGCATTGGCTGCTGCTGTGGCAGAGTTGGCAGCATTAGTAGCGCTAGTTGAAGCACTAGACGCTGATGAACTTGCTGATG
>JACCDT011033664.1_pt1 | contig 13449 bp, 15 predicted proteins | sample 7446291 | NCBI WGS metagenome assembly JACCDT01 (sample SAMN15323446, study PRJNA562643) | freshwater metagenome | isolation source: river surface water | place: USA:Blue River Watershed | collected 2017-08-17
CGCGATCGCCTACAATGTCGCCTGACGGGCCTCCCCGCATGGTGAAGCGGCCAACCGGGTCAGGTGGGGAACCAAGCAGCCCTAACTGTGGAGCCAGTGCCGGGGGTAAGGCTCGTCAACTTCCCTCCTCCAGTCCTGGCGTCGCCGCATCGGCACGCCCGATGCCCTTTGGCGCATCACAGGGACCCTCCCCCTTCCTTCGTTCTTCCGCCGTGATCCCTTGACGCAGAGCCCGTCGCGCGTGCCGCCGGCGGCTGCTGGACCTGGTCAAGGCGGACCGGGTGGAGTTCCTGCAAGGGCGGTATCACTACTGATCCCGGTCGCTGCGAGGCCTGGAGGCGACCTCCCTTTTCTGGATTCCTTCGTCGAGCGTGTCCAGGTACTGTCCGACGCTGCACATGCCCATGGATAACATCTCTGCCATGCCCACCCCTCGCCTCGTCGACACCGCCCGCCTCGAAGCCGCCCTCCAGCGGTTCGCCGACGCCCGCGACTGGAACCGCTTCCACGCCCCCAAGAACCTCGCCATGGCCCTGACCGGCGAGGTCGGCGAGCTGGTGGAGATCTTCCAGTGGCTCACCGAAGACGAATCCCGGCGGGTGATGGATGACCCCGCGACCGCCCAGGCCGTGCGCGACGAGGTGGCCGACGTGATGATGTATCTCGTGCGCCTGTCCTCCGTGCTGGGCATCGACCTGGACGCGGCCGTGGGCGCCAAGCTGGCCGCCAACGCCCGGAAATACCCCGCGCCGCCCCCACCCGGCCCTTGACGGCGACCCGTGCGGGCAACCCGCGTCGGCTCGCCGCCACACGCAGGGCCAGGGGTGGCACACGGCGCGGTCGCGGCTCTATACTGAACCTAGACGACCCTCCGATGCACCGACCATGTCGCTCGCCCGGTTCCTGTCCCCGCGCGCCCGGCGCCTGCTGGTGGCCTGGCTGGTGATGCTGTGCGCCCTGCCGGCGCTGGCCCAGGACCTGGTGCTGGAACCGCCCCGACCTCCCGCCCGCGAGAAAGGCCTGGGACTCAAGCTCACCCTGCAGCCTGCGGACTTCCCCGTCGCCCTCACCCCGGCACCGCCGCCCCGGCTGGACCTCACGCTGCGCTGGGACAACGTGCCCACGGCCGCCGGCCCCGTGAGCCTGTTCGCCGGCCGCACCTTCGGCCCCCAGGGCCCCGCCATGCCCGGCCTCGTGCCCCCGGATGCCGACATCCGCTCGCCCAGCGACCTGATGTACGTCGGCGTGCAGTTCGAAGGCGGCGCCCGCATCCGCCTCAAGCGCTCGGGGGACGGGCTCAAGCTCAGCTACAAGAACAGTTTCTGAGGCCGCAGCAGCGGCCCACTCGCCCCCCCACCCGCTCATCCCGGCGCACACGGCGTCGGCACGCTTCGCACTCGCGAGGCCACCTGGCAGTTCCTGTCGATTCACACAACCCATCCGAAAAAGTGCGTGCACTAATTCACCGAACATGATTGAATTAATTCTTTAGGACTAATTTTTGGGGGATCGGGAGTGCATCTACCGACGGTCATCCAGCTTCGGCAGCAAGCGCCCTTTCGCTACACCAGCGCGGTCGAGTCGTTGGATCTCACGGCCCGGACGGCACGCGTCGGCCTGCGCCTGGCCCCCTCCCCCGACACCTTCGACTTCCTGCGCGGCACCGCCCTGCCCGGCCTCCTGTTGGTCGAGGCCATGGCCCAGGCGTGCGGCATCCTGCTGCGACAGGTGTCCACGGGCGAGGATGCTGGCTTCCTGGTGGGGGTCGAACAAGGCCTGCTCCCCGATGAGGTGCCCTACCCCGCGCAGGTCTGGCTCCAGGCGCGCCTGACCGGCGCCGCCAGTCCCATTTTCCTCTTTGACGCAAGCGCCACTTCGCGGCGGGATGGCGTCGAGTCTTGCCTGGCCGAGGCCCGGCTGCAAATCCGCTCCAGCCGGCAGTTGTCATGAACGACACGCCCCGCCAGTCATCCCTCACGCCGGCCCATCACCTCGATGGGCCGGGCATCCGCGCCTGGCTGGCGCATCGGGAGCCGATGCTGTTCATCGACGCTGCCTGGGTCGATGTCGACCTGCAGCGCATCACCACTGAACACCGCTTCGACCCCGCCGAGCCCTACTTCGCGGGGCACTTCCCGGGCGACCCGGTGGTCCCCGGCGTCGTCCTGCTCGAATGCCTGGCGCAGGCTGGCCGGCTGCTGCTCAATCGGCGTGCCGGCGCGGTACGGGCGGGGTACCTGGCCAGCATCGACCTGGCCAAGTTCCACCAGGTCCTGCGCCCTGGCGACACCCCCCGGTTCGACGTCCGCCTGCTGGCCGACCAGGGCCTGGCCACCGGCACGGGCGCCCTGTTCCAGTTCAAGGGCGCCGTCTACCTGGGCAACACGCGCTGCGCACGCGCGCACTTCACCCTGCACCAGGCCGGCCACGGCATGTCCCAACCCTCCGAGCCGGCCAGTACCCCGAGTTCCAACCCGCCGCTGACACACCCATGACCCCCTTGACGACTGCCCCGAACCCCTCGGCCCGCGCCGGGATCATCGAACACCTCAAGACCCTCCTGCTCGATCGGCTCGAACTCGCGGACACGGGGCTCACGCGCGAGCAGATCACCGACGACCACCTGCTGCTCGACGCCACCGGCCTGGGCCTGGACTCGGTGGAAGCCCTGGACCTGATCGTGGGCTGCGAAAAGCTGTTCGGGTTGTCCGTGGGGCAGATCAACAAGGCCTTCATCGAGACCACCTGCCACAGCCTCGGCACACTGGCCGACTACGTCGAACGCGCCACGGGAAAGACCCGGCCATGACGCGACCGCCCGTCGCCGGCGCGGCGATCGTCGGCCTCGCGCACTACTCGCCGGGCCCCCTGGTCGACAACCCGACCCTCGCCACCGCGCTGCAGGCCGAGGTCCAGTCACTGATGGGTTACTTCGGCATCACGGGCCGTCACTACGTGATCGACCCGTCCACCGGCGCCCTGCGGGAACCCGGCCTGGGCACGGCCGAGATGTGCGCGCGGGCCTGCACCGCCGCGTTGCGCGATGCGCAAGTCCAGGCCTCCCAAGTCGATACGCTCATCTGCGGAACCTCCACGCCCGACGAGCGCCTGCCCCCACTGACCCATCGGGTGCAGCGGCGGCTCGGCATACGGGAAGCCTCCCCGTACGAAATCCACGGTGGCTGCGCGGCCTCCCTGCAGTGCCTGGCCCTGGCTGCGGCACTGGTCGAGGCGGGCCGCGCCCGATGTGTCCTCGTCGCGCTGGCCGACACGCTGTCACCCCACTATCTCCAGCCCCTGCTGTCGCAGGATCCGGCGCGCATCCGCACGGCGGATCTCATCAATGCCTGCGTCTTCGCAGACGGCGCGGCCGCCGTGGTCGTGGAAGTCGCTTCGCCACAGCGGCAGGGCATGGCCTTGCAGGGCCTGCGGGTCCGGTCCCGCTTTTGCGATCGTCCCACCGGCTTCGCTGTCACAGCGGCGGGCCAGACCGAGCACGACCACCGGGCGATACGCGAGGTCCTGCCCGAGGTGATGCGGGCCGCTGCCGACGACCTGGCCAGCCTGGGGACGCGGGACGTGGACCACCTGATCGTTCCCCAGGTGAACCGGTCCATGGTGGACCTCGTCCACACCGCCCTGCACGACAAGGTCTATTACGTCGGCGACCGCATCGGCAACTGTCCTGCGCCGGCCGTCCTGCGCGCCATGTCGATCGGCGTGGCGCGCGGCGACATCGACCGTCAGGCCGCCCGCGTCGGCGTCATCGCCCTCGAAACCACCTCCTGGACCTACGGCACGGCCCTGCTTTCGGGCCAGCGCACCGTCACGGCCCCCCACGCATCCACCGCATGACACGCACCCTTCTCGTCGACGCCGACACGCCCCTGGGCCGCAGCCTTGCCACAGCGCTGGGCCATGCCGGGCACCCGGTCATCACCCATGCCCGCTGCGGCCGCGACGGCCTGGCAGTCGACTGCCTCCATCCGAGCGCATGCGATGCACTCGACCGCATGACCCGCGACGGCCAGTCGCCCGAGCGCATCGTCTTCGGCTTGCCAGACGTGCAGGCCTCCCCCGACGGCCAGGACCACGTCGACGCCATGACCCGGGCGCTGGACCGGTTCCTCGAGGAGTTGCAGGCCGCCTGCCTGGCCCTGCGTCGAGCCGACCACGGGCAGGTCTGGGTGATGGTGGCCGACGACAGCCTCGGGTACTTCCTGGAGGAGCCTCCTGCTCACCCCATCCTCACCCAGGGCATGATCGCCGCCGTCCGCAGCGCCGCCAAGGAAGTGTTTCCACTCGACCTGCGCGTGAATGCCTTCCTGGTGCAACCCACCTGCGCCGACCTGGATCCGGACCGCCTCCAGCGGCGCAAGGGGTCGCTCAAGACCTTTGCGCAGCGATTTCGACCACCGCAACCCGCCGACGTCGCCCAGGTGCTGGCAAACCTGCTCGTCCTGCCGAGGCTGCCCATGACGGGGCTGCTCGTGCCCTGCGGCTTCGGCTTCACGGAGGCCAACCTGTGAACGCGGGGCGCACCGTCCTGGTCACGGGAGGCACCCGCGGCATCGGCCGGGCCATCGTCCAGCGCTGCCTGCGCGATGGCTGGAACGTCGCCTTCACCTGGCGCACGGACGAACCCCGGGCCCGCTCGCTCGTGGGCGAACTCGGCGCGGGCCTGGACCCCGGGCGCCTGCGCACCTACCCGCTGGACCTGGCCGACGATGCCGCGGCGCAGGCACTTGCAGCGCAGGTGGCCCAGGATTTCGGTCGGCTCGACGCGCTGGTGAACAACGCCGGACTCACGGACGACGGTGCTTTCCTGACCCTGGGCCGCGAGCGCTGGCAACGGGTGCTTGCCACGAATTTCCGGGGCACGGCCACGCTCTGCCTGGCTTGCCTTCCGCTGCTGCAGCGCGCGCCGGCGGCATCCCTGGTCATCGTGGCGTCGCTGGCCGGCGTCACCGGCAAGGAGGGCCAGGTCGCCTACGCCACCAGCAAGGGCGCGCTGATCGGCCTGACCAAGTGGCTGGGCCGCCAGCATGGCGCCTCGGGCCTGCGGGTCAACGCCATCGCCCCCGGCTTCGTACGCACCGACATGGTGGCAGGCCTCGAGCCGGCCATGTACGAGCACATCCTCCAGGGCACCGCCCTGCGCCGCATGGGAGAGCCGACCGAGATCGCCGATGCCGTCGCCTTCCTGCTGCAAGGCAGCTACCTGCAGGCCACCACGCTGCGCCTGGACGGCGGATTCCTGCGCTGACACGGCGCCTGGCCATGACACCTTCCGTCACCTCCTCCCCGCCCCTGTGTGTGACCGGCATGGGCATCCACCTGCCCGTGGGCAGTGGTCGCGCGGCCGTCCTGCAGGCCCTGCTGGCTGGCCGCAACGCCTTTGCGCCTGTCCGCAGCTTCGACGGACGGGCCTTGGCCAGCGACCTCGTCAGCGAGTTCGACCCGGCCTCGTCCGTGCCCGGCATCAACCCGATGGAAGCCGCCCGCATCGACCGGGCCACCGCCTTTGCGCTGGTGGCCCTGGCCGAGGCGATGGAACAGGCGATGCTGCGGGCGGCCGACTATCCCCCGCACCGCATCGGCATCGTGGTGGGCACCTCTCACGCGGGCATCCAGCACCTGGAGCGCATCCATCTGGCCCTGCGCGCGGGCCAGCCCGTTGCGCGCCGGTGGATCGCCGCCTGTGCCACCGACCACACGGCCAGCATCGTGGCTGCACGGGTCGGCGCCACCGGGCCGAGGGCCACCGTGTCGTCGGCCTGCGCCTCCAGCAACTGCGCAGTCGGCGTCGCCATGGACTGGCTGCTGCATGGCGAGGCCGACTGCGTCATCGCCATCGGCACCGACACGGTCTCCCCCAGCGTGCTGGGCGGCTTCAATGCGCTGCGCGCCGTGAGCGCCTCGCCCTGCGCGCCGTTTTCCACCCCATCGGGGATCACGCTCGGGGAAGGCGCAGGCGTCGTGATCGTCGAGCGCGAGTCTGCCGCACGGGCTCGGGGCGCCAGACCGCTGGCCTGGGTGCGCGGCTACGGCCTGTCCGGCGACGCCTGGCACGAGACGGCCGCAGACGCCGAAGGCCGTGGCATCGAAGCCGCCATGCGCGCGGCCCTGGCCGATGCCGGCCTGCCGGCTTCCCGCATCGACTACGTCAGCGCCCACGGCACGGGCACCGATGCCAACGACATCGCCGAGTCGGCGGCCACGCAGCGCGTGGTGGCACAGGGAACGCCCGTGTCCTCGCCCAAGTCCTTCCTCGGGCACACGCTGGGCGCCAGCGGCATCGTCGAACTGGTGGTCACCTGCCTGTACCTCGAACGAGGCCTCGTGCCACCGACGGCGAACTTCAACACGACCCGGGAAGGCTGCGCGCCACTGGACTACGTGCCCGGCGAGCCGCGTGACCATGCCGTCACGAACTTCCTGTGCAACAACTATGGTTTCGGCGGCAACAACGCGTCCCTGGTGATCAGCCGGGAGCCCGGCCCGTGCGCGCCCACCCGTGGGGACGACGCCGTCGCGGTCGTGGGCATGGGCGCGATCGGCGCTTTCGGCGGCGACGCGCAGGCCCTGTTGCGCAGGCTCTGGGATGCCGACTGCCCCCTGCCCACGGCAGGCGACGGCCCGCTGCCGTTCCTCAGCGCCAAGCCGGTGCTGGCAGGGCAGTCGCTGCCCGGAAACCCGCGCGCGTCCACGCTGATCCGGTGTGCCCTCGCGGCGGTCGGTGAGGCGCTGGAACGGGCCGGCGGGTTCGACCTGGTGGGGTCGGCGCCCCTGCGATGCGGTCTCGTGGGGGGCATCACGCACGGCGCACTGCGCCACATCGAGAAGCTCCTGTCCAGCGTCCTCGACGAAGGCATCCAGTTCGCCAGCGCCACGCACTTCCCGCTGACCACCCTCAACGCCGCAGCCGGCCAGGTCTCCATCGCCTATGGGATCCGGGGCTGCAACACCACGTTCTGCGGCGCGGGCGCGGCGCTGCATTACGCCACCCGGCTGGTGCAGGATGGACGGCAGGATCGCGCCGTGGCCTTCGGGGCCGACGAGCTCAGCCCGACGGCCTTGTCCCTGATCGAGCGTGCCGGCCTGGCGGGGCCGGGCGAGCCTGCACCGGGTGAAGCGGCAGGCGCCGTGGTGCTCGAGCGCCTGGGCGCGGCACGTGCACGGGGCGCCACGGTGATGGGGCTGGTGGCGGGGGTGGCCTGCGCGCAGGGCGACGCCGCAGCGCGGCTGGCGCTGGCCCAGGCGGGCCTGGCGCCCCAGGAGGTGGCTGCCATCGTCCTGGCCTCCCCTGCCACCCGGCCGGCCGGCTTCGCCGCACTGTTCGGCGACGACTTCCCGCCGACCGCCAGCGCGGCCACCGTCGCCGGGTCCAGCCCGTCGGCGTTGCTGCCCTTGAACCTGCTCGCGGGCCTGGAAATCCTGCGCCGGGGCACCGTACCGCCCCCCGCGCCGGGCCAGCCCGCGGTCCCGATCGGCGCTCGCCAGGCGGTGCTGGTGCTGCATCCCTCGCCCAGCGGGGAGTGCCACGCCCTGGTGCTCACCCGGGCCCATGGGGCCACGCCCTGAAAGCCCCCGTTCCACCTCCCCTTCTCCAAGGAAACACCATGCGCCTCCATGTCGCCCGCCTCCTCGTCTTCCGGCTGCCAGTGATCGCGCCGGCGTTCGTCCTTGCGTGGACCCTGGCCCTCACCTGCACGCTGGCCACCCTGGCACCCGCTGCGACCTGGGCGGCACCGACCTGGGAGCAGGTCCATGCGGCCTATGGCATTGCCCGTGAGCGTGGCGACGCTGCCTCCATCGACGCCGCGCTGGAAATGGCCGATGCCTTCACCGCGGCCCACCCCCAGGACGGCGTGGCCCTGACCTACCGCGGTTCCCTGGCCGCCATGAGCGCGCGCGTGGCCTGGCTGCCCTGGAAGAAGCTGTCGCTGCTCAACGAAGGCATCCGGCAAATGGACGAGGGCATTGCCATGGCCAGTCGCACCGTGCCGGGCACACCCCAGGAGATCGACGCCCGGATGGTGCATGGCATCACCAGCGCCCGCATCCCCCGCACGTTCGGGCGGGGCGGCGCCGCGCTGGGCGACTTCCGCTTCATCGTCAACAGCCCGCAATTCCCCCGCTTGCAGCCGCAGCACCAGGCCACGGCCCTGTCCTGGCTCGCGGTGATGCTCAAGCGATCGGGCAATGAGGCGGAAGGCCAGTCCATCCTGCAGCGCGCCCTGGCCATCGACGCGGCGATCGCGAGAGCCATCAGCCAGGAGGGCGAATGAACGAGCAGGCCACCACGCCCCCCGTGCTGGAGGCCGAAGGCCTGGCCAAGACCCACCGCCTGGGCGAGACCGAGGTCCCGGCCCTGCGCCAGGCGAGCCTGCGCATCGACCGCCGCGAGTTCTGCGTGCTCAGCGGCCCCTCCGGCAGCGGCAAGAGCACCCTGCTGCACCTGCTGGGCCTGCTGGACCGGCCAGATGCGGGCGAGATCCGCATGCAGGGGCAGCGGGTGGCGCACGGGGATGAACGCACCCTCGACCGCCTGCGGCGTGACCACCTGGGCTTCGTGTTCCAGCAGTTCAACCTGGTGCCGGTCCTGTCGGCGCTGGAGAACGTGGAGCTGCCCCTGTACGAATCGGACCTGGGCGCGCGGGCCCGGCGCGAGAAGGCCGCCGACCTGCTCGCCGCCGTCGGCCTGGCGGATCGGCTCGGCAACCGGCCCCACCAGCTGTCCGGCGGACAGCAGCAGCGGGTGGCGATCGCACGGGCACTGGTACGCGACCCGGCCCTCGTCCTGGCCGACGAGCCGACAGCCAACCTGGACAGCAGGACCTCGGAGGCCTTGCTGGACCTCTTGCACAGCCTGCAGCAGCGATGCGCCACCAGCTTCGTGGTGGCGACCCATGATCCCCGGGTGATGGCTCGCGCACAGCGTGTCGTGCGCCTGGTCGATGGGGAGATCGCGTCATGAAGTGGCTCCAGCTGTGCCTGCGCAATGTGATGCGTCACCGCCATCGCACCGCGCTGACGGTGTCGATCTACGCCATCGGGACCACGGCCATCGCCTGCGCCCTCGGCTTCGTGACCGCCTCCTTCCATGGCCTGCGCGAGGCCACCATCTCGGCCCAGGTCGGCCATCTGCAGATCGGTGCACCCGGGCAGTTCGATGCCTTCGAGAACAAGCCCATGGCCACCGGCCTGGCACCGGACGTCCTCGCGCGCACACGCCAGGCGCTGGCGGACCTGCCGCGGGTGCGCTACAGCATGCAGCGGCTGCAGTTCGAGGGCCTGATCGCGGCGGGCGAGCGCACCCTGGCCTTCGTGGGCACGGGGGTGGAGCCGCAGCTGGAGTCACGGCTGTCGGGCGCCTTCGCCCAGGTGGTGGCGGGGGAGTCCCTGCCCGGCCCGGACGACCCCGACACGGCCAAGGCCGTGGTGGCGGTGGACCTGGCACGGGCGCTGGGCGTCAAGCCGGGTGATCGCATCACGCTGATGGCCACCACGCAGCAAGGGGCCCTCAACGCGCTGGACCTGGTCGTCACAGGGCTGTACCGCACCGGCATCCCGGAGCTGGACCGACGGGCGGTGCTCGTCCCGCTGTCCACGGCGCAGGCGCTCATCGACACCGAACGCATCTCCCGGCTGGTGGTCGTGCTCGACCAGACCGAGCAGACCGACGCGATGGCCGCTGCGCTCTCGCGCGACCTGCCCGGCCTGCAGGTGCGGACCTGGCGCGAGCTGGCGCCCTTCTACCGCCAGGTGGTGTCGCTGTACGGAAACTTCTTCCTGGTGCTGGGCGTGATCATCCTGTCCGTGGTCTGCGTGTCTGCCTCCAACGCCTTGCGAATGAGCGTGATGGAGCGGGTGCGCGAGTGCGGAACGCTGCGGGCTTTCGGGATCGGCCAGCGCCGCGTCCTGGGCAACTTCCTGGTCGAAGGCGCCCTGGTGGCCGGCCTGGGCGCGCTGCTCGGCCTGCTGCAGGCCGCCGCCCTGTCACTCGCGGTCAACCTCTCGGGCATCCAGATGCCCGCTCCCCCGGGGCGCACCACGCCCTATCCCCTGCTGATCTTCATCGAACCCTGGGGCTACGCGCTGGTGGCCGTGGCCATGGTGGGGGTCGGTGTGTTGTCGGCGGCGCTGTCGCTGGCCAGCGTGCGGCGCCTGAGCATCGTGCAGCAACTGGGCCACGCCTAGGCCAAGGAGACCCGCCATGGATTTCATCCGCCTGCCTGCGCGCCGCCTGGCGCTGGGCCTTGCCTGCTGGCTGGGGCTGTCGCCGGCCTGGGCGCAGCGACCCGACCCCGAGTCCCTGGTACGCCAGGCCGACGCCTTCCGCCAGGTCTACCGCGATGCCACGATGGACATCCGCCTGACCCGCACCGTCCCCGGCCAGCCTGACGAGGAAAGCCGGCTCAAGGTCGCCCTGCGCGGCACGAATGCCTCGTTGATCCGCGTGACCCAGGGCCTGCAGGCCGGCCAGCAGGTCCTCATGACGGACGAGGGCCTGTGGGTCAAGCTGCCGCGCAGTACGCGCAGCGTGCGCATCACGCCGCTGCAGCGATTGCTCGGCGACGCCGCGGTCGGTGACATCGGCCGCCTGCGATGGCAGGACGACTACAGCGCCCGCTTCGCCGAACCTGCCGAGGCCATGGTGGACGGCGTGGCCGCCTGGAAACTGGCGCTGGACGCCCGCTCACCGCTGGCGACCTATGCGCGCGTCGAGGCCGCGGTGGCGAAGTCTGACGGGCGACCGCTGGCGGCCGAGTTCTTCCTGCGCAGCGGCAAGGCAGCCAAGCAGGTGCGCTTCGGCCCGGTGGAAACCATCAACGATCGACAGGGCATCCGGCGCATGGAGCTGCGCGATGCGCTCAAGGCCGACAGCCGCACGAGCCTGCTGATCGAGCAGGTGCGGCCGGTCGCCGTGGAGGCCCGCTGGTTCTCGCTGGAAACCCTGGGCCAATGGGAATGAGCGGAAGCGGCGGCGCACCCGGCGCCTGCGTCCTCGCGGGCCTGGGCGTAGCGCTGGCCCTCGGTGGCGCGGGGACCTGCCGGGCGGCAGGCGAGGTCCCCGCGCCGCCGAGGGCCAGCGCATCAGCCGCCGAAGCGGACTCGCCCGCGGCCGAGTCGCCCTGGAGCGGCTTCCTGTCGCTCGAAGCCACGCAGCGCCGGGTCCGGGAACGCCTCAACCCCGGCAACGTGGTCCGCGTCCCCAGCCGCGCACTCGAAGCGGCCCTGGTACTCGACTTCAAGCAGGGGCCATGGCGGGCCCGCGCCCGGCTGTCGCAGGGGTACGCCCGAGTCCCGGGTCCGGGCAACGACGACCCGCGCCGCCAGCGCCTGGACATCCCGCAGCTGCAGTGGCGCCAGCCGCTCGATGCGCTGTGGTCCTTCACCGCGGGACGCCTGAACCTGCGGCTGGACGACGGGCTGTCCTTCCATCCGCTGGATTTCTTCGAGGACCGCCCCCGCAGCCTGGACTTCGAGGACCGCCTCGGACGCGACCGGGGATTCCCGCTGCTGATGCTCGAACGCGTGCGGGCGCAGGGGTCGCTGCGCTTCATCCTCTCGGACGACAGCCTCACGGACAGCGCCGACCGCTACGGCGAGACCGACTTCCACCGCGGCCTGAGACAGGCCGTGGCCAGTGCGCGCCACAGCCTGGGTTCCCTCACTTTGGGTGGCGTGGCGCAGCGCGCCTGGCCGGGTTCGACGGGCTGGGGCGGCAGCTTCAGCTGGGTCCCCGATGCCGCCCTGTCTCTCTACGGCGCGGCCTTCTCGGCGCGTGGCAACCCCTACCCCCTGCACCGCAATGCCTACCTGGGGCGAGGCACGAACCTGGGGCCGCAGGACGTGTACAGCGCCCCCTCGCCCGTCCAGCCCTGGGCAGCGCACGAGCGGCAGCGCCATGGCCGCTGGATGCTCGGTGGCGGCTGGACTTTCGAGTCCGGTGACACGGTCAACGTCGAAGCCTGGCGCGACGGTCGGGGCATGAACGCCGGACAGTTCGCCAGCTGGCAGGGTGTCACGGCCTTCCACGACGCGCTGGAGTCGTCCGCCGCGCGCCGCGGCAACCTGGGCTACGACCAGGAGGCCCTGCGCACGGCCAGCGGAACCCACCTGTTCACCCGGTACACGACGGCCTGGGACACGGGAGCCAGCCTGCAACTGTCCAACCTGCTGGCACGGGACGGTTCGGGTGCGTTGTCCGCCCAGCTGGAGGGCCGTCTCGGTCCCCAGGCCGATTGGCGTGTGGTGGCATGGCAGCGGTACGGCGGCGTCCTTTCGCGCTACGGCGCGCCACCCGATCCGCGCGGACTCACGTTGCAGTGGCGCCATTTCCTCTGACGCGCCATGCGACGCCCACCCCGGGCGAGTTGCACATCTGGTGCTGGCCACCGCCTGGGGTCGGGGCGGGACGCGCCAGAGGGCCGGGCTTCCGGGGCCCGGCGCTGGGCGTGCTGGCCGGCTACCTGGACCGGCCGGCCGCGGCGCTGCGCACCGTCTGCGAGGCGCGTGGCAAGCCACGGCTGGCAGGCGCGCCGGACCTGAACTTTTCCCTGTCCGACTCGGGTGGCGCGGGCGTGCTGGCGGTCAGCGCCAGCCCGGTGGGCATCGACCTGGAGGCACTGCGGCATCGGGACTGGGACGACCTGGCCCACCGGCTGCTCGATCCCGCGGCCTGGTCGGCCTTCCAGGTCCTGGCGCTGGCTGCGCGCCCGTTGGCTTTCGCGCATGCATGGACCCAGCGCGAGGCTTTCGTCAAGGCCACGGGTCTCGGGCTCGGGGATGGCTGGCCGTCGATGCGCGCCGCGTTCGATGGCCGCGGCCCCGCACCGGGTCCGATCGCCCGCCACCACCCGCTGCAGGGCGGACGATGGCACCTGCGCACGATCACGTTGTGGCCCGGCTACGCCTGCACCGTGTGCACGCGATACCCCGCGCACACCCTGCACATTCGCCAGGCCTGCCAGGAAGCCGCCTGCCCCTGAGGGCTGGCCCCAGGGGCGGCCGGTGGCCCACGGTCGATTCAGGTAGACTGTGGCGGAGGGTGCCACGGCCATTATGCCGTGTCAGGTCTTCGCGCAGGTCGGGCCGCCGCGCGGGTTGACTTGCGTCTATGCCCATCCTTCACAGCCCCACCCTCGAGGTGATCGCCGCCCTCCTGTTCGCGGTCGCCATCCTCCACACGTTTTCCACCAAGCTCTTCGAGCAACTGGCCCACCGGCACCCGCGCCATGCGGGCATCCTCCACCTGCTGGGCGAGGTGGAGGTGGTCTTCGGCTTCTGGGCCTTGGTGCTCATGGTGGTGATGTTCAGCCTCACCGGCAAGCCGCAGGCCGTGGCCTACCTGGAGTCGCGCAACTTCACCGAGCCGATGTTCGTCTTCGTGATCATGGTGATCGCGGGCACCCGCCCCATCCTGGCCTTCGCGGGCGCGGC
>JACCDT011948479.1_pt1 | contig 13449 bp, 31 predicted proteins | sample 7446291 | NCBI WGS metagenome assembly JACCDT01 (sample SAMN15323446, study PRJNA562643) | freshwater metagenome | isolation source: river surface water | place: USA:Blue River Watershed | collected 2017-08-17
ATTACATTCAACAATTTCTTTGTTCAATCCATCACGAACTTCACATAACATCGTATATAAAACATTACGCTGTTCGTTTGTTAATGATGTTTTTAGTTCTTCTATATTCATTGTTTATAATTTAAAGCTTATACTATTTAATGCGTAACGTTTCATATACGCAGAAGTTCTACGCAATTGGCTTGAACCATCGGTCGCACGTACCGCAACGAGAAACGCTCTTTCCAAGTGTAGGGTGTTCGCATTTGCAATATTCATCTTCTGTACTACTATCGGCTGACAACTGCGTAGAACAATCGGTTTTGTGCAATGCCTTCTTTAGTTCTTCAACTTCGGCTTTTAGTTCTTTAATCTGCTTTAGTACGGGCTTTATAGCATTCTCAATGTACATCTCAACACTTGGGTCTTGTAGCATATATTTAGCTTTAAATTGTGAGCATCAGTAATTCTATTACGGCACTGACACAAAGCCGTCCAACGTTAGGCGTAATTTTTACCACACCTGCTACATTTAGCAATTTTTGGCATACGACCATCACTCGGAACATATCCAAATTCATCGATACAATCTTGCATTTTACAAGTGAATTGGTGCCACCCGATTAAGCAAAGTAATCTTGAAATAAAACTACGCCTAACATCGGTTTTGTGCGATGTGGCATTGAAGTTTTTCTTTGGAATTTCGTTTTTAGCATCCATATTTGTTTGTATTTTGAAGTTAATTTTTAAGTTGTGCCACACCGACACAAAGCCGTGAAACGTTATAAGTAATATTATTTTTGTTTTGGGTCATCCACTATTACCCAACCGTATTTTGACCAATTACTCAAAAACGCCCCATAAGAACATTCACAATATTTATTCAATCTTTTCTTGTATATCCTAACTATTTCATTTCTTCCCATAATTTAATTTTTTAATATTGTAAAACAAAAATAATACATACTTATAACAACAAATATAAGAAATAAATTTTGAAATAAAAAATTTTAAAGGAAAAATTTACTTCTCATATTTGCAACCGTTATGTGCCATATTAAAGAGCAGACAACCGTTTAAGTACATCATTTGACGTATGACCATCAAACTGGTATTTAGCCTTTTCAACTTCGGGTATTTTGAACAAATCCCAATCTTTTGCTTCGTAGTGGTTTGAAATTTGGCCAGTAGGCAAAACAGCTACAACAATAAACCAACCGCCACCAAAACATAACTCACCATCATTGTGCTTCCAACTTTTATGTACGTCATAAGTTGGAATATCAAACTTTGCCAACTCATTAAAAAGTGCTGCATTGTAAACTTTCCTAAACTCGTATAGTTCCGCAAATGTGTGATAGCCATCTGATGTTTGGCTAATGTCTTGACCGTCTTGCTTTAGACTTTGAAGTAAATCGTTTATTCTATCCATAGCTGTAAGAAATACGGCACATAACAAGGGTTTTGCGTAATAACCCTATCAAATGTCGTGGTTAAAATTAAGTTTTTATTATGGGCTACTACGCAAAGTCCCGATACGTTATATGATAACTTACTCAACTATCGTGTTATCATACCACCATTCAAAATCATTACCGAATAAGTGATAAATACTATCATTATCGTATCCGTTAAATACACCTGGTGCATATTCAACACCTCCACCGAAATCACTATCGTATTCAAAAGATAGCATTTCTAAAGTAATTATTTCGCCTTCTTTAAATCCGCCTATTTCTTCAACATATTGTTTTCAATTTTAACTTTTGTTCCTAAAACTAATTTTTCTTCAAATTCTTCTTTTGTTTTCATATTTCTTGGTATAAAAAGCCATCATATAACAGCATATTACCGCTATGGCTTGGCTTGGTTATTTACCGAAATGTGTCGGCTCACTTAATGTTTATTTTTTTATTTGTTGTGTATGTGATTCAATACGCCATATCGTTAATATACAGAACGTTAGTGGCAATACTAACGGACCAACTGCTTCAAATCATTCACGAACCTATTGTAGCAGTTCCGTTTTATTTCCGCTTCTTTTGCATCAACATAATTTGCTTCTAAGTTATATTCGTGCATCAGTTCGTCCATTCTTTTAGCAAGTTCGGTATATCTTCGTAGGTCATATTTTACTCTATCAATTAGTGGTTTCTTCCAATCAGTACTCCCACTAACAGCACCTAAATCGCTATTGGCGGGTTCTTCTGTATTCAAGTTTCCGTGTTTCATATTAAGTTTATTTTAAATTGATAATTTCGCGTTTCAAATCACCAACAGCGTTTAGCCGCAGCCAGTTATAAGCAATTGCTAAGAACCTGCTTCCAATTAAGTTTTTCGCCACAATAAGGGCAGTAAATAAATCTGCTTAAATATCCTTTTCTACCATCTATTATTTGACTTTTAGTTTGTGGTTCACCATTCAATAAGCCATACTTTTTGAAAGTTGGCTGAATGTTTACAATCCTTTCTACTTCATAATCAATAGTAGATTTGTTTACTTTTTCTCCGCTAAGAAACCCCACTAAACAATCGCAACTGCTTATAACAGCAGTCTTGCGTAATGCGGGATTCTGCGGTTTATCAATCTTTTGTGCCATAATTAAACATTCGTGGTTATTGAAAGTGTAGTGCATTTAAAGCCCGCACTAACGCAAGGCTGCAAAACGTTATGCACCATAATCGTTAATCATCCTAAGTGCATATTCAATATCAAATTCATCATCAAGATAAAATATCATATCATTTACATTAACTTGTTGCGGATTATTTTCAGACCATTCATCTTCTAAATCTTGCCCACCACTTTCAGTATGTAAATATATTTCATCATCATCTTTGCGTAGTGTAAATTGAACTTCGTAAAACCCATCACAACTGCACCATCTATGAGTATCATCCGCAACAAGTTCCCAACCGTTATTTATAAATTCTGTTATTTTATCAATTAATTTTTGTCTCATTTTCCAAAATTTACGGGGCATAACACGGTATATATGTTATACGCCAAGTGAGTGTCGTACTTAATTATTTAGCTTTCTGGTCAGACGTACAACACATATATCCAACCGTTATATTCAATAAAAAATTATCTAACCGTTTTTTCAAAATCTTTTAATTGTTGCACAAGATTATCTCTTTTTTTAATTATATCTTCAAAAGACAATATTTCATAAAAATCAATAACATATTGAAGTGTCTTAATTTGACTTTTAAAATCTTGTTTATATAATTTATTTTTAATGATTTTTTCTGATTCTAAATCTTCGTTAAATTTTCTAATTTCCATATGATTAATTTTTTTACTGAATATAACAAGGTGTATATGTAATTATTTAATCACATCTAATCAACAAGGTTGATTTATTATATTCATTCCTTTCAATAAAGTTTGGTGTAAATCCCTACATATACACCCAACGTTATAGGTAAGGCTAAGAAACATATGTACCTTTTAAAATATGTTTACCACCTTTCTCATTGATTCCTAAGAATATATGACCATCAACATCATTGAAGCCCATTTCTTCAACTGTTTCAAAATCTTCGGATTGGAATATTGTATTTTCCCACCCAAATCCGCTAACCCAATAATGGGTAAATTCCATGTTTTTCATTCCTTTTAGTTTTGTAAGAAGCCCTACCTATAACAGCACATAGGCAATATGGCGGGGTCTCTGTTAATATTAAGTTTCGTTTTTAAATAAATTTTAGCGTTTACAGATAGTTTATCGTTTCAAATCCGCCACATCTCCTATGTGCGAAACGTTATGAGCAATGCTTAACAAACTCATTCCATAAATCCTCCGTTGTCTTGATTGGGAGCGGATTACTATAAGTAGATTTTTTATTGTACCATAAATCTCGTCTACCTTCAAATCTTTCGTATTTATTCCAATCAACCCATTCAACAAAAGCAATAGCACCGCTCATAACAGCAGGTATATTCAATTGCTGTTTCTGTGGGTTATCAGAGTTTTGTTCTTTATTATTCATTTGTTCTAAATTTAAAGTTTTCGTTTTCAAAGACCGCAACTAAATATACCTGCGAACCGTTATATGCTATGCTGTGAGATAACTTCCAACCTTGAAAGTTCTTCTTGTAACATATTTTTCCACTTTAGTATATTTTCTTGCTGAACTTTTATAACATCTTCCTTATTCAAAGAAAACCATTTGTTTATCTTTTGGTTATCAATAATAACATACATCTCATTTTCGCTATCGTCATAGTTATTATGATAATTCCAAGAACCGTTGTTTTCTATAGTACCCTTGCATTTGACAACTTCTAATTTATCATTTAGTGTCCAAGCGTCATATTTTGTTTTTTCTTTTAATACTTTCAAATAGTCTTCTACTATTTTCCCGTACTTTGATGGTGTAGATAAATAATGTTTAATTTCCATTCTAAATAATTTTAATACCCCTAAGAAAGCACAGCATATAACAGTGGTTTTGCTATATGGTGGCTGACGTACAAAAATTAAGCTGTGTACATCTAATCAGCTTCGGTGGTTAATTGAACATTTGAGCCTTGAATGCCACCACATCGCAAAGCCCCGATACGTTGTAGCTCATTAAAACGATGCTACAACACGGTATATAAATAATAAAACACTACTAATGTGTTTCATAAAACAAAAGCATCATAGCTTGTTGCCTAATTCCAAACTCTCGTGTTAAAACATTATGTTTTGCTAAATGGTAGCTTTCATAATGTTCTGCCGTTTTTTCTACATCAAATTTTCTTGTTCTGCCTTGTATCATTCCATCAATCACAAAACTTCTTAAAACATCAGCCAATTCTTTTAAAGTGCTGCTTTTGTTAACTGCTTCGTATTTCTCTAATTCTGTCATTTTAATATAATTTATCGTTAATAATCCGTGTTTTACTATTCATATACTTGTACGTTATAAAACATTTTTCCAACGCTCTTCATTAATATAACCAGTTCCAGCGTATTGATCAATCATTTCTGCTTTAAGAAAAAATTTGTCGTTATGGTTCATTTTATTCCAATCTAATCCAAACTTTTTTGCTACCATAATATAAGCATGATGTTTAAATATAACTCTTCCAGTTCTACCATAACTCCCATATTTTTCAAGTATATCATCAATTTCCATCACTAAAAACGTTTTATAACAACAAATATAAGAAATAAATTTTGAAATAAAAAATTTTAAAGGAAAAATTTATTTCTTATATTTGCAACCGTTATCTGCAACCGACAGTTCTCCGTAGCAAGTGTGTCGTAATTTTCAGTTTTAATAAAATTTACGAAGCGTTTGAATAACGTCCCAGGCATCTTCCAGGGCATCATGTGTTACTATTCCCTTAACCCCCGCTCTCTCCTTGCATTCAGTGAGGTTGGGCAGTGTCTGATCATTCTTCCAATCTACGAAGAGAATGGCAGGATCTATGATTCTCTGTTTGGTCCTAATGAGCTGTTGCCATCTAGGAAGCTTCTCGAGAAACTTCTTATCGAATGTTCCAAAATTCTTACCAGCCACATTGATCGTGATGGGCTTGGTCTTGGATCCAATCAGAGGAGATTTAACTCCATCAATGATCTCATACTGTATATTGACCAGATAATTAGGATCGGGCGGATTCAGATCTGCTCCATTGACATAGAGCCATCGGAAAAAAGCCGGTACTGCTTCCTCTTCATAATGAAATTTCATTTTCAGAGAAGTCTCCATCTCTTTTTTCACATCATCCTTGGAATCTTGGTATTTGGCGATGTGTCCGATTAGATCTCGGTTCATGTTAATAGCAAAGGGAGATCCCACGAGTTCTCTGTGCAGTATGGCACAATTGAATTTTGGAATTTGGTCATAAGGGAGCTTCTTGCTGGTGTTCTCTATGATTGCCCCGATTGAAAGAATCTTGTGGCTTTCTGATTCTAATCCGGTTGTCTCTGTATCCACTGAAACGTATATCATTTTTTATTATTTATATTTCCAAACTATCCCAAACCATGAATTTCTTTTTCCATTCGCAACCGAGCTTACAGTAGACTGATATGTTCCATGGTATTTCGCAGCTTCAGATGCACTTGACCATTCAATTATGTATTTTCCGTCCAAATCAAATTCAATCACTGGTTTATATCTTTTAGTCTTCTCCCCTTCCGATTGTTTCTTTCCTCTTCTTCCATTCCCGCAATTATATCTTTGCTCATCGGTAAGTTTTTTTCCTCTCCTATATGTGTTTCCTTTTTGTGCATCAGACATTCTTCTTCTGGACTCCTCTGTGTATAGATAATTATTCTCCACGAAATCTCTCTCGTTCTTTAAATCACATGTTTCTCTCAGTTTTTTTATCCAATACATCTCCCTTTCTATTGCGCATGATTGTTCAACCTCTTCGATTATTTCCATTATTGGCTTAAATCCTTTATTAAGTATGCTCATTATCCATGCATTCTTCCTGTTCTTATGTTTGCTTTTTCTGCCTAGAAAAATGTGTTGTCTATATCTACTTTTTTCATTTAAAGTTCTTCCAACATAGTGAATGTTTCCAGTTTCTGGATTTTTCAGCACATATATCTTAACCAATCTTTCCGTCATATAGATTTATTTTTAATCTATATATCAGAAAACCCGTTAAAAAATCGAATCTAATATATCACATACCTATTATGCCTCACATTGATATATTAGTTTATTATTTAGATTGTTTGAGAAATTGATGCAATGAATGTATTTTTTTCCGAATATTATCGCTAAAATCGTTATCTAGGATGTATGATGATTTACTCTTTTTGATTTCATCGGGAACCTGATCCTTCATTCTCTGATCATAATCCACCTCAGTAATCTCGTCCTGGACTCCCCCTTGTAACCATTATAGATGGCAAGCATCTGCTCTATTTTAGTCAGATGATATTCATTCTGATCAAAAAGATCTAGAGATCCAGGATCCAATAAAATTTCCGCTTCCTTTTCGGGAATTGGTCTAGTCCAGAATGGATTGGGATTAAGGATGTTTCCTGTTGAATTTAAGATAAGACTCATTTGGATATTTTATTTTAAAATAAAGAATAAGTTTCGTTTAAATATATAACATATGGACTATTTAAAAATATATCAAAATATTATAGAAAGAGCTAGAAATAGGAAAATCGGTGGATATACTGAAAAGCATCACATAATTCCAAAATGTATTGGAGGTGATGATTCAAAAATAAATATAGTTTCTCTTACAGCAAAAGAGCATTTTTTATGTCATCTTTTATTATGTGAGATTTACCCAGAAAGCAATGGACTAAAATATGCAGCATTTTCAATGTGCAATTGGGGCGGTGGATTTGTAGAGAGAAGAAAAATATCAGGAATCACGTACCAAAGGCTAAAAACCGAGGCTTCAAAAATAGCATCAGAAAAAATGAGGGGTAATTCAATATGGAAAAATAAAAGACATAATGAATCATCAATTGAAAAAATCAGGGATAAGAGGAGCAAGCAAATCATAACGGATGAGACTAGAAAAAAAATGTCAGATTCCAAGAGAGGTAAAAGATCTGGGAGGGCTGGAAAAATAAATTCAGACGATCATAATAGGAAGGTTTCAGAATCTTTAAAGAAAAATAAAAACAAGAAAAAATGGAATGAGAAAATGTGTTCAATAAAAGGATCAATATATAAAAGTTCAGCCGAAGCTTCTAGAATCACTAAAGAATCTGTTTGTACTATTATGTATAGAATTAAATCCAAAAATCCAAAATACACTGAATACTTCCACGTCTAAACTGCCAATTCTAGTTTTGATTTTATTTTAGGAATATCTTCGACGTAAAGCACATCAAAATCTTCTATATTATAATCATAAAAATTCTTATTTTCCTTCAGCACTATTTTTGGTTGAGCATCTAACGGATTTCTATTCAATATCTCAGAAACTGCGTCGAAATGTCTGTCATAAATATGAAGATTTTGCACTAGATGACAAAATTTACCGACCGCGTAATTACAATGAGCAGCGACCATCATCAATAGCGCTGTATATTGTATTTTATTAATATATCCGGCCACAATAAAATCATTGCTTCTCTGAATTAATGTCATATCGAGGATCAATCCTACGTCTCCCCTTCGTACTGACCATATTGTCTCATAGGCACATGGATAAAGGCCCGAGGTTTCTTCTAGGTCTGTATACTGATACATATTAATGATATGCCTACGACTAAAGGGATCTTTCAATAGCCCACTTAACAATTTATCCATCAATTGATATCTGGCTATAGTTCTACCATATCTTTGGCCAATGGATCCATCACCAATATCCCACTCGTTCCACCAATTTATGCCCATCCTATGTGCAATATCGAGTGATGCCGACTGTTGCTGATATATCCATAATATTTCCTTAATTCCGGTTTTAATTGAGGTATTTCTCAGGGTCGGAATCGGAAATTCTTCCTTGGAGATATCATACTCCTCAAAAACTCCGGTTATAAATTTTGAGTGAGCTATTGTTCCGTCAGAATATCTTGGCCTTGGATTATCATCCCATGAGCCCTCTCTCATGATTTTATCAATATTCTGTAAATAATATTTGTCGGCTTTATTCATAAACCTCGACTTTTTCGTTTTGATATTCCATCTGAACTATCTTTCTGGGGGTTGTTGGTTTGTGGGCTTCTTCCACAATATAGAGATTCTCCAATTCAACATCTGTATACCTCATGACCCACTGAACCGTTTCTTCCCATGTCATTTCTCGGGAATTTATATTAACCCCGCGCATTTTTGCAAAAGATCCATCGTGTCTGATCATTGCTTCAAACATTTCCCGGTCTGGTTTTCTATATGTAGATTTCCCATCCGTCCTTGCTACCAGAAGACTCAATCCTATGGAATTGTCCTTCTCGTAATCTAGGGAATAGTCCTGATAGGCTTTGTCTATAAGCTGGTTGTATTTTTCTTTATTCATTTTAAAAATCTAAGTTTTAGTTTGGCCTTTTCGTATTTCTCCTTGGTCTTCTCGTATTCCTCCATAGAGACGTTATTCTTATAATTTTTAGAATCTAGTCTTTTTTTCAGAAAAGCCACATATTCCTCCTCCTGTTGGAGAGTCGATTTTTTATTTTTGTTCTTCGTCATTAGTTAATGATAATAAAAAGTTATAGACCAGTTCCATTTCAGGGTTTCTCCAGGCATGATTAAGATAATCAGTTCCCTGGTTATAGTGATGATTATTTCTTTCAATATGCTCTCGACAGGCCTTAGCGGTGAAGAATGAATTGTGATAGACATATTCCCAGGAATACGAGAGCCTCTTCAGTTCTGGATGATTCTCTTCGACCCAGTCCTCTAGGTCACTCAGGAAAACTCCTTCCCATAATTCCATAATCTTTTCAGAGACCTCCCTTTCTTCCTGCTCGGATAAACCTGGATTGAGATCCAGATGATAATCGATTAGATCCTGTACTGTCTCTATCTCTAGATCATCCTCGACAAATATCTGATGATCTCCATTCAGCCCCCAGTCATAGATCTTTTTTCTTTCACGGATCTGAAAGAAGTGGGGTGGTGCAGTGCATCGGTTATCTTGCGTTCTGATCTCTCGGGAGATTTCCATAAGTTTGTTGTAGATATCCTCTGGTATCTGGATGGATCTCATTTCACTTGTTGCCATTCTATAGGTTTAAAATTAACGGATTGATTGAGTATTTCTATTTTAAAGTCTCTTTCTCCAAATATTTCTTTCAGCTTGATATTATTAGGATCATGATTAATAGAGATGCTATACACAGAGGATCTACCATCGTAAAAAAGATCAGGGTTTCTTTCACCTGATCCTGGAGTGAGACTGACATTAAATCTGGGTCCCTTGCACGAGGTGTAAATCTCAACCTTTCTGGGAGTGTTTCTGTTTATTTCATCAAATAACCTTTTCTTGCCATTGTCGGAGAAAAAATCATATTCATCAACTAATACGTGGCTATTTCTAGTTATATTATAGAATGATTTACTTGCAGAAACAACTGGAATATTTCTAGGGGAGATTGCTGAGATCTTCTCTTTGATTATTTTGGATACGGATGGGTTGATCGTGAGTATGAATGGATTCTCCACCTCGAGTGACCTCTGGATTAGTCTGGTAGTTTTTCCAACTTGGCGCGGACAAGCATATATGGTTATCTCTGTTTCCGCGTGCTCAACTTTTTCTATCATTGAGGGTTCGCACAGATATAGCTTTCTAAATTCTTCTTCTGATGGAAAGGTATTTCTCGGATACATTACTGACGTATTATTCTATTTTCCTTTGTTCCAAAATTTTATAATCACAAACATCTATGATTTTTTCCCTTCCCACATATAAAACGGGAACTGCCTCTCGATAGGTACTTATGAATATTCTTCCGCCTTTGATATCAAATTCCTTGATTTCCCTGATTTGGCTTTGACATCTCAGAATCTCTACTCTATAATGAAATCTCTGCATATCTTTAGAGATTAATACGACTACAAAGCTAAGTAAAATTGCGAGAATTGCGACCGAAAAAGCTTTTATAATGATCCCTCTATACATGGTACCTTTTCAAATCATAGAGATTTGAAGTGATTTAGTTTCCGAAAATATCAAAGGCGATTAAAAATACTGGTGGACTGTCTTGATAGTCTCCAGATAATATTCAATATTAGGATCTCCCAAGTCAGCTTCTCCGTAATTAAGAGCGCTTACCATAATATCTGCTCTTTCTCTTGTAGTAGTTATAGATGACCACTTTTCGTCAAAAACAAGAACCCCTGTATCGCAGTCTATCTTTTTCCTCCAGATCTCAAATGATTCCTGGTACATAAAATCAATTGCCGACATCTTCCTTAGATTTTTTAACTAGCTCTGAAATGATTTCATCCATCTCCCTAGACATCTGTGAAATTATGGAGAGGTACTCTTCTCTCTGGGATTTTTCCATTTGCATAATGTCGGGAAGCATGAGACTATACTCTTTAAGTGAGTTTGCATAGTAGTTGAGCTTTTGCTCAGCATCATTTAAGTTTATATCCATTTCCCTGAAAATTAAAATTGAAGACGTCTATTGCATACTGATTCACCAGTGGCTTCCCTGTGTTATAACACCCAAAAACTATTTTCCAATCACCATATCGATCATAAAGATGTCGGAGAAGCTTCATACTGGTCTTAACATTAAAGTCTATGTCAGACATAATCATCCGATCTGAGATTTTTTTCCCCTTCCACATGAGTCTGGCGGTGGATGGCATAATTTGCATAGGGCCTAAAGCTCCTGCAGATGATATTCTTTCAGGATCGTATTTCCAATGAAATGGTCCTTGGTACCTGGTTTCTTTGAAAGCTATGCCATACGCAAATCTTTTGGGAATTCTATACTCCTCAGCGTACCTCTCTATCGCATCATACATGAGGAGGCAAGGAGGAGAATAATCGTTGATCTCCCCCCCACCCTCCATTAACACTTCCTCCGTTTCGATCTTATTCAGATAGATGTTGAATGCCCCTATAAACAGACAGACAGAAAGGATTAAAGTGAATAGAAGTGATTTCATTTTACTCTGCTTGTGATATTTGTGTGGATGCTGTTGGCATACAATTTAAAGATCTGTACGCCCACGGAGTCTTCGAATACCTGATAGCTCCCATCGATCCTGTTGATGATCATCAGTTCATTCCTTTCGTTCATAGCCACAGAGGTATTCTGGATCTTTTTGACACTCTGAAGGTTCTGGTCTTTGGCTTTCAATTGGATGAAGTGATAGATCTCGGCAGAAGCGAAACCAACCCCTATCGCGATAACGATAATAACGGCTTTACCAAGGTTATTCATGAGGGTTTTGGTCTTTCCGATGACCTTAGTCCAATCGATTTTTTCTTTTAAATTTTCCATATTGAATTTGTTTAATATCCCAAATCTATGAAAAAATCTCTAAAGAAAAAAATTATTTCAATTCTTTTAGAAATTTCTGCCTGATGATCTTTCCCAGATCACCATCATTTGGGGCGTTAATAATAAGAGACAGTAGATCAAAAACCACATCGTCGCCTCTTTGATCATTAGTGTTGATTATAAGGTATCACAACATTAGGGGACGAAGCTCTTTTTTGTATTGCTAGATTAATTATCAATCACAATCTGATTTTAGGCTATCTGGAATATCGTTGATCTTTGAATGATAGAATTTAGGAATTTTGCCGCATGTTCTACAGATAACAACCTCAATTGGAAGAATTTCTTCCCTTCCGGTTGGACTCATTAGGGCTGAAACCTTTTTGGCCATGGTTGTGGAATCCCAAAACATATTTCCTTTTTCGCACGTGACCCAAGGGGACTGCGATATATCAATTGTTACTTTTTGCTGATCCATGTAGAAATTTTATTACTCTTATTTTATATGGGTCATCACCCCATTTGTTTCTGAGAAGCTCAATATATCTGTCTATCGATTCCCTGTGGATAGGAAGATTTTCTGGATGATTAAGGACTAACAGGCATTTATTCAGATCCCCAAGAAATCCTGGAAAATCTAATATGCACATCCAAAACTCCCATCTGGCATCTTCTTCGCTGCTGGAATAATATTCCCATAATATCCGAGATAGGTCGTTCTCGAAAGAATATGAATCAGATCCTGTCATGTACCTATCAAAGGAGTAAAACTCTTCAGAGCATTCAGCGGCGCTGAAAATAGCTTCTATACTTAAAGTTCTTCTGTGAAATCCCACGTTATCAAAATTTACTTAAAATGATTAATTTGTTTAAATTTTTACCTACAATATAATTTATACGGAATCGTCAGGAATTGTTTCTCTAAAAAATTCCTATCGATTTTAAAAGCTCCGCGCCTTGAATCATATTTTTATTGTACCCATCCGAAGGTGGGGTCAGATAAAGTGAGAGCTTAGGATTTTTATGAACGAGCATATCATAAACCTCTTTGTAGTTAGTAGAGTTTGGGCTAGCATAGGAATCCATTACCAATTTAATGGTTTTGGAGTCTATCCCCTCTGGCTTCAGAACATCATTTTTAAGAAGGAATAGGTATATCATCCTCATTTTAAGAGAAAGGTCCTCAGGAGTCTCTATTGGCTTATTAGCCTCTGGCGTTTTAAAAAGAACAGAAACCATGCTTCCAAAAGAATTCCTAACATATCCGTTAGAGTGAATCATTACTGTTCTGTTTCTAAATTTGAAAGCAATCGTTCCGTTTTTTAATTGTCTGTCGGTGGTTACCTCGGTAGCACCTAATTTAATAAGATCATTATACTCTGTCAGGCTCTGGTATGATCTATCTGATACGTCTAGAAATTGGGACTCTCTCTTATATTTGTCGTAATAGCAGTATATAATACAAAAATCTATAAATTAAATAATTAATTATAAAATTTATAATTTCTGTTCATTTGATTGATATGACACCAATCAAATCTTTCTGAAACAACAAGTGTTTCAAATGGCGGATTATAATCAC
>JACCDT011101383.1_pt1 | contig 13448 bp, 14 predicted proteins | sample 7446291 | NCBI WGS metagenome assembly JACCDT01 (sample SAMN15323446, study PRJNA562643) | freshwater metagenome | isolation source: river surface water | place: USA:Blue River Watershed | collected 2017-08-17
AGCACCTCTTGTGCACGGCGCTCCGCAGAAGCTTTACTTACACCTTGCATAAGAAGGGGGATCATGACATTTTCAAGTGCGGTAAGCTCAGGTAAAAGTGAGTAATCCTGAAACACGTACCCGAGGAATCGAAGTCTAAAGTCAGTCTTCTCACTCATAGAAAGAGTGTCAACTCTTTTTCCGACAAGACTAATAGTTCCGCTTGTTGGGGTGTCGAGAAGTGAGAGTTGATAGAGAAAAGTAGACTTACCTGCTCCTGAGCGCCCCATAATAGCAACGAACTCTCCTTCTTGTACTTCAAAATCAATTCCTTTAAGTACTTGGATTTCTTTATCCCCGTCAATAAAATGTCTTGTAACCGCTTTTGTGGTAACGATTGATGTGTGTGAATGTGACATGGTGGTAAAATTTATTTTTCTTACTACTTTCTTCCTAGGATAGCGTTAAGCGTGTTAGTACTTACAATAATACGAGCAGGGAGGTAGCCCGCGAACACTGACACAATCATCACAAGAATAAATCGAAATGCTACAGATACCGGCTCCGCCACAAGCACGATAGTTGCAAATGGTGTATCGATTGGGTTTGCATCGATGTATGGCTTAAGTCCAAGGAAGATAATAGCGAGTGCAACTCCTGAACCAACAAGCACATAAAAGAGTGCCTGACAGATGTAACTAAACTCAATAGCAAATTCGTTAACACCAATTGCTTTCATAATACCGATCTGGCGACGACGAGTAAGAGCATTAATGTAGATGATAATAAAGATAGTGATAAGCGCTACCACTACTGACACTGATCCCAAGATAGTACCGATAATACTAAAGAATAATTTAATATTAACGAGAAATTCTGGCGCACCTTCATCTGCGGTATTTATTTTTGCATATTCACCAAAGCCGTTATTGAGGAAAGGGGTTTTTACAACATACGGATCAATGTTGTCATTCATGATGATAGAAATTTCTGACATATTACCGTCTGTTTTCCCAAGCATTTTTCGTAGCTCAGAATCTAAGATGTACCCACGAGAAGAAACAAAGGCAACTTTTGAATCAACAATTCCGCGCACAATAAAATCTTTAGTAACAGCACCTGTTCCGCTAATTTCCGTAGAGAGTTCTTGGCCTTCATTTTGAGGATTAATCACAAGTCGTTCGCCGGATACCGTAACACGCACCGTGTCTCCAATTTCTACATCACGAAGAAGTGACACAAGATCAGCAACACGACTGTATTTCGTAAAGTATGCTGAACCAAGCACAATTCCTTGTGCATCTCCTTCTTGTAGCCACTCACCTTCAACAACAGCATCTGAAAGATTTGTAGTTGCATCTTCTTTTACGGGATCAATTCCTGCGATTTGATTTGAGACAGAGTTTTCATCATCTTCAGTTCTTTTTTCCCACCAATTTGCTTCCACTTTTGCTCCAGCCACTAAGCGAGAGGAGTAGCTCTTTACTTGAGGAAACGAAGAAACAAAACTAAGAATTTCATTTGTTCTTTCGATGTACTGATTCTCATTACGATTGGTGATCATGAGATCACCTGTCCACTGTGTTTTAAAAGCACGAGACGCTCCTTCTACAATTCCTACAAGAAATCCACTTGTTGCAACAAGGTTAAGAAACGTAAGCATCATGATAAACACAATGAGTCCTGTTGCCCACTTACTTGTTCGTGTCACTTGGCGAATCGCGAGAAAGAATCCAAGTGAAAGCGTGTTAAGAAAATGTTTCATAACAACTAATTAGAGGTGGTTTGTTTTTGTGCACCACGATCCTTCGTAACAGGAGGCAGAAGCATTTCTCCTTCAGTAAGACCTCCCATAATTTCGATAAGACCATCTTCTCCACGCAACCCAAGTGCAACTTCTTTTGAAACACCTTTACTATCTTTAAAAATAGTTACCGTTCCTTTCTTTGGATTATCGATAGTAACAAAACGTGAAGGGATAACGATGCTGTTTGTTTTTTTGCTCGTAACAATTTTTACATTTGCTGTCATACCTTCTTTTACACGGTCATCCTTTCCAACAAAAGTAACAATTGCAGTGTACACAGGGACAGTTCCTTCTGTTGTTGCAACAGGGTTAATACGAGTAACAACTCCAGGGAAAATAACAGAGCGACCATATGCATCAAGAGTAATTTCTACTTCAGCTCCAGGGGAAACTTTTACAATATCAATTTCTGGAATCTTTGCTTCCACCTCAAAACCATCTGTTGCAATCATAGAAATCACCGTTCTTCCAACCGTAACATTTTCACCAATAGAAAGATCAACCTTACTTACCGTTCCGCTAAATGGAGCAACAATCATAGTCTTAAGGAGTCCTGATCTTGCTTGAGCTACCGTTGCTTCTGCTTGAGAAACAAGAGCAGCTTGAGCTTTAATCTTAAAAGGATCAGTGCCTGCTTTTGTAAGCTCAAGATCTCGAGACGCTTGATTAAATGTATTCTTTGCAATATTAAGAGCGCTTCGCTTTGACGTAATATCAGCAAAGAGCGCTGTCATCGAAGACTTAACTGAAGAGAGGAGGGTTCTGTATCCATCAAGAGATGTATTACTAATACTACAAGGAGCAAGGAGGAGTGCCGAGATAGTATTAACAAGATCATTAGTCTTAAGTGCCGCAAGGTACGCTTTTTCAAAAGCTTTATCAATTGCCTCTTCAGAAGAAATTGCTGTTATTACCCCAGAATGTTTTTGGAAGTCAGCCAAAACATCTTCAATTTCTGTACGCTTATTTTCAAGATCACCTAAAAGACGCTGATCACACGGGGAAAAAGAAAGCATGTAGCGTCCACTTGAAAGGATAAACAGGTTTGAAAACTTATTCTTCACTGTGTCTGCCGTAACCGAGTCGGTATTTTGAATTGAATCAGGAAGAGCGCCGTATGCTTGGTTGAGAGAATTTTTTGCATTAATCACAAGCTGTTCTTTGAGTGCAACCTCTTCCTTTCGAGCACCTTGCTTTAACTGTTCAAGTGTTGCTTCTGCGCTTACAAGAGATGCTTGTGCTTGAAGAAGTGCCGATTGAGCATCAGCTGAGGAGAGGGTAGCTAAGGTACGCCCTTGTTCTACTTTGTCACCCGCACGCACCCCAACATACGACACCGCTCCTCCAGTTTGAAATGAGAGATTTGCGTCACGAGAAGAAGAAACTGACCCAGAAACTTTTACGTACTGAGTGATATCGCCGTAGGTAACAATATGTGTTTCAGAGGTTACTTTTGGTTCTGAAAACATAAAAAACCCGAGTATTGCAACCATCATCACAAAGAGAAAAGCTGTATATGTTTTATGGTGAGCAAAAAACTTAATAATAAGGTGATAAATTGTTCCTAAAAAAGAAAATGTACGTGTGACCATATAGTCTCGAGTATACCAAGGAACCTTATAAATAAAGGGGGATACCGTCTCCTTATGACATGATATACTCTTTGGTATGTCAAAAAATAGAGCTCCACTTATTGTTGGTAACTGGAAGGCTACACCAAAAACCTTAGATGAAGGAATTAAGTTTATTAAGTCACTTGAAAAAAAAGTTGCTTCACCCAAATATAAGCTTCCAAAAAAAACATATCACATTGCAGCACCGTCAGTATTCATCTCTTCACTTACTCCACACACTAAAAGAGGTGAGATCGGAGCTCAAACCTTTGATGGTGTAGTTCTCGGTCAACATACAGGACAGGTAACTCCAGAACAAATAAAATCAACAGGTGCCACATTTACTATTATCGGACACAGTGAGGTGCGTAAACGCGGAGAAACCCAAGCAGAACGAAAAGAAAAAGTACTTGCTGCACTCAAAAATAAACTCACCACCATTGTGTGCTTTGGTGAAGCAACACGAGATAAAGAAGGAAAATACCTTGGTGAACTTGAAGGAGATATCAAAGAAACACTTCATGATGTTCCTCGTGAACTCTTTAATAACCTCGTTATTGCCTATGAGCCACTTTGGGCAATCGGAAGCAAAGAGCCGGCAACACCTTCTGAATGTTTTGAGGTAGTCATTGCTATTCGTCGTGCTCTTGCTTCACTTTCAGGTATTGATTATGCAAAAAAGGTAAACATTCTTTATGGTGGATCAGTGACCAAAGAAAGCTCGAAAGCATTTTTAGAAGAAGGTGGGGTGGACGGTCTTTTAATTGGTAGAGCCTCTCAGGATGTAACTTCTTTCTTTGAAATTATTACTTCTTGCCACAATTAGTAGTAACAATGACTTACATACGTTTATTGTGTAGTACACTTAGATACACTTATGCTAAACACCACACAATGGAAAGATCACTGCCTTCCTGATCTTCGCACATTACAAGGAAAGCGAGTTATTGTACGTCTCGACTGGAATCTTCCAGTAAATGAGGGAAAGATTAGCGATACCAGTCGTTTTGATGTTACTGTTCCATTCCTTAAACAACTTTCACAGTCTGGTGCAAAAATAATTCTCCTTACCCATATTGGAGAAAAAGGGGAAAGTCTTTCTCCTGTCGCTCATCATGCAACAGAAACACTTCCTTTTATTAGCTTTACTGAAAGTAAAGAGTTTAATGAGCTTCAAGAAAAAATAAGCACACTTCAAAATGGAGACGCCCTTCTTCTAGAAAACGTACGTCTCTTTGAAGGGGAAACAGATGGGAGCGACTCGCTTGCTGAAGCGTTTGCTTCTCTCGGGGATGTTTTTATTAATAATGCTTTTTCTGTAGCACACCGAAAACATTCTTCTGTTACAGGAATTCCGAAGTATCGTATTTCGTATTTTGGACCAACTTTTGAACACGAACTCAAACACTTAACGGAGGCACTTACACCAAAAGCACCGGCGCTTCTCGTGGTTGGTGGAGCAAAAATTGCTACCAAGCTCACCCTTATTAAGCATTATCTTGATCAAGGTGTAAAAGTGTTTGTTGGTGGCGCCATGGTACACAACATTTGGAAAGAGAGAGGTTTAGAAATCGGAGAAAGTTTGTATGACCCAGAATATCATTTACCTGAAACATTTTATCGTCACCCGCTTTTACTCACTCCAATTGATGTTGTCCTTGAATCTGGAGAACCAGTAGCCGTTGATCAGATTCCTAAAAACGGAAAAGTTGTCGACTGTGGTGAAAAAACTGTTGAAATGTTAAAAAATGAACTCACTCTCATTAATACCATTATTGCAAACGGCCCTCTTGGGTTGTATGAAAAAGGCTGGATGAAGGGGAGTGAAGGGATACTTTTGGCTATTGCACAAAGTAACGCAACAACCTACATAGGAGGAGGGGATACTGTTTCTGTAGCAAATGCTCTTCATATGCTTGATAAATTCACCTTTGTTTCTTTAGGGGGAGGGGCTATGCTTGATTTCCTTTCATCTGGTACACTACCTGGTATTGATGCTGTCACACAATAACTTCTCGCCGGTTATAGTAGATGTAGGGGATGGTGAAGCCCTTAAAGAGCTTATTCTTAGGGCAAAAAAAGGGGACGCTGAGAGTTTTTCTCTCGTTTACAAAACCCTTTATACACCCCTCTACAGGTATGTTATCTCAAAATGTCATGATGAGGAGCTAGCAAATGACACTGTTTCGCAAACATTTTTAAAGTTTTACGAAGCTTTAGAAAACTACGAACCAGAAAAGTCTCCCCTTGCATATCTCTTTACGATAGCAAAACGCCTCCTCATCAATCACTCTGAAAAGAAAACTTTTGAGTCGCTTGATGAAACGTATGTAGATGGCTACGAAGATGTGTCCAAAAATACCATCGACGAAGCTCATATTTCACATCTCTCATCAATCATTAACACCTACATTCCGTCACTCTCACCTGATGAACAAGAAGTAGTGCGACTCTTTTTTTACGCAGAGCTCAGTCACAAAGAAATAGCTGAGGTACTCCTTAAAGAAGAAGCCTCTGTAAGAAAAATAAAAGAGCGTGCCCTCAAAAAACTTCGCATCCTCACCAATCATCTCAATGAAAAACAATAACGAACAATTTCATATCGAGAAAGCCTTGTCCATGTATAAGGAGAACGTATCGCCGTCAGAAACCTACCTTCAAGCAATACTTTCTCAAATACCAGAGCAACAAAAACTTAAAGAGGGACGTGCGGTACGTTCCCCGTATAGATGGATGGCTATTGGGCAATTTGCAACAATGTGTCTTATTATTATTGCGGTGCTTCCAACATATCTTTTAAATGATGGAGCAACTTCTAACCCTTACTACCAAACAGATAAGGAAGTTGAAGCTTTTGAACGTCAAATTGACATGGAAGACTACGAACATGGCTTGCATGATTACATGCTTTAAAAGCGCCACACTTATTTTGTATGAAAATTATTTACACATCACTCATCGCTTCTCTCATAGCTTTTCCCATTGCAACTTTTGCGCAAGAAAGTACAACAACAGACGCTGTAAAAGTAGTTGTAGCAACAACAACTGAAGAAGAAAACCCTTTCACTCTTTGTTCACAAGAGGCCATTGAACAGAGGGATACAGAAATTGCAAAAGCTCGCTCACTTTACAATACACAAATGAATGAAGCTCTTCAGAAAAGAAAAGAACGTGAAAAAAAAGCTGTTGCAATGAAAGAAGGGGAGAAAAAGCAGGCGATAAAAGTTTCTGCTGAAGAATATCGAACTGATGCAAAAACCGCTCAAAACGAACTATCAGAAGCTAGAAAAGAAATCTGGAAGACATTTGAAGAAGATGTTGAAAAATGTCGAGAGGCTCACAAAGAAGCACGAGCACTCACCGCTCCTACAAATCTTGGACAAGAAAGAAAAGCTGAAGTGATGGAAATAAAATCTTTTAAAGATTCCATTAGAGCTCAGATAGAGTCTCTTAAGGCACTCTTTCAATAAAAAAAATAACCGTTCTTAAAGAACGGTTATTTTTTTATTTTTGTTATTTTCTAATCAAAAGAGGTGAGAGTGAGCATAACCGGAGCATGGTCGCTTCCCATAAAGGTATCTAAAATATCTGCTTCTTTAATACTGTTTTTAAGGGATGCGCTTACAAAAAAATAGTCAATCCTCCATCCAACATTTCTTTCGCGTGCACGAGTTTTTTGATCCCACCAACTATACTTTACAGTATCAGGGTGAAGCACTCGAAACGTGTCTATAAAATTGGCTTTTTCTACATCATCCACCCACGCTCGCTCTATAGGAAGAAATCCTATTTGGTCCTTATTTTCTTTTGGACGAGCAAGATCTATTTCATTGTGAGCAACGTTTAGATCTCCACAAAAAATAACATGCGTATATTTTTTCTCTAGTTTTTTTACATGTTCTAAAAACTTTTTGTAGTACCTAAGTTTAAAATGAAAATGATCTTCGTCGCGCCCACCATTTGGAAAATATGCAGTAACAAAAGCAAAGTTTTTAAAACAAAGCGTAAGACACCTTCCTTCAGTGTCATACTCATCTTCTCCTAGTCCGTACATCACCTTTTCTGGAACATGTTTGGTATATACCGCGACACCAGAATACCCTTTACGTTCCTTTGCGCTATCAAAATAAGAAGTGTACCCATCTGGTGAGGTGATAGCACTACTTAATTGATCAATTGTGGATTTTGTTTCTTGGATACCAATAATATCTGCCTGAAGAGCAAATAATTCTTTAAGTGCACCTTTTTTCTCGTACGCACGAATGCCGTTTACGTTAGCAGAAATACATTTCATGCTAATAAGTATAGCAAAAAGAAAAAGGGTTCCGGTGAGGGAACCCTTAGGGAAGATGTGGTCGCTTAGGCAGCAACCTCTTCTTTTTTCGGACGAAGACTGTTCGTGTCAACAGTGCGACCGGGCACCACAGTGGAGATGGCATGCTTGTACACCATCTGCGTCACCGTATTCCGAAGCAGCACTACGTACTGATCGAACGACTCGATCTGTCCTTGCAGCTTGATGCCGTTCACCAAGTAAATGGAGACGGGCACATTTTCCTTCCGGAGAAGGTTGAGGTACGGATCCTGCAAAAGCTCTTTGCTGCTCATTGTTGAGCTCCTTGTTGTTGAAGGTGCACAGACGGAATGTCTTTGCTGAAAGTAAATCTACAACGTAAGTGAATAAATGTCAATATTTTGGATATTACTCCTCACCACCTTTTCCTTTACCATGAAATTTCTCAAACTGATCTCTCAAAAACTTGTTGGTAACGTTGGTATAAATCTGTGTTGTAGCAATGGAAGCGTGTCCAAGCATCATTTGTACTGTACGTAAATCCGCCCCATTATAGAGAAGGTCTGTGGCAAACGAATGGCGGATAACGTGCGGCGTACACTTCTTTGCAATACCAACACGCTCAGCGTATTTATTTACAATACGCTCCACTGAACGAGGGGTGAGGCGCACCGACTCTTCTTTTACCATACGAGCATGCGCGCGAGGGGAGTGATCAACAAACATTGCCTCATCTATATCAACGCGATTTTTAAGATACATCTTCACTGCTTGAAGTGCCCCTCCTGAAATAAAAACAACGCGTATCTTTCCACCTTTCCCTCGTACAGAAATCTCTCCAGAACTTAAATCTGTATCACGATCAAGAGAACAAAGCTCAGAAACACGAAGTCCTGTCGAAAAGAAAAGCTCAAGGATTGCCTTATCGCGAAGCCCAAGAAGTGTACTTATGTCTGGTGCATTTAAAAGATTCATTAATTCCTTTGAAGAAATGAGGTCGAGCTCGCGTTGCTGTGTCTTTGCAAGTTCGATACGCTCTGGATCATACCCAGCAACACCCTTTTTGCGAATATATTTAAAGAAAGCACGCAAAGCGATAAGGTGATAGTTTTGAGTTTTCTTATCTAACGTCTCTTGCGCCTGTCCCTTTTTTTGAGCGCGCGCTGGGTGACGGTTAAGAAAAATACGATATTCTCGCATCATCATTTCAGTGATAGATGAAGGGGTTGTCACACCATGCTTTTCTGCAAACTCTAAAAAGCGTGTTAGATAGTGATCATAATTACGCACAGTGAGCGCTGAGCGACCTTTTTCAATTTCTATATATTGAAGAAAATCTTGTTTTAGAGAAAATAAATCCATGCGATTAAGGAAATGGAAGGCGCGGAAGGCTGCGCCTTCCGCGCCTTCCATTTTTTCCACCTTATTTCTTACTCATAAGTATACATTTAATGTCGCACAATTATCTAGGGAAAAGTTGCCTTGAGTTACAAAAAAGAAGGGTGGAGGGTACCCTTTCTTAAAAAACAAAAACCGTCCCCATCCGAAGATGAAAACGGTTTGATTTCCTTGTGTACCTCTTTGAGGGAGGTAGAGAACTTTGACTGGATTTTTTGACACCATGCCATCTTTATAGCCCACCACCCCTACCTCTTTAGGGGAGGTAGAGAACGCCTACTCCAGAGCAAGCATTTGATGCAGCAGTAGCCCACCACCCCTACCTCTTTAGGGGAGGTAGAGAACACACGGCGGTTCGACCCCGCCCATCTCCACAAGTAGCCCACCACCCCTACCTCTTTGGGGGAGGTAGAGAACCCGGCCGTATTCCTGTTCCTTTTGATGCAGCAGTAGCCCACCACCCCTACCTCTTTGGGGGAGGTAGAGAACATCCCCTTCTTTTCTAAAAGAAACATCTCTGTAGCCCACCACCCCTACCTCTTTGGGGGAGGTAGAGAACCAAAAGGCTTAGTCTATATCGTGGTACGTCAGTAGCCCACCACCCCTACCTCTTTGGGGGAGGTAGAGAACAAGAAAACATGAGCAGTTGGGTGGTTTTCTTCCTGATTTCATATAGACAATCAAGAAGCTTCATCAGTACTTGCTCAAGGTACTGCGGCCTGGCTACATAGGCAAAAGTCTTGCAAAGCAAGACCCACAAGGAATTCTGAGAAAAAGATCCTTGTCCTTCACAGGATAAAGGGTGTTTTTCTCAGATTGGTTATTGTTGTAAGGAACTTTTGCAAATATAACACCTTGTAAAATTAATGTCAACATTGACTATTCTTATAATTAGTTATATAATATATGTATCTGTCCTTTCAATAATCTAGGAGAATACCTCATGGCAAAAGGCGAAAAGAAGGCAGTACTTTACCGTGCTGCCAAGTTTCCCATTTACCCAACCGCTTCACAAGAAGAACTGCTCTTGAAAATTTCGGAAAATCTCCGTAGAGTTTGGAACGAGGCTCTTTCTGAACGCATGGATGCGCTTGCAAACCACCGCAAACACAAAGTACTTAGTTACACCGTAGTTGCTGGTGCGGTAGCAGAAGTTCTCAAGAAAAATACTGACCAAGAGATCAAGATGCCGACGCTTTTTGATCAAATCAACATGCTCACTAAGAAGCGTGAAGATAGGAACTTCGGCGGTACGCCACGCAACTGGCAAGAAGAGACACTCGATCGTCTTGACGGCTCATTCAAGTCTTTCTTTGCGCTCGTAAAAAACGGCGATTTCGACGCTCGGCCGCCGCGTGAGCGTGGACAGAACTTTTTCCAAGTGATTCCAGGCAGGTCCGGATTTGCGGTAAAAGGGGGCTTCATCGAATTTGCACCAAACAGTTTCGGTAGAGGTGCCCTTCGATTTAAGGTCCCAAAGTACCAGCAAGACCTGATCGCAACAGGTACACCGAAGAAGTTCGTGATTGCGCGTGACACAGCAGATCTTTCCAAGGAAAGTGAGTGGTCTATCTCCGTTGTGTATGAAATCCCGCAACCAGAAATGCTTTCTCGTGAAGCAGATAAAGTTGTATACCTTGCACTCGGCGCAAGTTCTGTTGGCGTTATCGCTGGCACTACAGTCGAACTCACGATTCCATTCTGGCGCCCTGATAAGCGCTGGAAAGGAAAAGTGGGGGAGATCGAAGAGCGTATCAAGAAAAGCAACCTTGTGAAAGGTAGCTGTGCATGGAAACGTCTTATGGATGCACGTAAAAAGGTCTTTGACCTTATGCGTAAGCAACAACGACAAAACCACCGGGAGATGGTTGCGAAACTGCTTCGAATCGGCAAACACTTCACAGTGACCGACTACGTTGTGCGTTCCAAAAAAGGCAAGCTTGCCGACGGACATGACATTGGACGCAGTGGCGGAATCGGCCTCAACTGGGCAGCACAAAATACAGGAAGTTTCCTCGACTTTGTGATGCACCTGGAAGAGAAGGTGAAAGAAGTTGGTGGCAGTGTCACGAAACATCGTCTCACCACCTCTCCTCCACGAGGTATTGGTATTGGCCATCACAATAAAGTGGCCATGGCACAGCATCTTCGCCAAGAAGTTCTTGGTGTATGAAGTGTGACAAAGGGCGAACGCGTAGCGTTCGCCCTTTTTCTTTTTTTCTTTCAAATCACACGCTACACTTTATACCATGACAACGTTATGGCTTTATAGAATGGCAAAGTATATGTGGAGTAAAGAGGGACTTATTTCTGCACAACACATCATTCAAAGAAAAATAGATGAACAAAATTATTTCACAAAAATAGCTACACACATTTCAGCAAGCGAAGCAATAACAAAAGAAAAGCTTTTACTCATAGAGGCGCGCGCTGCGAAAGCATACTGGAAAAAGTACACATTACAACTTCCCAAATGGACCCTTTTTAAAGGAAGAAAACCTCATAGTGAAGATATGGTCAACAAACTTTTAGATATTGGTTATCACGTTCTTGCAAATAAACTTGAGAAATTAATCAAAAAACATGCTATTTCTTCGGCGCTTGCTGTACTCCATGTACCACATAGTGAAAAAAGTAAACCGCTTGTCTATGATCTTATGGAACTTTTTAGAGTTCACGTTGTTGATGAAGAAGTGATAACCTTTCTACATAGAAAAAAGAGACCTCTGGCTTTTCCGTTATCTCAACATGAGATACGAAAGTTCATTACACAAATCAATAAAAAATGTGAAAGAAAGCTATACATACGCGAGCTTAAGCAATGTCATACCTATAACTATTATATAGAATTACAACTTTTACATTACATACATGCTGTCAATCATAAAAAAATTTTTATTCCATTTCATGCACCCAAGAGACACGAAAATAGGTGCTCTTGACTTATATAGATACTGTGTGTTAGTTTGTATTTAGTTCCTTACAACAATAACCAATCTGAGAAAAACACCCTTTATCCTGTGAAGGACAAGGATCTTTTTCTCAGAATTCCTTGTGGGTCTTGCTTTGCAAGACTTTTGCCTATGTAGCCAGGCCACAGTACCTTGAGCAAGTACTGATGAAGCTTCTTGATTGTCTATATGAAATCAGGAAGAAAACCACCCAACTGCTCATGTTTTCTTGTTCTCTACCTCCCCTAAAGAGGTAGGGGTGGTGGGCTACTGCGGGAATTGACGGGTCAGAGAGCATTTTGCGTTCTCTACCTCCCCTAAAGAGGTAGGGGTGGTGGGCTACTTGAAGGTTTTACAAAACTTGGCAAAGCCTGTTCTCTACCTCCCTCAAAGAGGTAGGGGTGGTGGGCTACCAAGTTTGAGAGGTTTCTTATCATTCTGTAGGTTCTCTACCTCCCTCAAAGAGGTAGGGGTGGTGGGCTACCCAAGAGAAGCGTAACGACGCTTACTTCCTCCGTTCTCTACCTCCCCCAAAGAGGTACACAAGGAAATCAAACCGTTTTCATCTTCGGATGGGGACGGTTTTTGTTTTACAAGATAGAGTTACGTTTATTGCTGGACAGAGATGATCTTCGATCACCTCTGTCCATTTCAATTTTGTTTATTAAAATACTATAAACGACTCCACAAAACCCCATATAGAAGGGGCTTGCATTATTGACAAAAGTGTGATACAATATCTTTATATAGTTAAAAAACCTTTAAATACCATGCTTTCAGCAAGAAAAAAGGCAACCGCCATCAAAAACGTTCAGATTCACGGTACAGATACAGGATCACCTGAAGTTCAGGTATCTATTCTTACTAAGAAGATCACTGAGCTTACAGGACACCTCAAGGTGCACGCAAAGGATAATCACTCACGTCGTGGGCTTATCCAAATGGTAGCGGATCGCCGCACCCACCTTAAGTATCTCGAAGGTAAAGATAAGAAGCGTTACAACGCACTTGTATCTAAGCTTGGACTTAAGTAAGTAAGAGGAAAATGGTACCTAGGTGGTACTGTTTTCTTTTATCCCCAAAGATTTTCTGATTCTGGTTATAAAAGGTGTGTATACTTAACTATAGGGTACATTATTTTTAATAAACAAAAGAGTGTAGTTGCGGTGTTTTCTTTTTTTATATCTACCACACACATCGCTACCTCTTCCAATTTTACATAACAATTATATATGTCAGTGATAAAACACAGCGACCAGCGTGTCGCAATTTTTATTGATACACAGAATCTCTATCACAGTGCAAAAAACCTCTACAACGCAAAGGTAAACTTTGGCGCAATTATGGAAAGTGCTCTTGTTAAACGTAAACTCATTCGTGCTCTTGCTTATGTGATTACAACAGAA
>JACCDT010629414.1_pt1 | contig 13439 bp, 19 predicted proteins | sample 7446291 | NCBI WGS metagenome assembly JACCDT01 (sample SAMN15323446, study PRJNA562643) | freshwater metagenome | isolation source: river surface water | place: USA:Blue River Watershed | collected 2017-08-17
GAGTGGCCAACCGGCCGTCGCGGTTCGTGTCGTAAACCCCGAGGACATCTCGAAGGTGCCCGCCGAGATCGATGGGGTCCCGACTTCGACCGAAGCCGTCGGAGTCATTCGTGCGCTCGATCTCGGTAGAGGCGGCGGTCGCGGCGGTGCCCGATGGGGCGGGCGTGGCTGGCATCCGGGGCGCCGCTGGCGCGGCGGATGGGCGGGGCCCGGCTGGAGCGGCGACGGGTTCGGCTGGTGGGTGAACCCGTATTGGCTCGATCCGGATGACGACCTCATCGTTTCTGGGAATCCAGACGCCACATTGGCGTCAACATTCGGCCTGACGCCGAAGCAGGCGCTCGACTCTGGTTGGACCCGATACGACGGAACAGGCTGGACTCCGCCGGACGGGATCAAGTCGCAAAACGGCGTTATCCTGCCCGACGGCCGTCGCTCCTGGCCAATCAGCGATTGCTTCACAAGGACTGGGTGGGCGCCTGGCCTTGGTCCGAGCGCGGAGGAAGAGTCCACGTATCGTGCGCTCAGAGCTGACTGGGAAGCCTTCGAACGCGAAGGCGTCGGCACAACGAAGCTGCCGCACCTGCGTCAGGATCTTGTCGAATGGCGCCAGTTCAGAGACGGGTGGGACACGGCCGCGGATCGCTGGAGCGGAATCGCAACGAACAAACTCGTTGGATTCCTGAACGCAGAGGTCATGCGCGCCAACAGGGTTCGCCGAGAGCTTCAGCCGAAGGCGCCGCCGGCAGAGATTCAGAAGCAAGACGTCAAGAACATCGACGTCGAGAAGGTCAACCCGAACGCCGCCTCCGTGAGCGAATTCGCGCTCAACAGTCCCATCGTTAATGCGCTGACAGATCCGGCGGGAGTGAGGCCGTCCCGCGTGCTGAATGCCGTCGTGAACCCTTTTGCTGGGCTGCCTGGCGCGGGTCCGAATTGGACTCCGATCATACTCGGCGCAGGCCTCTTCATGTACATCATGGGCAGGCGCCAGCAACCGACCATCATCGTGACAACCGGAGCGCAGAAGCCATGACAGAGACCGCTGAAATCTCGGCCCCCGCCGATCTCGTCGATACCTTCGCCGACTTTCTCGACATGGAAGACGAGATCGCGGAAGAGGAGAACGAGGAGACGGGCGACGTCGCAGATCCGGAGGACATCGGCGATGGCCCCGCGCCCGTCGCCAAGGCAAGTCCCGATCTCATGGCGGCGCTCCTCGCCATGTTCGGACCCATTCCGGAGGAGAAGTACGGCGTCTATCAGAGCGACGGCCGCGCTGTTCGCCTGCGGTGGACAGGCGCCGACCGGACGCAGGCTGACCTCGCCGCGCAGGCCACTCCGGACGCTGGATTCGGTTCGGCGTTCGTGGCAAAGTGGACCGGACCCGGTGACCCGCCGTCGACCTACGTGACCGATCCGGATCGGCTCATCCGTCTCGGCGCGTCGAACTACTACGTCGTCTACGTCGATGACCCGGCCGGAGCCGATCCGCTGCGGAACTACGAGAACAGCGACATGGCGTCTGCCAAGGCGGCTGGCGCAAACGTGTTCGCCGAGACGGGCCGCCGGACGTATCTCGCCAGGTGGACCGGCGGCGGCAGGCCGCCGAACGTGTTCGGCTCAAGCAATGATGACCTGACCGTCATCTACACGTGGGTCCCTTCCGCCGTGTCGGGAGCGCCCGCTGTTGGCGTTTCCGACTACTACGTAGTCTACGCGGTCGATTCCAGCGGAGCCGACTCACTCATCGCGTATGAGAGCGCGCACAGGGCCGCCGCGGAAGAGGCCGCGTCAAACGTCTTCGCGTCGAACGAGCAGGAGCGTAACGTGACCCTGATCAACTGGACCGGCGGTGGCAGGCCGCCGAAGTTCCTCGATCCGGGCCGCGATGGCGTGTACGTGATCAAGACGTGGATCGGAAAGCGTCACGTGTCCGGCGTCGGTGAGGCGAAGGATCCGGCGGCTGCGCTGAGCGCTGGCAAGCAGTCCAAGAACGTTCTCACGGACGTGCCGCCTCCGGCTCAGCCAGCAACGAATCAGACTCAGCGAAGCATGTTGCCTGAGCCTGGTGAAGATGGCATGAGGACCGGGCTCAAGGTGGCGACTGGTGCTGCCATCGTGCTGGGATCTGCCATCGCCATTCTGCACTTCGCCAGCAAGTGAACGAGAGGCTCTCATGGCCGACGACGCGCACGACGACATGATCGGTGTTGGGCTGGCGTTTCTCGTCGGTGCAGACGAGACGCTCGATACGCTGGAGCCGTCAAATCTTGCTGCCACGACGCAGAAGATTTTCGACGAAGCCGCCGCGAAACTCAAGTCCGACGAGGAGTACGCGAAGATCGCGGAGGAGCGCCTCGCCGCCGAGAAGCGCGACCCGAAGTCGACCGCGTTTCCAGGCGTACCGAAGGCGAAGGTGGCCGACATTCCGCAGCCGAAGAAGCCCGTTCCGGCTCCGAAAAAGGCGCCGGCTCCGCCACAGACGCAGCGATACGCTCAACCGGGTCCGCCGCAGCTCCCGCAGCAGCCTCCGGCTGAAGAGCCTATCGACTACGCGGTCTGGGGCAGCGCCGCGGCGGTCGCGGTCGGCGTCTTCTGGCTCGCTACGACGCTCGCTGGCCATTCCAATACTGCGGTAGCCGTGAAAACGTAACATGGACGCCCCGACGATCAGCACGGATCATGGTCCTCCACAGGGGCCAGCTCCTACGCTTCCGTCTGTCGGGCTGTCCGGTCTGCAAGCGCTCGCGTTCAACGCAATCAACACAGATACCAAGCTCGTCCTTTCGGATCCGAGCAAGATCCTCATCGGCTCACTCGACGTAGCACTGAACGAGCTGAAGACCGCCGGGCTCGACGTACTCAAGACGCAGGCCTTGAGCGTGCTTGACTCGGTTGCCGTCGACGTCATCGGGACGACAATCAGCAGCGTGATAGAGACAGTTCCGTTCGTCGGAACGTTCGTGTCCGCCGTTATCAAGCTCTTCGAGCTTGCGTTCGGCGGGCCGGATCCGGCCGTCGTCGACAGGCAATACTGTCAGATTCTTCAGTCGATGAAACCGCCTCAGACCGGGAGCGCGCTCGCTGGAGTCACGACCGTGCCAGCCGATACGTTCGCGCGCATTCATCAGACTCCGAGCGTGCTATATTCGAGCGACGGATACGGGTCATACATGTGGTATGATCCGCTCGACAACGGGCGAATAAATCTCGCGAAGCTGCTGCGCACGGACAACGTTGGCCGTCCCGGCATGGGCTCGCTTCGCGGATTTCTTCCGGGTGTATGGTACTATCGAAGTGCCATCGGTATGGCGATCATGGCCGCCACGGAGGGGTGCCCGGTCGACATCGACGATGTGTCATTCAAGGCCATAACAGGCGCCAGCAAGAGGTTCTGGGCGCTGCGTGAATACGAAAACATGACGCCGAAGCAGGCGCGTTCGCTGTGGAAGGTCCACCTGAACACGCAGATCGCTGGGCTCGGCGGCATGACCCGTGACACGCGCGAGCAGTTCATGGCGATTCGGCGTGGAATCGAATCGTGCTACGGCCCTTCTCTGAAGCCAGGCACATCGTCCGACGGAGGCGTCGCGCTCTGGACTGGTTTCCTGGACCTTTTCATGCGCGAAGTGCAGCAGGGTCGCTGCAACAGGTACCGCGTCATAGATTGGCTTTCACGGTGGCCGATGTTCGGCAACAGAACAGTTCAGGATGGCTGTCTCGCATCGATGGCCGATCAGGTCATGGCCATCTCGCTGGGTTGGGAACGCGCCGTACACCCGTACTATTCGCAGGGGCAGGCAAAGATGGCCGCGATCGCCGACCAGGCGGCCGAGGTGGCAGCAAAATCGGCTCGCGCCGCGGCGGACGCTGGCAAGGATAGGCTCGCAAAGAAGAGGCGAGTCGGTCAGGTTCCTGGACAGTGGCACGAGCCAAGTGCGACAATGGGACACGAGGGACAGATGGATCTGCTCGAAACGGCGATAGGCGGGCTTGACCCGGTGGGCCTGATTCCGGACTCGGCCACATCGCACGATGGCGTCAGCGCGCTCGGCGGAGCCCCTGACGTCGGCGAAGGACCCGATGGCATGGCTTCTCCGGATCTGACGGTGGACCAGCCCTCGCGAGAGGGACCGCCTGAAGGCGGTGGCGGATTCATGTCCACGATGAGCGATCTGGTGAAGAACGCTCCGGTCAAGGACATGGCCGCCGCCGCGAGCAGCGCGTTCAAGTCTGCGGCCAAGCCCAAAGGCCACGGGAAGCACAAGAAGCCATCGCCAGAAGCCGAGTTTTGGCGCCAGAAGTACGAAGCCGAGCGGATTCGCTGTCGGACCAGGCTCAAGATCAAGCCGAAGACGGATGTCGACAAGGGACCCAAGGCGCCCTCCTCAGAGGCTCCGAAGTCGGTAACGAAAGAGCCGCCGAAGCAGGCAGAGCAGGGCACGGTGAATGCCTCCAACTCCATGGCCACGAGCGGCGGCGGCGTGCTATACATCGCTGCCGGCGTTGCGGCCGTCGCTGCCGTTGCTGTGGTGGCGACGGTCGCCGCGTCGAAGAAAGATGGAGCGCCATGAGCGATGAGCCGAACGTCGGTGGTCCGATCCACATCGATCCTGTCAAGGTGGACGTCGTTCGACTCGCTCGGCGTCGCCGCCTGAACCAGGCGCCCGGGGTTCCGCCGTATCCGCCGCCGCAGTACCCGCCCCCGGTCTACCCGCCGGCATACCCACCGTTCCCTCCGCCACCGTTTCCGTATCCGCCGATGCCGTCGCCGGACATGCTCCAGCAGCTTCAGCAGCAGCTCCCGCCGGAGCTGCCGTTGCCTGTGTCGCCGGCACCAGCTCCGCAGGCCCAGCCCGTCGCTGTGCCGCCTGGACCGCCTGCACAGCCCGCTCCTCCGCAGGAAGCGCAGAAGCAAGACCAGAAGGCCGCGCCGCCGGAAAAGGTCGAGAAGATGGACGCCAAGCCCGCCGACGCGGACACGATCAAGTTCAGCGCCGGCAAGCTCGCGCTGTACGGTGTCGCCGCGCTCGGCGTTGTCGCAGCGACGACGCTTGCCGTCGTGACGATTGCGGCGAAGAAAGATGTGCCTACATGAGCTTCGACGGTGAAGACACGATCTCTGACGCGTTCGACGCGGAATTCGCGCCGCCGCCGGATGTGGACCCGGAGTACGACTACGCCTTGCCGTACGAGTCCGAGGCGGCTGGGCTTGACGTTGTGACGCCGCTCGCGGGAAATTCGCCACCTGCGGCGATGGACGAGGCCCCGCCTCGCCTGGAGGTTCCAGTGGACGAGTTCGATGCTGGTATTGCCGATGTCGACTTCACGATTCCTTTCGTCGCGGGTCCGCCGCCAGAGCCGATCGTCGACAACGTGACTCAGAAAAGCGCAGAAGAGCCACAGAATGTGGCTGGCCCTCCGCTCGGGCAGGGCGCCAGAAGCGCCGTCGCAAGGCTGCGTGCCATCATCGGGCCTGCGTTCATTGATGCGCGCCAGAACGGAATGACCATCGTGGTCTACACGCGCCAACTGGATCCGTACGTTCGCAGGCGTGTTCCGAAGCAGCTCGGGCTCTACCGCGTCAGCCTGATCGAGCGTGGCGGCGGCCAAGCGCAGCCAGCCGCTCCGACGGACATGTACGGCCAGCAGCCGTATCCGACGTCCACGGATCCGTACATGCAGCAGGCGTTCCCTGGTTACGATCCGATGCAGCCGCAGCAGGCGTATCCGACGTATCCCGGGTATCCGTATCCTGCGCCGGCATACTACCCGATGCCAATGCCGATGATGCCCGGCATGGGCTACGGTGACCCGTATCAGGAGCAGATGGCCATGATGCAGCAGCTCCAGATGGCCCAGATGCCGGACGGGAGCCTGTCCTACGTCGATGGCTCGCTTCAGGTCATGGGCGCGCTCTGCATCGGCGGCGCTCCGCAGAGCGGGTCGCGGTACATCTTCTCGCTCGACGGCGTGCAGCACGTCGTCCTCGAAGGCGTCGAGGCCACGCCGGAGCGCGACGCTGAGATGATTCGTGCCTACTCGTGGGCGCGCGAACAGGGCGTCAGGGGACGTGCTGCGCCAGCCGGGACCGTCGGCTGTGCCGAGACGCACGGCGACACCTGGCTGGAGCGCGACGGCGCGAGCGGATACAAGCGGCTCGTGTTCACGGATCCGCCGCGCGCCGACGCGAAGAAGGGCTGAGAGCGTCATGGCGTCGAACCCCGCCAAGCGCTCGCTCATCGCGCTGCGTCGCCTGTACGACGCGTTCAAGACTCACCACAATGTGAGCCCTGGCAGCCCGAAGGCATCTTTTACATTCTATTGGGCTCCAGACGAAGAGACGGATAAGACCGAGATCGATCGCGAGGAATTTCTCTCGAATTCGCCAGACGAGCGCAGAGGAGGTCACCCGAAGCGCGGTATCTACTACGTGGAGGGTCACAATGGTCTCCTCGGGGAGGAACGCGTAGTCTACGAGAACCTGTGCGCGGAGGGCCACTTCGAGCCTGCTGGCGAAAGTGGTGAGGGCGGCGACTTCGGCGGTGGTGGCGGCGGTAGCGCTCGTGATGTCCTCACGATGCAGAACGCCACAGCTCGGATGTTGGAGACCATGAACACGGCTCTCGCCAGGAAGGACGGCGAGATCGCGCGCATGGAACAGCGGATGCGCGATGCGATGGAGAGAGAAAACAATCTCGTCCTGAGCATGGACCAGATCCGACAGCAGGTCGTCGACATGCGGATAGCGCGCGACGCCGCGTTGCAAGCGCAGCGAGACGTCGAGCTGGCATACGCCTCTCTTGAGGCGCAGATCGAGGAGGAGCGCGAAGAAGCCGCGAAGCGCAAGGAATCCATCACCGCCGTCTTCGAGAACCTGTTCGACCGCGCCGTCCAGCAGTGGACCGGGCAGCCAGGCGTCGCCGCGACGCACGAAGCGATGCAACAGGCGACCGACCAGATCCTCGATTCACTGATCGCGAAGCACCCAAGGAACACGCTTCACGCTGTCCACGGTGGCGTGCTCAACTGGGAGTCGGTCTACACGCTCATGTATCTGTACTATGGCGACGTTTTCCCGGATCCGATGAGCCCGCCGCCTCCTGACTGGGAGCCTGACGGTGGCTGGGTACCGCTTCACGAGCGCGATGACGAAGATGAGTCCGAGTCTGACGCTGATGCCGACGACGAAGATGATGCCGACGTCGTTGAGGCGGAGGCGGAGACTCCTGCGGAGTCGGAGCAGCACTGATGGCGTCTAACCCCATCGTTTGGACGCCGCCTCACCGACGCGTGATACGGAACGTCGTCGCTGGATCTGTCGTGTCAGCGCAGTTCCGCCCCGCGCCAGGATCGGCTGGAACGCTCGGTCCGGATGCACGAGGCGTCTGTCCGCACCTCGTGATTACGCCATCGGTCGCACCAGTCGGGACAGGCGGCTACAACATGATCGGGCCCTTCGGCGAAGTCGAAGAAGCCGTCGGCGATCCTCCCATGGAGGACGAGATGGGCGCCATTACCGGAGAGAACCCAGAATTCTGGGTTGACTTCGGTGTTCCGATCCTGTGTCCATGGGACTGCGCCATCGAGGCCGAGGGCGGGACCATCGCTGACGGCACGGTCCAGATCGACGTGCAGACATTTCGATCGACGCCAACCGTCATCACGAACACTACGCCGTTCCCGACATCAATGCTTCCGCTGGAATGGCTCCAGGCTGCGGCCAGGGACGAATACGCCCCGGTTCGGACGATGTACAGGCAATACGGGCCAACAAACCTATCTCCGATAGGGCAGCCAACGATCTCGTTTGTGAACGTGCCGGTCGGAGGTACGCCGATCCAGCTCCCGCGCGGCGTTCACAAGGTCCAGGTGTCGCAGTCGACGGACATCGTGTTCACGTCTTTTGGCACTTCTGTCACGGTCCGGCTTACCCCCGGAACACCAATGCCGCTCGGGTTCATGTCCCAAGGCACTTTTGCCGCTTCTGCTGCGAACATCACACTGGTCTCATTCTACGTCGCCATTGCGTGACAGACGGGCATCACATGGGAGCCAACTACAAAGTCATCGGTCTGGCGTTTGCAGGTATCGCGGCGGTGTCTATAGCCACGATCCTTCTCGTCGGAGGCGGCAAGAAGAACCCGGGCAAGGTCGGTTCTGCCGGTGGCATCTTTGCGATCTACAAGAAAGAGCCGGATGGCTTCGTTCTTGTCTCGGTCTACGGCACGGCCGAGGAAGCGATCGCACAAGGCGAGGAGCTTTACAGTGTCGAGCATGCTCCGACCATGGCGATCGCGTGGACTGGTGAAGACGCCGCGCCAAGCGTGCTCAACCTGGAGAGCGACGGTCCGTGGACCGAGATCGGTTCTTGGGGCGGCCCGAGCGAGGACTAGGAGAAGAACATGGACCCTGAAGCGAACTACGACGAGCAGAAGCAGCTCTACGGGAGCAAAGATCCACACGACCGCGCCAGGCTCCGCGAGCTGGTCGCCGCACTCCGTGGCTGGGTCGCCGCTGGCGGATTCAAGCCTCGGAGCTTCGTGGGACCGGCGTGGAGCCCGAGAAAAGAGGCTCAGGCAGCAAAGCCTTCTCCCGCCAAGGAGAAACTGCTCACGTTGGCAGCCAAGGCGCTTCGCGCCTCGTCCATTTACAGCGGAGCCGACATGGCCAACGCTCTACTTGCGGCGGCGAAAAGATCGGACGATGACGTGTATCGCACGGCCTACGACCAGTTCGACCGGCTGATGTCGCACGGTGGACACATTGCCGCTCGGAACGCACTCAGACGCGTCATTGACGCATACAGGTGAATCCAATGGGCGTCAACGCAACGATCGAGGCCCTGAACAAGACGAGCGGGCTCCGCCTGTTCGGATACACCATCCTCGGTACATGGGTCATTGGTGCCGTCGGCTCGGCCATCGCCGACATCATCCACGGCAACAAGGCTCTCATCGAGGTCGTCCCGCCACCGGAACCGAGTAGCAAGAGGCTGACGTGAACGCAGCGCATCTCATAGAGACGGCGAACGCGACCAGCGCGACGAAGCTCGCCCTTGGCTCGTTCGGAATCGTTGCGGTCGCGACGATCATTGGGCGGCTCGGCGGGCGCATGCTACATGGTCCCGTGCGAGAACTTCCGCCGGAGCGACGCGCGGAAGTGCTTCGGATGATCGCGGATGGGTCGGACTGTCGCGTACGCGGCGGAGCGGTGAGCTATGAGCGACGAATCGAACGGTAGGCCGGACCGCGCCAAGGTCATCCTCGGCGCCGCAGAGAAGGTTGGCGGACTCGTGGAAGAGTACCCGCTGGCAACCGCTGCCGTCATCGGACTCGCCTGCTTCTTCGCCGGTAGACGGTCGGCGCAGGCCGTTCCGAGCGGCGCCGTCAGCCGAGCCGGGACAAGACTTGCTCGTGCCAGCAAGGCTGCCAAAAAAGCAGCCGCGGACGCATGGAGCGAGGCGCCGGAAGAGAAAGACGCGGAGGAGCCAGCGTGAGCGACGAGCGCAGGCCGATGCTCACCGAGACGCAGCGAAACGTGGCCGCGCTCCTGTTCGCGGCGGTCGTCATTTACGCCGGGGCCAAGCTGCTCTCGGCGCCGGAAGCGAACGGTCGAGTCAGATGAGCGAGCAAGCGAAGACAGGCGGCGCCGACCTAGAGCAGGCCAAGGGCCTCGCCCGTCGAGCCTTGGAGTGGGCTCGCCTGGACAAGCCGGAGACGCAGCGAAATCTGCTCATCGGAGCAGCAGCACTGCTGTTGGCTAGCAACATCTACAAGTCCGGTCAGAATGCCGAGCTTCGTCGCAAGCGAATGGACGAGCCAGACGAGCCTGAGCCTATCGACATGGATGATCCGGGTGAAGGCGACGGAGACGACTGGCGTCCTCCGCCGCAACTGAGGCGCTAAGAGACGCGGTGTCGAAGACGATCCAGGTCACCGTTCCCGATTCAGTCGGGCTTTCGTCGGCCGCCGACATGGCGGATTTCGACGTTGATTCGCCGTTTTCGTTTCAGCTCCTAGGGGCCGTGGCCGCTGACCGGATCACGGTTTGGATGACGGCCAACGCTTCGGCAACAGCTCTCTCTTCTGCGAACGCCTTGCTCGTCACTAAGGTCGCCGGTCAAGCCGTTGTCGGTGTCACGGCGACGGCTGGCCTGTCGATCCTTGGCGCACCGAGGCCACGGTACCTGTACGTAGAACGTACCAAGGCGGGCTCCACGGGAGCGTCGCTGGCCATCACGGGACGTGAGACGCCGGGCACCAGCAGCAGTCCGTTCGTCGTTCCGGTGCCAACGCTCCAAGTCGGCGACACCGCCGTAAACGGGCCACTTGGCGGCCTGACCGCGGCTCAGTCCGTCGATCTTTATTCCGCGTTCACGCTGACGCAGACAACCGCTTCGGTAGCCATCACGCTTCCTGCCCCAACGGTCCCAACTGCGACGCGAGTCGTAACGGTCGAATATCTCGCTCCGAGCACTGCCGCCTGCTCATTCTACTCCGTAGAATTCGCTCCAGGAACGTCGACATCTGTCCAGATGATCTGGAACGGAACGTCGTGGACCAGGGTCCAGCCGTCTGCCACGTTTGGCGGCAACGCAACGTCTGCGGCTGCGTCCATCGGCACTACGACAGATTACGCCTTCAGGTTCCTGACGAACGCGCTGACACGCGTCACGATCACTGGCGGCAATACAGCGACAGGCGGATACGTCGGCATCGGCACACCGGCTCCGGTGGCAAGGCTCGACGTCGAGGAGCCAGTCGATGGCGTCGATGTCATTCCGGCCTGGATCGGCGGCGGGGCCAGCAGAAGCGTTACGCTCGTCATAGCGAACAGAAACGGTACATCTTTTGGGACCACGTTGAAGTTGATCGGTACTTCCGGCGATGGGTGGTCTCTCAACGGTGATCCATCATTCGCTGGACAGGTCGTCCTGAGCATTCGCGACGAAACGCATAGCGTCGACCGTCTCGTTCTGAACGGTCAGACCGGAGACGCTCAGATCGTTGCGACTGGCGGTGGCGCGTTCAAGATTGATCAGAATGGGAACTCATGGACGTGGGCCAGCGCGATGCCGACCAATTCCGTCGGGCAGACGCTCAAGGCCACTCCGGCTGGCGTCATCAGCGCTGGACCGTCGATCCAGAAAGGCACAGCCACGCTGCTAGCAACCGGGATCAGCGCCGCGATCGCCGCGAACGTGTCAGCCACGAGCGTGATCAAATGCGATCTGAGATCGCCGGCAGGTGCCGGAGCGGCGACCACCACAAACTACCAGGCGCTCATGGCCGACCGGGTGAACGGTTCGCCGGGCAGCTTCAAGATCACGGCCCTCGCGACGTCCAGCGGAGCCGCCGTCGCTAATGACACATCAACCGTCGAGTGGACGATCACCGACAACTGAGAGATGAACATATGAAACCAACCAAGATCATGGCCGCCATCGCGGTCTTTTTCGTCGCCACGCTCGCAGCCGCACGCGTCTGCGCCGAACCGGCCCTGTCGCTGGTGATTCAACCGGGCGGGCAAGACACGCCGCTCATGGCGTTCGTGCATCCCAATGGTGCCGGGACCGGCGCGCTCGGGACGATGATCCCGGTGCCGGGGCAGACGCCGGAGTACATCTACCTCTCCCCGGACGGCCAGTTGCCGACCATCACGGTCTACCAGGCCCCGGTCCAGCTCGCGGTTCCGGCTCCGAGGCCCTGCGCCGTCGAGATGATGAACGGCGGCTTCGCCGTCTTTTTCGACGATCCGTGGGGCGTCCCGACGTGGCGCTTCGGTCTGGCGATCGGGCAGAACGCCGACGAGTCGCTGGAAATCTGGATGCACGGCATGTATCAGGACACGCCGCCGTACAGCGACGGGTACGTCATGGGCGCGGTCCCGGACTGGGGGCTGGGCGCGCGCGATCTTGACCTGGCGGACGGATCCCCGTACTATGGGCAGGATCCCGTCGTCGACGTGCTCCTCAACGGAGGCTGAGCGGCCGGCAGGAGAGGCAAGCCATGCGTTTCCAGCACACTGACGGATCGTGGATCGTCTGGGTCAAGCGAAGCGAATTCCCAGGCGCGACGGACTCGTGGCCGTCAGAATTCACGATCGGCTCGATTCGTTACAGATCACGCGAATATGATGGCATCGCCTACGCCAGTAAGGCGATGCTGCCGGACGAGATCGCTGAACCCGGCTATTTCCCATATGGCCTCGGCGAAAGGGCACGCTCCGCGTGGACGAAGCGTACTGGCGCCGACTTCGCTGAAGTCGCGAGACGGATACTCGTGTCGAGTGACACGCGAACGAAGCTCGTCGCAGCAAAGAAGAAGCACCGCCGCGAAGAGCAGCGCACCGGATCCGTCATCGTCAGGGCAACTGGCGAGCGAGAGCGTCGTTTCCACGACACGCGAGCCGCGCGCGACTGGGCCGAGTTCGCGCTCAATGGGCGCAGACGCGGGGCCCGCGCCGAGTTCTATCGGGCCACGCCCGTAGGATCCGATCGCCCGGCCGTGGGTATGCCGTACACAGAGCCGTTTATGGCCTTCGAGGTGAACGACTACGGCAGAGTCATCATGGCTGGCTTGCATCCAAGCAGGTTCGGAGGATCGAAGTGACACGCAAGAAGCATCAGACGCCGCCGCAAGGCGCGGACGGCAAGTTCCTCAAGACGGGGGCGCCGAAGCGGACCCGGATCAAGACCATGATCGCGACGGGCGGCGGCAACGTCACCATGGATCGCGTTCACGGTCTCGGGTACGAGGTCAACGCGACCCTGAACGGCAAGCGTTGCAAGCCGTACGTGACGAAGAAGAGAGCGGACGCCATGGGCGCCTTCGTGGAGTACGTCGCTGGGGAGTCGTGTCTGACGTGACAGGAGTCATCGATGCGTGAAACGTTCATGGTTTGCGACGGCTGCGGCGCTCGGGAAAGCGAGCAGGTGACGTTGCCGGATGACGTCGCCGATCTCGGTCAGCGCGCAACGTGCGACCCGAGCCTTCGGAGCGAATTCGATGCTGCTGTGGCGAACGTCATGGAACTGCGCGCTCGCTGGATCCGCGTCTCGCGGCGCAGCGATATGGCCCTGAGCCCCGATCTCGACTTCTGCTCGCCTGCCTGCGTCGCGAAGAACGTCGAGCGGTGCATGACCGACCGTCAGCTACGTCAGCCAATCGCGTCCGCGCTCTATGCGCCATGCTACGGCTGCATGGGCACACCGGTCCCTGAGACGCTCCCGACAGGCGGCAAGCCGTGAGCGTGGCTCGGCGCCTGCTCGCCAGGCTCATCTCCGATGAGCCGGATCGCGTCGAGGTCAAGGACCGCCTCGGCGCCGTCGAGCTGACCGTTGGGCTCATGTTTGCAGGTGCCGGGTATGCCGCGTGGCGCCTCTGGTCGTTCGCTGACAGGATTCACACGGACCGGCTCATCCTGGACCAGGA
>JACCDT010420866.1_pt1 | contig 13432 bp, 15 predicted proteins | sample 7446291 | NCBI WGS metagenome assembly JACCDT01 (sample SAMN15323446, study PRJNA562643) | freshwater metagenome | isolation source: river surface water | place: USA:Blue River Watershed | collected 2017-08-17
AGACTGTGCTCAGAGAGCATCTCAACGACGCGCCCATCCCAGGCAAGGTCTTTGTCCCAGTCTTTATGTGGCCACACAAAGCAGCGCGTAGTTGCCTCAAAAATAGCGTGAAGCTTATTGGAGTAGGTTTCATCAGGCGAGAAGAGGCGGAAGTTGCGCGCATCCTCGTTCGCCCGCACCACGTCACGGAGATACTGCCCAACCAATTCCATACTACTGACTTCTCCGCAGGCAGGATCATCAATCTGGCACGTGGCAGTGTACGCCAAACTATCAACCTCGGGTAAGGCAAGTGGCTTAAAGGCTCGTTCGCCACCCATCGTGTGCGGGTTATCACCCATGCGACGGTCAGGGCGCGGTATCAATGACTCAATATCAGCGTCGAAGCGTTCGCCATCAAACAGCTCTTCGAAGTGGTAGCTTTTAAGCCACGCTTCAACCTGTCTCCGCTCAACCTCATTGGTGCGGGCATTTTCGGCAATGACCTGGTGTGCGTAGTGATTATCTTCAATCCGCTTGGTACCTATGTACTTGATTGATTTCCAACCTTTTGGTGAACGGAGGATAATCATCGGCCAGCGGGGATTCTTCGTGAGTGTCTTCTCCCGCGCGCAGTGCTGCGTAAAGTGAATACTTTTAATCGCAGTATCAACTGCCTCACGCATCGTTTGATGCACATCAGCTTCTGTATACGCATCGACGAAAATTGGCTCATAGCCATACCCTCGAAAAAGCTCGGTTAATTCTTCGTCGCTCATGCGTCCCATCATAGTTGGTCCAGAAATCTTGTAGCCGTTCAAGTGAAGGATTGGCAGCACTGCCCCATTCGTGGCCGGGTCAATAAGTTTTGAAATATGCCACGCGGTCGCAGTAGCCCCTGTCTCCGCTTCGCCATCACCAATGAGGCAGGCCACGATGAGGTTGGGATTATCTAAAATGGCACCGTATGACGTAGCGAGTGAGTAGCCAAGTTCGCCACCTTCAAGAATCACCCCGGGGGCTTCTGGGTTACTGTGACTTGGAAAGCCGTACGGCCAACTAAAGCGCTTCGCCATGTCGGCAATACCTGTTGCAGTGCGCGGGAGCGCTCCGTAGTACTTTGACAGGGTTCCTTCGATGAAAAGATTTGCCTGGATAGCCGGAAAGCCGTGGCCAGGACCTAGGACAAACATCATATTGAGGTCGTGCTCGATGATGGCGCGGTTGAGGTGTGCGTAGGTGAAGTTGATCCCAGGGCAAGTACCCCAATGCCCTAAGAGGCGCGGCTTAATGTGCTCAGGTGCCAACCCCTCTTCTAAAAAATAGTTACCCTGCAGATAAATTTGAATCGCTGAAATGTAGTCAGCGGCACGGATAAATTTTTTAATTGCTTCGTTTGTCATAAAAAGTACCTAACTCAATAAAGAACCACATCTCAGTGCACATCATCCTGCGGAATATCTCTATTGTAGCGCGGAGCTAAAAAAGGTGCGCTCACTTGCGCACAGTAAAGCCAACTACACACCCGCCAATCCTACTCAGTCGGCACAAGGCCGTCATCAGGTAGCGCTTCTGCTTCAGAAGTAGCGTCTTCCGCAACCGCCTTTGTACTCGAGGCTGATGCATCAGTAGAGCTCGCTGTCTCTGGACTGGTAGTTGCGATCGGCGCTGGAGTAGTTTGCGTCTCAGATAGCGAGAGGCCACCATCAGGTACGTTATTAGCAGTTGCTTTCTGCGCCTGCTCAAGGCGAGCCTTTTCCTCGGGTGTGGCTGAAGCCATCCGTGACTCAATAATGCCGCGCACATTGATAGCGCCACTATCCATAAAGCCAATCACAGCACTCAGTACAAAGAGTGCAACAAAGATGCCCACACCAACAAAGAGTAATCGGTTGTTGCGCTTTGATTGGGCTGTTGTTTCAGCCACCGGGGTTGGAGCCTTACGTCGTGGGCGCTTTGGCTGAGCTGCAACTTGTTCTTCGCTATCTACGGCTGGAGCCGTACGTGTTCGTGGTGCACGGGTAACAGCCGCCGTTCGCCCAACGGCTTTACGCACTGTTTTCTTCGCTGCTGTTTTACGAACACTTTCTTCAACCATGAAAAAATTACTTTCATTGTAGCACCATCACGCGATGATACGCTCATCTTTATCCTGGTGTACTGTTCATTACTCTACGTATACACGCCGAAGAAACCAAGGTAGTACAGTACTGCAGACACTGCCATGAATCCAACAATGTACTGTAGGTAAATAAAATAGGTATACGACTGGAGCGCATCATGTCTCAGTGTGTCACTCACGAGGTGCGCCGCATAAAAAACCGCATACGGCAGTAAGGTACACGTAACCAGCCACCAGCCAATCCACATAAAACTTGCCGCAGCCCCTAAGGCTGCCGTCACACAAACCCACAGAGAACGTTCAGCACTTCCCAACCAGAGTGCGGTGGTACGCACGTTGTCCGCGGCATCATGTGGCATGTCATGAATCGCTGAATACACATGAAACGAGATTGACAGGAGCCCGATCGGTATAAGCACCCATGCACTCGGCTCCTGCCCAGCCACCATGGTGTACCCAATAATTCCGAGTAATGGGTAATTGCCTGCCAACAAGAGGTCGAGTAGTGGTCGCGCTTTAAACCGAAATGGAGGCATGTTGTATGTTGCAACAAGAACGACCCATAGTACCCCGAGGTACCACACAAACTTTGGCTGACCTACCATGAGCACCCCAACACTCAACAAACCTACGAGTGCAAAAAGTAGTAACCGGTACTCATTACTATCTGCACGATACTCAAGAAGCTCTTTTTTAGGGTTTCGTGCGTCAGTAGCTGCGTCAAAATAATCATTAAGCCCGTAGATAAACAGATTAATTGGAATCGTAAGTGCCAGAAGCCACAGCGTGAGCCACCCCGCACCAACTGCGTGACCTCCCGCCATTGCGGCGAGCACACCAAATAAAAATGGACCAACTGTATACAGCCACAGATGTGGACGGGATACCCGAAGTAGTGTTGCCAGCAACGTCATAGACTTAGTTGACTACCCGTGTAGCAACCAGTAATCCATGATCAATACTAATGATTTCTGCTGTATACGAGCCTGACGTCTTCATGTACGACAAAAAATCTGGCATCAGATGCCCAAAATCAAGTACGTTATCCGCCACCACACTGGCGGATGCCTGAAGCATCGGCTCAATTAATTTCATGTACGAAAGGTAATTCATTTTGTCTGCATCAAGAAAAAGCATACCAATTGGCTGCTTCCAGCTAGCTAATACATCGGCTGCCATACCAGGCACAATCGTGATGTATTCAGTCAGTCCGAGCCGATCGATGTACGACTGCGCAAGCGCAATTTTTGGACCCGCCATCTCGATAGTGTAGAGGTGACCACCGTACGTGGAAGCAGCTGCGGCCATCCAAATCGCAGAGTACCCCGATGACGTACCCAGCTCAAGAATAGACTTTGGCGTATGGCGGAGCACATACTCATACAAAAACTCGCCCGTCTGCCGCGGTACAGACCACATACGAATATTGCCATCAGGTGTCCATACCGATTCATACCCAGGCGTAGTACTCGGCACACTAAATTCTGCATCCAGCTGCTCCAACTCTTTCATGGCGGCGATAAACTCCGGTGATGTGATATGCATATAAAATCAGGAAACAGACTAATGTGTATTGCTCATGTCCTACGGCAAGAGACGAGGTGCGTACGGTACAGATACGCGTAAAATTCCAGTCTCAGCAAAGCCCATGGCACCTATCAGTTTACCATTACCGTCGTATACAACCGAAGGACCAAATTTGTTTGCGCGCACTACGGGAATATTGTGCACTTCTGCACTAAGCTGCGCCCGGAGAGCGTTATATTCACCCGGTATTTGGTGCGTAAACATACTCTCTGAGCCAATCGAAAAAAGAATATCACTTCCCGCTGCGCTCAGTGCCGTTGATACGTCATCACCAATTTCTGAGCACACAAGTGCACCAATCTGTACCCCATCAAGTGCCACCGGCACCTGATCCTCAGCACCGGGAGTGCCATCAAAAGGAAGGCTCACAATACCAAGCCGCAGCGCCCAAGCTGGGGTGTAATCGAAAAATGGAAACAGGTGACGCTTGTTGTACGTCCCAACGCGTGCTCCATCACGATAAAAAACTATCTGGTTATAAAACCCGCCATCTTCGTAGGTGGTAAACCAAGTAACAAACGTGACACCTGGCGACACGTGCGTGGCGAGCCATGCACCAAATGTCGCATCATCGATGGCAATTACCCTTCGATCGAAGCGGCTATTATCACTATATGACCCCATCACGCCATTCCAGGGCGCAAAAGGATAGATAATATAATCAACCTGCTCACCTTTAAGTGATGCGAGGTGCGCTTCAAGTTCAGGAAACACAAACGTTCCTGCTTCAACCACGCCAAAGGCAGCCTCCTCGCTCCGTTCAGCATCTTGAATAATTGCCATCTCCACCGCTGCGCGCGATCCTTCTTCATACCGTGGTACATCGTGTACAAAAAACGGAAGCACCCCGTAGGCGCTGACGCACAAAAGGGCACCCGTATACAGCATTGATGATAGCCTACCTGAAAGAAACAGCATTGTTGCAAAGACGAAGAGATTTAGCAGCACAACAGCAAGTGAAATCATGACGGGATGCCCTAGGTCGATATACACCAAAAGCTGACTCATGTGTTGCCCGGCAAAAAAGAGCGCTCCGTAATTGAATCCACTGAATGCAGTGTAAAGCACGTAGTCGACCGTGAGCGCACTCAGCATGGCAAAAAGGCTTACGGCCACAAATGGATGAATCTTGGGGAACCGCTGCAGGAGTAACGTCTCCATTTTCTTGGTACCTGCACCGAGCGCGCCGAAGAGCACAGTGGCTCCGAGCGTAACCCCTACCCCGAACACATTAATTAACCCGACAAACAACGTCGCTTCCTCCATCCACTGAAACCCAACGATAGTACTGTAGGTAATGTAGCTGACGTACACCAGGGCAAACAGTCCCCACCCTACCCCAGCACTCCGTGGCGTGCGAACTAGGTACGAAAAAATAAACATTGGCACTAAGCCTACGAGCGCAAACACTGAAACCCCCACCGGCGGCAGTGAGAGAATGAGGAGTACCGAAGCAATAACAGGCAGCCAGTACCGGTAACGTCTAACGAGCTGTTCAATTTCGTACATAGTTAGGTGACATGATTAACGAGCACGCGTCGTTTGGCCCCCTGCCACGAGAGCGCTTCAACATTTTTTACGACAACTGTATCTATGCTATCGGTACCGATTGCCGATCGGACTGTTTGTCCCGGGCGAATATAAAACGTATCTAGAAACTGCTCATGGATGTACGACGAATCTACGGGACGCGTACCTGTTTGGGTATACTCGAGCACCAATGACAACGTTCCCGATTCTGCACCCTCAAAAATATGGAGCTGGTACGTAGCAATAGGAAGTGCCAAGCCTGTGAAAAATGCATCGACTGAGCCAGAACGTACTTCCACTCCATGCACGCGCACCAAATCTACCCCTCCTTTACCGAGCCAAGAAAGTACGGGCACACCATTACCGTACACATCAGTCCACGATGTATCGACAGTAAATAAATCGCCCGTACAGTACCTCAGCAGTGGGAATGCTTCGTTTTGTGCGTAGGAAACTACGAGCTCGTTATCGATAAGTTCCGCGGCTACAAGTGCTTCGGTGAGTAGTGTAAAGCCTGGCACTGCATCACGGAGCATGGCTGGATTAGGACCCATAATGAATTGTCCAATTTCAGAAGACGCGTAGAGATTCGCAATCAATGCTGCTGGGTATAGTGCCTGCAGGCTTAGCCGCTGCGCTTCGGTAATTGTTTCACCAGATATAACGAGGAGCTTGATGCGCATGTGCGTCTTGGTAGCCGCGAGATAGGGTGCCAAGGCAAACGCGAGCGATGGCGTCGCATACAGTGCGTCAGTCTGCAACATATTTCCCAGGTACGCACTCACTGCGAGATTTGCTGGATCACCAAATACCGGAGTGACCCTAGGTGATGCCTCACGGCACTGCTGAATAAAGGTGCCACAAAAGTTTTTATTGAGTGGAGGGAAAACAACAAGTATTCGTTGTACTGGCACACCCCACGTGACATCGACATGGTAAGCGTCAATAGTAGAAAAAAAAGTAACCAAGGGTTTGCCGCTCGTTGTACCTGACGTATACGCAACAAACGCCACCTCGTCTAAAGCAACGAAGCAGCGTTCATCTGGAGCAACAGTGACGAGTTCATCCCGCACGAGGAAAGGAAGATCTTGTACGCCTGATATGTGCTCGGGTAGCGCTTCATACTTGCGCCGATAAAAATCGGTACGGGGCGAATTACGAACAGCGTCGAGCACACCAACTAACCGTTCTTTGTCTTCGTATAAAATCATGCTGGAAGTATACCACCAGCTCAAATTATGAGCGCAGTACCAGCTATGGGCGCGCTGCTGTCTTTACAGCGTCGCCTACTGCAGTTACCTGAGTCCCAAAGGCTGCCGCTGCATCAACCACACTACTATTGGCAGCCTCAGTATCTGATATGAGCTGCTGACTCGGCACTGTTCCGTCTACCGATTTTGCAAGTAAGTCACTGAAACGAGTAACTTCTGTATGGAGCAACACTGCTGACCGATCGAGTGCTTGGCTATTTGTGCGAATAGCTACCGTCATACCTGGTGACGCGTACGCTGCCCTATACTCGATGAGCGCCTGATTAAAGTCAGCAATGATTGTGTTGAGAATAGCAATTTGTGCACGCGCTTCTTCCATGTGGGTAAACATTTTTGCAAAATTGCCAATAGCTGCCTCAGTTTGTACTGAGTACATAGCAGGAGCCACGTTAGCCTTGAGCTGCTTCTCCATTAATACACCCTGATTCACGAGTTTATTGAATGCAGTAATGTAGGGCTGGCCAACCACATCAAGCGGCATTGGGATATTGACGGGGTCTTGAACCAGCTGCTCTGGCGGTACGTACGCCTCAAATGCAACAGCAGCTTCAATCTCTTCGCTAGTAGGTACATCGTAAGTAATACTCACACCATCATCAGAAGTCGACTCAACCACTGGCGACGTAATGCCCAAGGAGAGGTGTTCAGGGAGTAGTGGGTTAACGAGTACAAGTGTCACTAGCGTGAGCACACTACCAACGATAATTAATCCCACGCTCTTAAAAGTACTTGATAGATACATACGTTAACAAACAGCTACTCGCGTATAATTCGTACGTATAATAATACAAGCTACTCAACAAAATAACTATTGAAATTTATGCACAACCTCTTCACCGAAACAGCCCTCACTAAATTGCAGCAATCACACGGCCAGGAGAAATTATTTTACGGCCTGCTCGTTATTGTGAGTTTCTTTTTTGTCGCAGGCACGCTCTATACAACACTGACGACAATTCGCCTCCTTGCAACACTCAATCCATTTCCAGCCGGCCTACTGCTCTTTACTGCAGTGTACGTACTTATGCAGCTCACCCTAGCGTACGGACTTTTTACAGCCCGACGGTGGATTACCTACGCCCTCCTCTCACATACCGCAATCATAATCGTTACTGCACTTATACTCCTTCCCCTCTTTGAACTTTCTACACTCACTAAAAACACGCTTCTCGGAGCAATCCCACTTGCCCTCCTCGGAAGCATCACGTACTTCAGACGGAAGCTGCTCCATCCTTCTCGCATAGTTCTCCCGACACTTTTGTACACCCTACTCATATCAGTCTCTCTCGCGCTCAATGTTATGATATACGTATATTCACCAGCCTAAACACCTGCCCCTTGCGCTATATCACTTACACCTATGATGTACTCACAAACTCACGGAATTCCACGGTACAAAACGATTGCCGCCGTTGCCCTAATTGTATCGATGCTCGTACTTACCCCACCTAAACGTACCGATGCGTTTATCGTTGCGCTCATTGCCGGTTTCACAGCAGGAACGTTAATCGCTGACCTCATTATCCTCTGCGCACTTGGAATTATTTGTGGCGATGGAAATGGTGGGACAACCAACGTCGGCACCGGTACGCCGCCACCTGGTGGCACGTGTGTAGCGCAGCAAGGCCAAGCGTGTGGACTCCGCAACGCGTGTGGTGTTGACGGCCCGACAAATGGAACCATCGACTGCGCTGGCATATGTAGAGGAGCCACGGTTGCGAACGAGTACACTGGCGCCTCCTGTACTTCATCTGCCAATATGTGTGGCATGCGAAATACTGGAAATCAGCACTGTACGAATAACAACTGTAACGCCACCACCCCAGCTGACAGCCTTTGTACAGGCCTACCTCTTGGTCCCGGTTCAATTGTTATTAATCCGACGGTCGTACGTGTTGGTGACCCTGTAACTATCACCTGGAACACCGGCACCAACTACCCACCAGGCTGTACTATTACCGGTCAGGGCATAGGCGGCCCATCAGTGAACACGTACACATTTGGCGTAAACGAACAAATCGGAAGTCGCCAAATAACAGTTCGAGGTCCGCACCAATACACCATTACCTGTGGCGCCTCTAGTGTGACAGAAACACTTATGGTACTCCCGACGTTATATGAATCGTAGCCGGCTGCGACTTGTAAACCAACTGCAGTTGCGAAACCAACACCTTTACCACTATAATTAAATTACCTATGAAAAATGTATTCTTGAGCACAAAAGTTATACTGATGGCCACAGCCCTTGTTGCCATTGCATTCGTCGCAGTTGGGTACCAAAGCGTACAAGCTATGTTCAAAAAAGCTGCTGCTGAAGGTCGTGCAATCCGCGTAAGTGAGGTCAATAGCTGTCCTACTGAAGCCACTACAGACACTGCTCACTTTAGTGGCTGTAATTCAATCCTCTAGACCCCACCCCAAGACGGTACACCCTCTAAAAAATGCGCCAGTAAGCGCATTTTTTAGTAACGCACTGCTTGTCAGGTATATGCAATCATGGTACATTTTGCGCACATAGTTAGTGCTATGGTGGCACACGTAGGGGTGTTGCCGAGGTGACGAGAAGCGTCACCACCCGATCACAAAACATACTTAATCAATAAGCCAAGCCAATTTGCAAAAACCACAGCGATCATACACTCCCAAAGATAAAACTCGTATCAACAACGCCATTAAAGCGCGCGAACTGCGAGTGATTGGACCAAAAGGAGAAAACTTAGGCGTAATTACAACAACAGAAGCGCTTAAGATCGCAGAGGAAGCAAATCTTGACCTCATTGAAATTTCTCCAAATGCCAATCCACCAGTAGCAAAAATTACTGATTTCGGTCAGCATCGCTACGAAACTAAGCGTAAAGCCAGTGAAATGAAGGCGAAAGCGCACGTCACCGAAACGAAGTCAGTTCAGGTGAAAATCGGTACCGGCGAGCACGATCAGCTTCTGAAGGCCAAGCGCGCCAGTGAGTGGCTGAACGAAGGCCACCGCGTGAAGGTAGACCTCTTCCTCTGGGGCCGCTACAAGTACATGGAAGAAGCCTTCCTCAAAGAGCGCCTCGAACGATTCCTCAAGATTATTCCCGCTGAATACAAACTCGCGGACGAAATTAAGAAGAGTCCAAAAGGCTTCACCTGCACCATTGAGCGAGTTGGAAAGCCAGTAAAAGGACCAAAATTTGCTGAAATGCCTGAAGATAAGCCGGTAACAGAGAAGCGCGAGGAGGCACCCGCTACCAAATCAAAAAAGAAGTCTCTTGATGAGATCCTTGAAACCGGGCTCAATTAGAGCCGTTCTCTAGAAAAGGAGTGGACTTTTGGAACGAAATGCGGTATATTGCTCCCACTTTTTGTCTTAGAAAAGCACGTAAATAATTATTATGAAAACCAACAAGTCATACACGAAGCGGCTTAAAGTGACCAAGAACGGCAAGATTGTTGCTCGTAAAGCTGGTCAGAACCACTTCAACGCCCGCCAGACTGGTCAACAGCGCCTTCGCCGCAAGCGAACCCAGCTCTTGAACCTCAGTAAGCGTATTACCCGTCGATTCCTTCCAGGAATGGGAGCGAAGCCTTTATCAGAAACTAATCCAACTGTGGCTAAATAACATATGGCACGCGTAAAAGGAGGAGTTATGGCCAACAAGCGCCGTAAGTACATCCTCGAACAAGTAAAGGGTTACCGCTTCGCCCGTTCAAAGAAGAAGCGAGCCGCTCGCGAGGCAATCTACCACGCACAGCTGCACTCATTCGCCCACCGAAAGGACAAGAAGAATGACTTCCGTCGACTCTTCATCGTCCGCATCAGTGCTGCCCTTCGTCCGTTTGACTTGAAGTACAGTCGCTTCGTTAAGGCACTCTCTGATAAGAACATTATCCTCGACCGAAAGATTCTCGCTATTCTTGCAAAAGACCGACCAGAATCATTCGCTAAGGTAGTTGAGGCTACGAAATAGTTTCAAACCAAAACAACAATAAAACCCGGAGCATTCGCTCCGGGTTTTATTGTTGTTTTGGTCAGTGTCTAAAAATCAATTGCCACCTCTTCATTTTGACTCGGAGCCTTGGCATTGAGCCCAAGGTAGTCACGTAGGCGCTGAACCAAGAACAATGACGAACGCTCCTCACCCATCACCACAAATACCTCCTTCGCTCTATCTCCCCCGCCAGCGACTAAGTTAACGAGCTGGTCACGGTCAGCGTGCCCTGAGTAGCCACGAATCTTCGCTACTTTGGCGCGCACTTTTACCCATTCACCATCGACCTTCACGCGCTTGGCGCCGTCATGAATAAGACGCCCAAGGCTCCCAACTGCTTGGTAGCCAACGAGGAGTACAGTGGTCTTTGGGTCATCGAGCAAGTTCTGCTCGTGGCGCAAGATACGACCACCGTGGCTCATACCACTGCCGGCAATAATCACCTTTGGCCCTGGGGTACTGTCAATTTCGTGTGAGTCTTTCACCGTTTTGGCAAACGTGAGCCCATCGAAGTTGAAGATATCATCGCCGCCAGCAATCTGCTCCTGCACCGCTGTTTTGAGGTAATCACCATACTTGCGGTATATTTCGGTAACGGAGATAGCTAGTGGTGAATCGAGAAAAACTGGCATTGCAGGCACCTCACCCTGCTCCACCAGGTTATTGATTTCAAGCAGCATCCCCTGCGTTCGCTCAAGACTGAAGGCAGGGATAATCAAGGTACCCTTCGAACGTTGCGTTTCAAGAAGCTGATACTTTAAGAGGTCAGTCCGCTCTTTAACCTCTTCGTGAAGACGGTCGCCATAGACGCTCTCCATCACGAGATAGTCATACTCTTTTGGTACCGTAGGAGGATTAAGGAGTGGCTGCGGCACGTTGCCGATGTCGCCGGTAAAGACAATCTTCTTTCCCTCACGCACGAGGTGTACCATGGCTGAACCAAGAATGTGCCCAGCATCTTCAAAGTGGACCTGGATACCATCGGGCAGCTGAAATTCAGTATGGTATGGCTGGACTTGCCAGAGCTTCAAGCTCGCGTCGACGTCACCCTCGTCGTAGAGCACCGTGGTGCCGTATCGTTCGTGTTCATACTGCATCACCTTTACGGCGTCGCGGAGCATGATATTTGCCAAGTCTCGAGTTGGCGGCGTTGAGTAGATAACGCCATGAAAACCATCCTTTACGAGCTTTGGAATGCGTCCAATGTGATCGGCATGCGCATGGGTCACGATGAGTACGTCGATGTCAGCCGGTGTATACACAAAAGGCTCAGCATTGAAATCATCGGCAAATTTATCCCCCTGCACAAGACCGCAGTCAACCATAATAGCGACGGCACCGGTATCAAGGACAAAGTTCGCTCCCGTCACACTCCCCACCCCTCCGTAAAAGCCCAGTGTTGTTGTCATATAGGTTCTATTATAACGTATCTAACCGTTGGCCTAGATGGTAGCCGAGGAAGCCGCCCAAGAGCCCCATCACGAGGTCAATTCCGGTATCGAGGAGGAAGTCAGGCTCAATTGGTATGCCTGCCCATAGCTCAAAGCCTTCCCAGATAAGCGCCACGATAAGTACAGCCAGCAAAAAAGGTGTCAGCCGAAACATTATTTTAGGGAGCGGGAAACGTATATCGCGCAAAGTGTACAAACCGAGCGCTACAATAGTACCCCCAAAAAAGTGCATCGGGATATCAAACCACCAAAAATGCCAGTAGAGCGAGAGCTCAATGGCGAGAATATGCAGCGCTGCCAAAGTGGCAAAGGTGATTAAAAGTAGCTTCGTTTGGACCGTGATACTCATAAACGTATGGTAGCACATAACAGCCTCAATCTCTGCCTAGGAAAGCCCTAGGCAAAACTGTTATTCTGACCAAGGATTCTCCTTGGTCAGAATAGGCATTGTTTCCCCTAGGAGAGTCCGAGGGGAAACAACAAACCCCTCACCGAAGTGAGGGGTACATTGCTGGAACCACAACCGTATGCTCATAACTTGAGAAAACAAGTGGGCACCATTTCCAATCGGACTATTTGAAATCTCTGTTCGAGTTCTCAGCACCAATTGCGACTACAGGCAGCCCTGAGCAATACTTAAGAAAAACATACGTTAATGTGGTTCCGGTCATGAGTATAGCACGCACTTTTTTTAGCAGAAGTAATCTTATAAAGATTTACCCAATACGCCACAAAAAGCTGTCAAAGGTGAAGCTGGGGACAGTTTATATACTACGAAATAGCCATCTTTTGACCAAGGGGAACCCTTGGTCAAAACAAGTATGATAGTCGGACTTTAGGTATGATAGTCGGACTTTAGTATCAGATTTAGAGCAGCTCACAAAGTGCACAGAGAAGCGAGGAAGGCAAACAAAAGCGCCCGACTGGGACACGGGTCCAGGGAGGGCGCTTTTGTTTTGTATCTGGCTTTTGTGCCAAAGAGTAGATTTTTAGATGAGATACGCGGCGGGCAAAGAAAATTTTGCGAGCCGTATTCAATATACGGTGAGCTAAATTTTACTGCAGCCCAACAAAGTAGCTCGCTAAAAACTACTCTTTGGTGCCGTCGAAGTTTACGTCGTACATGATTCGCTCCTGCGCGGTCACATAGTTCATCACCTCTTCATCCTTGAACCAAATGGCAATCTCGCGTTCTGCTTCTTCTGGCGACTCTGATTGGTGCACCAAGTTACGAACTGCGCGGTTTTCAAAGGTGGCATGCGCGTATGAATCTACGGTGTAGTCACCACGGATAGTACCAACATCTGAGGTTGAAGGCTCGGTTGAACCAACAATTTTCGTTACCACCCCTACTGCCTTGTTCCCCTCAAGGATCATAGCGACCACCGGTGCTGCCGTCATGTATCGAACAATGGTAAGAATGATGTCTTTCCGATTCTTGATTGGCGCCTTCGTAATCCCTTGCCCCTGACTCTTGAGCTCTTCTACGATACCCTTTCCTTTGCGCTCGTACCACGCATC
>JACCDT010714734.1_pt1 | contig 13428 bp, 18 predicted proteins | sample 7446291 | NCBI WGS metagenome assembly JACCDT01 (sample SAMN15323446, study PRJNA562643) | freshwater metagenome | isolation source: river surface water | place: USA:Blue River Watershed | collected 2017-08-17
CGATGATCTGCCGGGTGCGCACCGGCTTGGCCGGGAACAGGTTGAGTTGCTCCAGCCGCCCGTAGCGGTTGGGCAGGAGGTTGATGGCGGCCGTCAGGCTGGCCATCGAGAAGCCGGGGTTTTCAAAAGGGTTCTGCATTTGGGATCTCCAGAAATGACGAAACCCGCCAGCGGCGGGTTTTGGGGGGAGTGAAACGGAGCGTTGGAAGTGGGTCAGGCGCTATCGCGGGCCAGGACTCCACGTTCTGCGAGTTGCTTGATGGCAGCCACTTTGTGCGCAGTGCTGATGCCGGTCGGCCAGATCAATGCGCCGCGCGCGACGATGGCGTGGCGGGCGATCAGGATCGCGTCCTCACGGTCAATCAGCGTCGCATCGACGTCATTGCCGAGCACGCCGACGGCGGTTTCCGTGCCGTCCGAAGCGCTCGGGTCGATGGCCTTGAGCTTGGCGGTAGCCGTTTCGCGGCCCACCACGGTACCCAGCGACAGGTTCTGCGCGGCCGCGACGGTGTCCTGGTCACGCGAGTAGAGATTCGGCGCTTCGTACTTCAACAGGTCGCCGAGATTCTTGGGTTGAGAGACAGTGGGCATGGCTTACTCCTTGGCGGTGAGTTTCTTGACGGCAGCGACCACCGGACTGTTTTCCGGGTGCTGGCTGGTTCCTGCCTCGGCGGTGATACGCGAGGCTATTTCGGGTTGGTCGGCACGGGCGTCGAGCAAGGCGCGGCGCACCTGCGCTTCCGAGAAGCCTGCTGCGAGGAATTCCGCCGTGCGTTGGGACTGGCCCGCGATCAGACACATCTCTGCAATGGCCTGTGCTTGGCCGCGCCCGCTGGCGAAGGACTGCGCCAGTGCTGCTTGGGCAGCAGGCGTCGGTTGCGGATCGCTGTCGGTCTGCGGCTGGTCGCCCTGTGGGTCGGTGTCGGCCGGATGGCTCGGGTTTTCGTGGTCGTCTTTGGGGTCGGTCATGGTGTTCTCCAGGGTGAGAGGTTTGCTTCGGGGCGGGTTTGAAATGGCTTGCGCGGACAGGCTTCGCGGCGAGGCGCGGGCCACGCCGGGCTGCGCCAGCCGCTGCTTGGCCGCCAGCGCGTCGGTGAACTCGGTCATCACCGCATCAAACGGCATCACTGCGTCGGCGAGGCCTGCTGCCACCGCCTGCTCGCCGTAGAACAGCCCCGCCTCGGTGGCGCGCACGGCATCCGGATCGATGCCGCGCATCTGTCCGACCTGATTCACGAAGATGTCGTAGAGGCGATCCACCTCGGTCTGCAACGCGGTGGTGGCCTGGGGGGTGAGTGGCTCGTGCGGGGAGAAATCGTTCTTGTGGCTGCCCGCGAAGACAGCGGTGTAGTTCAGGCCGTCTTTGGAGTCCTTCACCGACTGGTCGACGTGCAGCGCGATCACGCCAATCGAGCCGACGCCAGCGGTCTGCGACAGCGTCAGGCGCTGGCAGGCAGCCGCGATGGCAAAAGCTGCCGAGTACGCGGCATCGTTGGCGTGCGCCCAGATCGGCTTGATGGCGCTGGCTGCGCGGATGCGCTCGGCCAGTTCGAACACACCCGAGGCCTCGCCGCCGGGCGAATCCAGATCGAGGAGGATGCCCGCCACCTGTGGGTCGGCCAGCGCGGCGTCCAGTCGGGCTTCGATCTCGCCGTAGGACATCAGGCCAGAGGCGGCTTCGATACCCATCGAACGTCTGACCAGCGTGCCGACCACCGGGATGACGGCAATGCCCGCCTGACCCGATGTGGCGCTTTGGCGCGGCATGGGCAGCGGCATTGCCATGTCCAGATCAGGCAAGCCGATGCGGGAACCCAACACGGAGAGGATCACGTCGAGTTTGGGACGCGCAATGAGGAGCGGCGTCCCGTAGAGGCGGGACGCCAGATGAACGAGTTGCATGTCAGTTGTCCTGTTGGTCTTGCGGCACGGCCACCGTGGCGGCCGCATTTATGGGAGCGCCCAATGTCGATGGTTGGGGCGCTTTGTCGTGACGCGGGTCAGAGTCGAAGACCAGTCCGAGCGCATCGGCACGCTGGTTGTCGGCGGCGATCTCGCGGTCGATGTCCTCGGCGTCGTAGCCGAAGGCCGAGATGGCTTCCGATCGAGACAGCAGCCCGGCGCGAATAGCAGTCAGCATCGCGTCGAATTCCTTCTTGGGATCGACCCACTGCCAACCCTGTGGAATCCATTTGGCCGCGAAATAGTCACGCTTCTTCTCGGTGAACTGCGGCAACGCCAGCGCGCCTTCAAGTAGCGCCTGCTCCATCCAGGCACGCCAGATCGGGCGGCACAGCTGGTGGACGATCACGCCGTGCTGGATGGCCTCACAGCGGCGGCGAAACTCCAGCAGCCCAGCCCGGATCGACGAGTAGTTCACTTGCGTCAGGTCGCCGGTCAGCATCTCGTAGGTGATGCCCATCGCCGCTGCCACCGCCCGGAACTGCATGCGCAGGAATTCGGCGTAGCTCGCGCCAACGTCGGCAGGCTGACTGAACTTCACGTCCTCGCCGGGCTCCAGGATCTGCATCGTGCCCGGCTCCAGCCCGGCCAACGCTGCACCACTGGCATCCGCCAGTCCTTCACCCATTAGGTTGTCCTCGGGGGACAGGCGCGTGATGAAGCCCGCAAACATCGCGGCGGTTTTCTTGCGCACGAGCTCGGCGTCGTCGTACTGGTCGAGTTCGTTAAGCTTGACCAGTGCGCGCGCCAGCCATGGTTCGCCCCGGATCTGTCCAGGCCGCAAGGGACGAAACAGGTGGATAATTTCGCTGGCCGGCACACGCACTGTGTCGAGACCGCCCACCACGCCACCGGTGCCTGACATCGGGGCCAGTGAGCCATCACCCGGATGCGAGCGATACAGGTGGTAAGCCACCCGCCGTCCGAGCTTGTCGAACTCGATACCCGCACGGATGACGTTTCCGGAAGCCAACTCCTGATTCAGAGTGGCTGGCAGGTGTTCGGGTTCGAGCAACTGCAATTGCAGGCCCACCGGCAGGCCATCCTCCGGGCGGCGATAGCGCAGCCGCACCAGACATTCCCCGCCTTCGAGCATGGCGCGACAGGCCAAGGCCTGCAGTCCGTAGAAATCGGTCAGTCCGGCGGCATCGGCTTCCTCGCACCAGTCCCACCACAGGCTGTGGATCGCTTCGCGCAGGGGCTGATCGGCCAGCATGCTCTGCGGCTTGATGCCGGTGCCGATGGCGTTCGAGACAAAGGCTTCAACGCCTGCCGCTGCCCAGGCATTGCGGCGCACCAGATCGCGGCTCTTGGCGCGCAATTCGTTCTGGGTGAACGCCAGTGCTGCGACTGCGCCTGGATTGCCGACCTGCCACGCCAATGCGCGACGGCCGCCACCGATACCGTCATAGAACGGGGCGCCGCCAAGCAGACTCATGCCGACGCGTCTACGCATTCGGTCAAACCATTGCATGTTCAGAACCCTTTGCCGGTGGTGACCCGGATCTGGCGTGGCGCGCCAGGCCACAGTCCGGTGTCTACGGCCTGCTCGAAGAGGTCGCGCTTGACCGCCGCAATGGCGGCCTGGAGTTCATCGACGCTGCGGTACTCGACGGTCTTGTCGCCAAAGGTCACGCGCTTTTCGCCCTTGACCAGCGCCGCTTCCAGTGCGTCGAGGTGTGCTTGTGTGTAGGCCATCAGCGGAACACCGTAAGGTTGATTTCGGAGGAGTCGTCGAACGATGCGGACGTGGTGGCGCAACTGACGTCGACGTACTGGGCGGTCTTCTGGTCGGTGCTGGATCGCACGATGGCAATGCGCTGCGTACCGCTGTTGGTGCTGCTGCGGGCAAGCGCCGTCCAGCAATAGTTGGCGTCGGGCATGGCAAAGGTGAAGGTCACGCGGTAGCGACCCGCCGCCGTCCGGGTCACGCTGGCCACGTTGTGCGACGAGCGCACGACGATCTGGTTGCCGACGTAGCCGAAGCACACCCACGCCCGGGCCACGCCGGGGTGGGTGGCGTCGATCTTGGTCTTGACCTCGAGCCCGACACGACTGGCCAGCGCACTGATGCGCGATGCGAGGCTCATCAGACCAGCGCACCCACAAAGACCGCGACGAAGTCAGTGTCGGTGTTGCCGACATCACTGGCTGCGACGGCACCAATGTTGCTGCGTGCCTGAAGTTGCTCGGCCACGGTCAGCGACTGCGCCGCATCGAAGCGCACGCGGTTGTTCACGGCGGCGAGCAGCGCATCCAGGCCACTGGTGCCGTTCTGCAGCAGTTGCTGGATTTCCACCAGCGTGTCGTAGGCAGCATCGGCACCGCCCAAGATTTCGGTCTTGAGTGCATCGAGCAGCGAGACGATCTTGTTGGACGAGTACGTGGTCGTGGCCGCGACGTGCGCATCGTCGATCACCGCCGAGGACACCACGGCGGCCTTCAGTTCGTTGATGGCCGCGACCAGATTCGACTTGTCGGTGGTGGTGAGGTTGGCCAGGTTGCCTGCCTTGGCGCGGACATCGTTGAACTCCTGCGCGACGCGGATGACCAGGCTTTCGATACGGGTAGCAAGACTCATGTTTTCTCCTTAGGGTGTCAGGACAGCCAGCGGCTTTTGATCACGCGCCGACCGGTGTTGCGGTTGCCAGAAACAGCGAGGCCACCGCGTTGGGTGGCCTCGTTGATCGATTCAGTAGGTGTTTCAAGGGCTGGCGGACTGGCCAGCCCCAGTTGTCGATCCAGTTCCCGCCAGTGACGTTCCTCGAAGCGATCCAGACCCGCCGCCGATGCAGCCGCACGGGCGTAGACGTAGCAGTCGAGCGCTTCATTGCGCTCGCGCATCTTTTGCCACTCGCGCACCGGGAACCCGTTGCGGTCGCGGCGGGTGATCAGTTGTTCCGCGCAGAGTTGCTGGATGAACTCGGCGTCGATCTTGGGCAGATGGACGAACCCGGCCGGGAACACCGTGGTCGAACCGTCCTCGCCAACATCTGCGCTCTTGCGCAGGTTGTTGTAGAACTCGAGCTTGGCGATGCTGACCGCCACCGTGTACACCTTGATGCCCCGGCGCAGCTTCTTGCCGCCCTGCGAGACATCGATGGCAGTCGGCGTGCCGATCAAGGCTGCACCGCGAGGCACACCCTTGACCGCCATCACACGCGAATCGCGGCAAGCCCGCACAAAGGCGTAGGCCTCCTGCGTCGCAAAGCCGGTATCCAAGGCAAAACGCACCAGCGGCATCGCCGCGCCGGAGGCGTGTGTCCAGGTTTCGGCCAGCAATTCAGCAAGGCGCTTCCACACCGTGTCGCGGGCGGTGTCCCCCATCAGCACGCGGTGCTCGACCAGCCACGACTCCTTGCCGCGCCCGAAGGCCCAGACCGAGGCCTCGATTCGATCCTTCTGTACGTCGGCCGCGCCTACCAAGAGCAGACCACCTCGTGGCACCGTGCCGACGCGGTAGTCCTCGCGGCGCTCGACCAGCCGTTGCCAGTCCGGGGCTTCGCCTTCCTCGACCCAGGTTTCACCCAGCTCGGTGTTCTTGAAGGTCTTGATGGCGGCGGCCGATCCCGACTCTTTACTGACGGCGGCTTCCCACGCAGCGGCGATCTCACGCCACGAACGCCAGCCCACCGGGCTGTATAGCGACGACAGGTGGAAGCCTGCCGTCTTGCCCGGGCCATCGGTGATCATCGCGCGCCACTCACCGTGCTCCAGCATCCACGTCTTGTGATGCTCGGCAATCGCGGTGTCACATGACTCACAGATGTAGGCAGCGGTCTCCGGTTGCCCTTTGTCCCAACGCAGCTGCTCGAAACGCAGCCACTGCCGGTGCGAGCAATGCGGACACGGCACGAAGTAGCGACGTTGGTCACTGGCCTCGTACTCGCGCTCGATAGCCGATGCCCCTGAAATCGTCGGAGTGGAGACGATGAAGGTCTTGCGCCGCGCGAAGGTGCGTGTACGCGCTTCGGCTAGCGAGATTGCGTCCCCTTCACCCTCGACGTCCAACGGATAGCCGTCGACCTCGTCGAGGAACAGATACCGCACAGGCATCGAGCGCAGCCCGACCGCGCTGTTGGCCCCGGTCATCACCAGCACGCCACCCCGGAACTCCTTGGCCAGGATGGTGTTGCCGGAATCCCGGCTGCGCGCCGGTGCAATCAGTTCAGCCAGTGCGGACGACTCCTCGATCAGCGGATCGATCCGCTGCTTGGAGTTGCGCTTGGCCATCTCCACTGTCGGCCACACCGCCATCATTGGCCCGGGTGCGTGATGGATCACATAGCCGATCCAGTTCGATCCCATCTCGGTCGCGCCAAGCTGTGCCGCCTTCATGAACACCACGCGCTCGACCGGCGAGGTCGGCGACAGGCAATCCATGATGGCCTTCAGGTACGGCGTGCGACTGGTACGCCAGCGCCCGGGTTCGGCAGATGCCTTGCTGGAGAGCATCCGATGGCGATCCGACCATTCGGACACGGTGAGCAGCGGGTCGGGAGTCAGTCCTTCGCGCCACGCGCGTTCAATCTCGGCAGCGCCTTCGTAGTCCATGTTCATCAATCCACCCTCGGGCGCATCTCGCCCAGTTCCTGCAGGTGCTCACGCACCGCCGCCTCCAAGGCGATGTGCATCGTGTGAGGATCGACGCCGAGCTTGGCTGCCATCTGTGCCGAGATGCGTGCGGGCCAGTTGAGCCAGGCATCGCGTTCGGAGCGCGCCAGCTTGAAAACATGGGCGATGGCCTGCGGCCGATCTACCAGCTCGCCCTTGAGGCGGGCCAGGCGCACCTTGTTGGTTTGCGCCTTGACCACTTCGTTGACCGTCCGCGCTTGCAACAAGGACGTGCCACCTGCTGCGGATGTTGCCAATGAGGCTGCTTGTCCATCTGCTGTAGGTCCGCTGGACTCCGGGACGGCGACCTTGACCGCGCGGGTGGCCGTGCCACTGCGCGGTGCATCGGAATTGCGCGCCCACTCGCGGTCGACGCGCTCGGCATCAATCGTTCCGTCTGCCTCCGGCGTGATCCGCCCAGCAGCGATGGCCTTGCGCACCGCTGCATCGGACACCCCTCGGTGGCGTGCGTAGGCACGAATCGAAATACCCATATTTCCCCTTCGGGGCACCTTCAATCATTTGTTCGTCATTCCTGCGGATTGAGCTTGGCTTCCATCTGGAACAGCGCGTTCATACGTTCGTCATCAACACCATGAAAGGACACGGACATGAGCAAGCTCGAACAACTCCTGACCCAGATCGCGCAAAACAAGCTGGGCATCGAAACCCTGGAAACCCGCCGCTCGGACAGCCTCGATTTCCACGATGTAGCGGTCTGGTGCCTACGCGATGCGCTTGAAGCCGCCTTCAACGCGGGTCTCGAGCAGGGGCGCAATGCCAACCCGTCAGACAAGGCCAACACCTGATTGCGAAGCGAAGACGCCAAGCAAAAAGCGCTTGGCTTCACTTGAGAACAGCGCGTTCATCACATCACCGTCCACCACATCGAAGGAGCAAAACATGACCACCACTCAACTGACCCCTGCCCAGCACGCGATCCTGGCCCACGCGGTTGAACACACCAGCGGCAAGATCGACTGGTTCCCCGACAACATCAAAGGCGGCGCACGCAAGAAGGTGATCGACGGCCTATTCAACCGTGCCCTGATCACCACCGACGGCACCGACTGGTTCGTCGCCGCCGAGGGCTACGACGCCCTGGGCATTCCGCGTCCCGACGTGAACAGGAAGGGCATCGGTCAGTTCGAAGCCAATCTCGACCGGATCATCGCCAACGCTGAAGGCGCGCCTGCGGCCGTAAGCGATCCCGAACTGGAAGCCGCCGTAACCGCCGCCGAAGCAACGTGGGTCAAGCCGCGCACCCGCGAGAACAGCAAGCAGGCCGAAGTGATCCGGATGCTGCAACGCCCCGAGGGCGCAACCATCGGCCAGATCTGCACCGCCACCGGTTGGCAGGCGCACACGGTGCGCGGCACCTTCGCCGGAGCCTTCAAGAAAAAGCTCGGCCTGACCATCGTCTCGGACAAGCCGCAGGGTGGCGAGCGGATCTACCGCATCGCCTGAAAACGAGCACAGCGAGTTTCGGCGAAGCCAAAAAGATGGCGAGAGGAGCCATGAATAGCTTGGCTTCTCTCCCCACCAGCGCGTTCATACAGATGTCGTGATTGACGACGCCAAACCAGGAAAACCGCCATGAGCACCATGACCATCACCATCGAACGCACCCCACGCACTCTGCAGTTCGCAGGCCAAAGCCTCCAGGTCGAAGAGTTGAGTGTCCGCCTGCCGTTTGCACGCAAACCTGCCGACCTCGGCGAACTGGGCGGGAGCGACCAGCACAAGGTCTACGTCACCGAGACCAAGGAGCTCACCCCTGCCGAATTCGACGCCTTTGGGCGCAGCCTGCTGGTGTCACGCGACTGGCTGCGTGGCAAGGGTGGCGGCACTGGCGACGGCTACCTCTGCGTCGAGGTCACTGCTCCCGGACGCCCTTACCTCTACGTCAATCCCGAGGGCGGTGATTACGCCCGCTACGTAGCCCGTCTCGGGTAAGCGAAATTGATCGAGAAAGAGGCCAGGAACAGCTTGGCTTCTCAATCGAACAGCGCGTTACTACAGGTGTCGCAACGATCAACCCGGAGAAGACACCATGACCACCAACCAGATACCCGCCACCCAAAACGAAGCCTGGGGTTTTTGGGGCACGATGAACGAACACGCCAGCGCCGCATGGCCCCTGGCCATGAACGCCATTTCGGACGCCACCCACCAGCCCCTCGAATCGGTGCGGACCTTCCTCGACAGTCGCCACGGACGCCACTTTGCCGACGACGTCCAGAACGGCTTGTACCAAGGCCAAGCCTTGCAGGATGCGATCAAGGCCGCCACCCAACGTTGGATGGGCTGGACGATTGGCCGCCAGACCAGCAAGCAGTACGGCATCCCGCGCGGCCTGCCTTACCTGACAGGCTTTGTGATCCACTGCGAAATCTGCGAAGAGATGGCTGCCTGATGAAAACGCCCGCCACCGAACGGGAGCAGGCGCTGCGTTGGCTGATTGCCAACCGGCGTCCAGACGTCTCCATCGAGCAGGCTGTGCGCGTCATGTGCATGGCACTGCCGCGCGATCTCACCACCCTGCAAATCCTGCGGCGCGTCGCTGAGGAAGAAGAGGCCAAGCAGCCTGGCCAGCCATTCAACTGGCGCACAATTCCTGGTCTGCTGCCTCGCGGATAGCCGTCTGGCCGGTGAAGTCCTCCCACCGGCGCACGATCACATCCACGTACTTCGGATCGAGTTCGATCAGCCGCGCGACGCGACCTGACTTTTCGGCCGCAATCAACGTTGTGCCAGATCCACCGAACGGATCAAGCACCACGTTACCCGGGCGGCTCGAATTGCGGATCGCCCGCTCGACCAGCTCCACCGGCTTCATTGTCGGATGCAGATCGTTCTTCTGCGGCTTCTTGATCGCCCACACATCGCCCTGATCGCGGTCACCACACCAGTGGCGTTGCGCACCCTCGGGCCATCCGTACAGGATCGGCTCGTACTGGCGCTGGTAGTCGGCGCGGCCCAGCGTGAAGGTGTTCTTGGCCCAGATGATGAACGTCGACCACTTGCCACCGGCGGCGCGAAAGGCGGCCTGCAGCACATCCAGCTCGCTGGATGACATCGCCACATAGATGCCGCCCCGGCAGTTCGCCACGGTGGGCGTCAATGCTGCCAACAGGAAGTCGTAGAAGCCATCGCCCAGGTTGTCGTTGAGGATCGCTCGGTCCTTGCCGCGCATCTTGTCCTTGGCGCTGTTGGCGTAGTTCACGTTGTACGGCGGGTCGGTGAAGACCATGTCTGCCAAGTCGCCTTGCATCAGCCGGGCATAGCTCTCTGCCACAGTCGAGTCGCCGCACAGCAGGCGGTGCTGGCCCATGATCCAGACATCGCCCGGGCGCGATATTGGAATTTCGCCAACCTCCGGTACCGCGTCCTCATCGGTCTGACCCTCGTTGTCCGGCTCGTCGCCCGCGATAAGTTCGGCCAGCGCGTCGGCGTCGAAGCCGGTGATGTCCAGATCGAAACCTTCCAGCTGCAAGGCCTCAAGTTCGATCCGTAACATCGCGTCATCCCAGCCAGCGTTCTCCGCGATGCGGTTGTCTGCGATGACCAAGGCGCGGCGCTGGGTCGGGCTCAGGTGATCCAGTACGACCACGGGCACGATTTCCAGCCCGAGTTTCTGCGCAGCGGCCAAGCGGCCATGCCCAGCGACGATGATGCCGTCACTGCCTGCAAGGATCGGATTGGTGAAGCCAAACTCGGCAATCGATGCGGCGATCTGCGCCACCTGATCATCCGAGTGCGTCCGCGCATTGCGGGCATAGGGCAGCAGTTTGGCTGTAGGCCACTGCTCGATCTTGTCTGCCAACCAGGACGCGCTCATTGTTCTACCTCCGTGGGCGCCAGCCGTTCTGTGGCCACGTCGTCGAAGGACTGGCCCGATTTGATTCCACAGCCTGCGATAAGCGTGACCGGAACGCCGGGGTGGTTTTGCTGAAAGCGCTTGATGGCCACGTCCACGTACTCCGGCGCAATTTCCACGCTGCGGCAGATACGACCAGTGCGTTGCGCGGCCAGCATCGTCGTGCCACTGCCACCGAAGGGCTCGAACACGACGTCACCCGAATCGGTGTAAGCCTCGATGGCAAACTCAGGCAATGCGACCGGGAACACAGCCGGGTGATCAATGTCCTGCCCGATCTTGCCTTTGTGGCGCATCACGCGAATCACCGAGTCGGGGATTCGGGTGTCCTGCGTCGGCTGACCCTTGTGCGTCCAGCCGCCGACCTCGCCATCCTTACCGCGCATCGCCGTGGACGACCCGTCAGCGCGCAGGTGCGATTCCTGGCCTGCGTGCTTGCAAGGAACAATCTTGTTGGGTTTGCGGGTGCTGCGATTGAAGTGGAAAACAAACTCGAAGCTGGGAGCCAATCGGCCCTGCCAGTCGCCGGGCATGCCTGGCCCCTGATCCCAGACGTACCACGCGAAGCGCCGCCACCCTTGCTGACGCATCCAGGACAGCCAGCCGTCCCAATAGGGGATAACTTCGTTGTCGCGGTGGATCAGCCCAAGATTGACCAGCACCTGTCCGTCGCCCGCCATCGGCAGATGTGCGAACACACCGCGCATCAGGACATCCCAATCGGCAATGCCGCCGGAGGTGTAGTCGCGCTGGTTGCCATACGGCGGCGAGGTGAAGCAAAGCTGCGCGGTGTCACCCTGCATCAGCGTGGCGACCACGGCTGGGTCGGTGGCGTCGCCACAGATCAACCGATGCGAGCCGATGGCCCAGACATCGCCCTCGCGCGACACCGCCACCACTGGTTTGTCAGGTACGTCATCAGTCGTATCGGGTTCGTCGGCATCTGCATCATCTTGCGCCGCAGGTTCTGCTTCGGTGGGCGTGGCATCTGCCAGCAGCGCATCGATCTCGATGTTCTCGAAGCCGGTCAGCGCCAGTTCGAAACCCGCTTCGGAAAGCTCCGCCAGTTCGAGCGCCAACACCTCCTCATCCCAGCCAGCGTCAAGCGCCAGCCGGTTGTCGGCGATGACCAAGGCGCGCTTTTGCGCGGTGGTGAGATGGGCCAGTTCGATCACCGGCACCTGATCCAGCCCCAGCTTGCGTGCAGCAGCCAAACGACCGTGGCCCGCGATGATGCCGTTGTCGCCATCAACCAGAACCGGGTTCGTCCAGCCATATTCGACGATGCTGGCGGCGATCTTGGTGATCTGCGCATCGGAATGTGTGCGCGGATTGCGGGCGTAGGGAATCAGCGCCTCGACCTTGCGGTACTCGACGTTGAGCGTATTCAAAGAGGGTGTCCTGAAAAAAGAAAACCCGCCGACGACAACCGTGGGCGGGTTTTGGGGTTGGTGCGAACTGACGGGGTGCGAACTGCGAACCGTGCGAACCTTGGTTCGCACCCTGACGCTAAAAAAGCGCCGCGCTCGCGCCCCCCGCATTGGTTTTTGGCCAGGAAGGACCCGTTGATTTCTGGGCTGCTTCCTCTGCCGTCACCTCTGTCCAGACGATAGATGAATACTACGCAAGATCAGGTCGTTTTGTTGCAGGGGCAAAAACCGCTGATTGCCGCGTGATGGAGCACATCTCCGACCATACGCGCCAAATCACGCCAAAACCCTACGCGATCACCACACCATTGAGTTGATCTGCGACCGTCTGCAATGCCCGCTGCCAATGCCGCCATGCCGTCGTGCGGTCGCAGGCAAAGCGGATCGTGATGTCCCGCCAGCCATAGCGCTTCGCGCGCATCCATACGAGATGACGTTGCTCAACTGTGAGCCACTGCACCCAGCGCATGACCTCCAGCATTCGCTCAATCGCGTCTGGACTCGGCGGAAAGGATCGGTACACCCTCTCGTCCGCTGCAAAGGTCTCCCATTCGCTCCGGACAATGGCGGGCCAGCAGTTGAAGTATCCCTGTACTCGAACAGGAGGCAACCGTCGACTGGTGCTTGCGGCCTCTTCAAACCGAGCAGCAACGTCATCGATAGTCCACTTAGTCATTGCGTCGCCCTCCGTAGAGTCGGTCACCGATGCGTCGCACGATCTCGCGCTCGATGAAGTCCAGACGTTCGTCGGACGCGTTGACCACCAGGATGTGTTGGTCACGCCAGCCACGTTCCTTGATCGCATCCAGATCCGTGGCCTGAGGCTGCAGACGACCCAGGGGGCAGCGGTATTGGGGTGTCGGCACTTTCATGTCACACCTCCTGCGTCTCGACAGCCCAGTGCAGCAAGGCCAGGGCGTCGGCTTCGTTGTCGTCGACTGGGGTGTGACCACGCAGGCGGACGGACGCGATCATGTCGTCCTTGCCCGCATTGCCCTTGCCGGTCGCGTGCTTCTTGATCGTGCCGACTGGAACACCCTGGTAAGGGATGTTGTGATGCTCACACCACGCGGTCAGGTGTCCCATGAAGCCACCGTAGGCGTGCGCCGCATCAACGCCAGCGTGCCGTCGAACCTCCTCGAAGAACACCGCGTTGATGTGATTGCTGGCCGAGAGCAATTCGTTGAGCCAGCGCTTGAAACGGAGGAAACGCATGCCGCCCCCTTCAAATCGCTGCGGCTTGAAGTGCTCCGTGCCGCTGGTGATAGTGCCGTCCAGGTGCTGCAAAGCCCACCCGGTGTGTGTGCCCAGATCAAGGGCCAAGATTGTCGTGTTCATCGTCGTGCTCCAGTTCAAGGGCCAGTGACGGATGCGACGGGTTCTTTGAAGAACATCCCTTACGTGCGCGCACGCGTAGCGCGTCAATCAGGAAACCCGTCAAATCCGTCACTCGCCCGGATTGGTCAGTCATCGCGGTAGGGGTAGGCGTTGCTGTACGGCTTGGGCCTGAGGGCGATGCCCGCGATGGCGCGGGCCCCTCCG
>JACCDT011598851.1_pt1 | contig 13425 bp, 16 predicted proteins | sample 7446291 | NCBI WGS metagenome assembly JACCDT01 (sample SAMN15323446, study PRJNA562643) | freshwater metagenome | isolation source: river surface water | place: USA:Blue River Watershed | collected 2017-08-17
AAAATCGAACCACCGAGCGCTTGTATCAGATCACCAAAGAATAGAAAGAACACATGACCTGCCTCATGTACGATCAGGTTTACGTAGCTCAGAAAAATCCATTCTCCAGGATTTAGTGCATGTAGTATGAAATACACCCCGAGTAGAAGCGTGACGACATATCTAATAACTTGCTGACCTTTAAATATCTGCATGCCAAATGGGCATCTAGCGTTTGATTCTGTTTACCTCAAGTACATCATCAACAACTGGAACATTGAGAAATTTAGAAAGTCGTTCCGCAAAGGCTTTCATGGCAAAGTAATCTTTTGAAAGTGCAAAACCACAGCCGATAGTGCCGGGGATTGAGATGGTGTATAAGATACTTGATCCTGACCCAGTTTTTGAACTCCCTCTGTTTTCACTTTTCATGACAATCTGTCCTACAGGAAGGGGGAGCACCTCATCAAATGAGAAATTGAATATACTGAGCTTATCTATAAATGAATTCGTTTTCTTATCGAGAATTTTTTCTGAAACAGAGAACCCAAAAAGCACTGCCATAAAAAGCATCACCGGACAGAAAATAAGCGCGAGGCAAAGTGTCACAATACTAGGTGAAGTAATCGCAATCAGAAGTAGCATGAGGGCTGGGACGCCAAACAAAAGTGCAAAGATAATTTTCGGTCCCCCTGTACGAGTTCGTACAGAGAATACGTCTTGTGTTTCTGTAGTATCACTTAATTCGAGGCCTATATCACTTCGTACGAGCTGTGTCATTAATGTATTCATATGCATTAAGTATAGACCCTATGTTTGGAATGAAAATATAGGCATGTCTATAGCGGTTATCTCGACAGAGGCAATAAATGTGATATAGTTTCCCTGCGCAGGAATGCGCGTTTTCATTTCTTTTAGAAGGAAAGCAGTACATACATTATCCGACTTATCGTTCTCCAGAACGCCTAACAGTCGCAGTTCAGGTTGTAGATATTTTACTTTCGGCTAACGCCTCAAAAAATATCATGCATGGTCCGGACAGGGCCACTTACAGTGGCGGTTCAGGTTGTATGATATTTTTCATACTTCAAAATATCGACAACCCCTTGCGAAGTAATATAAGATTACTTCTCACCCCGTACACATCCGCCCATAGCTCAGCTCGGTACGCGTAGAACTTGCCCCGCATGTTCTACCCTTATTAACGAGATGGTACGCTACATACATCATCCGCCCATAGCTCAGCTCGGTCCGCGTGAGACAGTCTCCCAGACTCTCTCACCCTTATTAACGAGAAGGTACGCTAATACATCATCCGCCCATAGCTCAGCCGGTAGAGCAGCTCCCTTTTAAGGAGAAGGTCCCAGGTTCGATCCCTGGTGGGCGGACAATAATAGAAAAACAGCACTCAGGTGCTGTTTTTCTATTATTGTCCGCCCAAGTACGCAATGGGATTGCGTACGATCCAGGGATCGAAGAGGTTGTCGAGATTTTCTGAAAGAAAATATCATACAACCTAAACAGTTCATGTAATGAAAGATCCCTAGTTTCCTTAGTAACTCGTGATGACACATTTTTGCTTGTCCGAGGCGGAGCGATGTTTTGTCGACCTTAAGGAGACAAGACCGCGAGCCGGGATCGCGAGTACTTAGGAGTGCAACGACTTAGTAACTCGTGATATCACATCTTATCTATCCGAAGTAGGGGGAGAAGCTACAAGTACAGTCAACAGCGACTCCTACTTTCTGATGTTGCATAGGAGTATCATTAAAAGAGATACACGTCGTAGCTTAAATGGTCATATATTTGATCAGCAATAATTAATATAATTATGGAAACATTCGGATTGATTCTTATCGTACTCCATGTCATAGGTACGATTATAGGCGTAGGAGGAGCAACAATGATCGAGGTGCATATCGGGCAAGCACTCAAGGATAAGCTCGTTTCAGATGATGAGCGATCTATACTTGCTATTGATTATCAAATGGTTCGTATCGGTCTCATTATTGTACTGCTCTCAGGGTTTGGATTCCTCCTTCTTGATAAATTCGAAGGAACAACCCAGTATCTCTACAGCCCACGGTTGTGGGCAAAAATGCTCATGGTGGTACTCATTGCAGCAAACACTCTTTTACTCCAAGCACATGCTATAAATTTGTATTGGGGTTCAGCTCTCTCGTTTGTATCATGGTGGACAGCAGCATTTATTGGAATGTTCATTACGCATCAGTTCAAATTTGATTTTTATGACGGATTTTTCCCAGGACATCCGTTCAGTACTGTCTTTACTTCATACATGACACTGTTTGTTGTAGCACTCGTCATTGGAGCTGTCGTCCTCCATTACTTTAGAAATAAGAATGTAGCTTCACACGTATGAGTACACTATTTGTAATACTTCTTTCAGCACATGTGGTGCTCGGGCTTGTCGGGGTTATTGCTTCCTTTGCAGTGACATTCATGCTTCTCAAACGAGAACTACCCATTGCTTCAATGAAATGTGCTTCAATCAGCGCATTTCTGGCGTACCTCCTCTCCTGGCTTGCGGGCGGTTGGTACTATTGGAAATACTACGGCACCGCAGTAAAACCTGCCATTATGGGAGGTGACTTTAAATGGGCACACCTTATTTTTATGGAAGCAAAAGAGCATGTATTCCTGTTCCTTCCATTTGCGACAGCTTGTCTCGCACTCATTATATGGCTTGGTCACGACAAACTCACGACAGATCCTGTTTTCAAAACGCGAACAGTGTTTCTTGCACTCATGATTACCATACTTGCAATCATCGTTACTTTATCAGGAGTTCTAATTACTGGCGGAGCACGCTAAAATATATGAATAAGAATAATCTCATACGAAGTACCCTCATTGGCGCTTCTGTGGCGGTAGTCTTTGTAGTTATTATTACAATCGCAGGGGAGCTCTATAAAATCATGGGTCCTGACGGGAAAACCATGATCAATCCAATCAAGGATTTTCTCAAGGCACTTCATGGACACCACTGGGTTGGTAAGGGAATATGGGCAGTTGCACTTTTTGTTATTTCTTCAGCTGTTATGTACTTTGCTGGCCGCAACAATAGTGGAGAGCGGCAACTTTCGATGTATGTATCAATGCTCACGATTATGCTGATTGCTGGGACGGCAGTGCTCTTTGGATTCTTTATATACGAGTACGCTATCCACTAACATTATTTTGGTTACTTCCTCCGCGGTACCCACGCAAAGCCTATCCAAGTGAGAAGCTCAGTAATCGTCCCCGCAAGATCAAATTCATACCATGCATGTGAAAACTTGTACCGCTCTTGATACGCATGATGATTATTATGAAATTCTTCACCAACCACAAGTCCATACGTCGGGACATTTCGTGCGTCCCCAATATTTTCAATCTTTTTACCATCCACACGAAGATCCCCGTCTTTGTATCGTTGTATTCCCCAGACATGCGCAATACCGTTAATAAAGCCAGCAGCCATAATTGGAATAACGAGCATCTGTATAGGCCAAATAATAAGTGCAGGTAGACCAAAGAGAACGAGTTCAACGATAAGCGTAATACGAATACCATAATTTCGGAGTGGTCCAGCATACACCACTCGCTCGAGCCAATCCGTTGGTGTGCCGTCTCCATATTCAGCAAGAAGTGCAGGATTATTTTCGCCAGCTTTGCGGTAGATATCTGCTCCTTCAAGGAGTATCTTTTTAATACCAAAATAGCGAGGGCTGTGTGGATCTTCAGGTGTATCGCACTTTGCGTGATGCTTTCTGTGTACTGACACCCACTCTTTTGTGACCATTCCTGTGAAGAGCCATAGAATTGTGCGGAAGAGAAAGTTTATCGGCCAAATGTAAAACACAGAACGGTGCGTCTGTGACCGGTGGAGGTAGCACGAGACCGAGAGGAGTGTAAAAAAAGAGGTGAAGAAAACGTATATGACAAGCATCAGTGGGGAAGGAGCAAGAATTCCATGCAGTAAGTAATCGAGAACAATTCCTGTATTCATATTGGTATACGTGCTTACGAATATACCTTCTAGTTTCAGGCAGAAATTAGTACTCGTCAACCTTAAATTGGGAGATCAAATGCGAATGCTCCCGCACCGGTAATAAAGAGGCTAAAGAGCGCCCCAATAAGTAATAGGAAGAAGCCTTGCGGTAAAGCGCCTGCGTCATATTTCTTGTATCGGCGCATATGGACGATAGTGAGACAGATCGCGGCAAGTACCGCTATTTGTGTGTAGAGACCGAGCATAATAAAGATAGCTGAAAGAATCTCAAGTCCCCCAAAAATGAGTACAAAGTATCCCTTTGGTACCGGTGATTCAGTAATAATCAATGTTTTTTGTGTTTTGAATTTTTTAACCTCACTCACGCCGAGCCGAAGCAATACAATGCCGATACAGAAACGAAGTATGGTGTATGCAAGTGGCGCAAGAAATTGTATGGGGAATATATTGAGCATTTCGACGTTCTTATTTTCTTAGTGTATCATGCCCCACATGCAAACATACGTTATTCTTCATAATATTCGGAGTGCCCACAATGTTGGTTCGGTGTTCCGTACGAGCGACGGCGCGGGTGTTGCGAAGATTTTCCTCACGGGCTACACACCTGCACCTACTGATCGCTTTGGGCGAAATAACCCTGAAATAGAGAAGACGTCACTTGGTGCAGTGCATACCGTACCGTATGAAGTAGTGCCCGATATAGAAACACTCATTGTTCGCCTTAAAGATGAAGGGGTGGCGATTGTGGCCGTAGAACAAACACAACGTGCAATTGAATATACTTCCTATAAAGTGGAGCGAGACACAGCGTATATCTTTGGGAACGAAATTACTGGCGTTGAGACTGAGGTACTAGAACAGGCAGATACACATATTATGATCCCTATGAGCGGAAGCAAAGAGTCTTTGAATGTGTCTGTGTGTGCGGGCGTTATTCTCTTTCACGCACGGTCGTAATGTATACAGTGAACTTCTTTGTTAAAATTTTAGTTTTCTCCTCACCCTACTTTATGTAGGGCTCATTTAAAAACTTCATTTTGCCTCGAATTTCATCTGTCTACATTACGACCGTAATAAAAATTAGTTTACTTTCATTCAAATTATTTTAAGTAGTTTCTTCAAAGAGCGCAGCCATCTCTTGTTGCACCACCTTCGCATCACTCCATGGAGTTTTTGTATTGTGTGGACCCATAATATACGGATCAGTTCCTTTGCCTGAAATAATTACGACGCTTCCGTCCGGCGCTTCATCAAGTGCGGTACGTATTGCTTTTCGGCGATCCATAATAATGGTGAGTTTAGACTCGTCTTCAATACCACGTACCATATCTTCAATAATTTTCTTTGGATCCTCGTCGTACGGATCTTCGTTTGTGAGAATCACACGGTCGCAGTACTTTTCAGCTATGCGCGCCATCTCTGGTCGTTTCCAGGTATCTCTACCCCCACCAGTATTTCCAAGCACACAGATCTTCGGGTCCTTTTCAAACGCAGTATAGAGCTTCTCGAGAGAGTCTGGGGTATGTGCGTAGTCGACTATAGCAGTTACCTTACGTTCACTGTTCTTTGGAGATTTAAATCGTTCAACACGACCTTTAATTGGCGAGAGTTTCTCAAGGGCGGTATGTATGGTCTTAAAGGGGATACCAAATGTGCGTGCGCAGGTAATGGCAGCGAGTGTGTTGTATACATTAAAGAGTCCAATAAGTGGTACACGCATCGTGGTGCCTTGGAGCACTAGGCTAATATCCTCTTTATTGAGCGTGTGAAGCTCGAGGTCTGATAAACCATACGGAATCGAATACTCAACCTTCGCATTCAGGAAGAGTGACCCATGATCATCATCCTTATTTGCAATCATGTACCTTGGTCGCTTCTGTGATGACTCGAGTCCGCGTGCGAGCTCGAGTTTCGCAGCAATGTATTTCTCGTATGAGCCATGTGACTCAATATGTTCTGGAGAAAGATTTGTAAACACGAGCGCATCAAGGTGAATAAATTTATGACGAAACTGCGTCACTCCCTGTGATGTCATCTCGATAATCGCGACGTCACATCCAGCGTTTACTGCGTCACGCAGAAACCGTTGGGTGAAAAATCTCCCCGGCATCGTCATCTTATACATATTGCGTTCGCTCTTTTCCCCGATCTTAAATCGGATTGTTCCGGCAACCGCCGTTCGCTTTCCGTCAGCTTCGAAGACTGCATTAATGAGCTCTACGACTGTAGACTTGCCTTTTGTGCCTGTGACACCGATCACGGTGATCTCCTTAGAAGGGAATCGGTAGTAGATTGCGCCAATCGCAGCAAGGATGAAGTGGTAAGGTGGCTGTATCGCCCGAAAAAGGCTGGTAGGTATGAGTCGCTTCGCGTAGTACAAAAGATTATCCATATATGAAAAGTTATGTCTTCCTAGTATAGCTGTTTTAGGTTGCCCCCAAAAGGGATAGGTACTCACTTGCAAAGTATATATTTAAGTGTATACTTTGATACATAACTTAATATATATTATGCAAAAAATTCTCGCTACAAAAACAGCTTCACTCACCGATCTTCGTGATCCAATGAAGGTTATTGAGTCTGCAGGCAACTCACCAATTGCCATTATGAATCGTAATAAGGTTATAGGGTATTTCGTTCCTGAGGTAAGTGTACATAAAGTAGATTTTGAGTATGTGAGCCCAGAAGAAGTTACGCAAGCTATGGAAGTTATACTCAAAAAAGCAAAGCCTGTACTCGACTATCTAAAAGATAAGTAGTATGAAACTGAAATTATTGTCAGTAGCTTCGGTTATTGAACTCCACGACCGCGTTTTAAATCCGGGAGAACTAGAGGGGTTGGCAGGAAGTAAGTCTTTAGAAGGGGCCTTGTCTCGAATTGATTTTCGAATTAGTTATGCAGTCATACAAGATGAGTTTGATCTTGCAGCAACCTACGCTGTTGCAATAGCGCAGGGTCATGTCTTCAATGATGCAAATAAACGCACCGCGCATGCTGCAATGGAGCTATGCCTCTATATGCATGACGTACACATAGGATTTACCACAGAGGAAGTAGGTGATCTCATTATTAAAGTTGCGCAAGGACTCGTGGATGAAGGTGAGCTAGGAACGTGGCTTCGGACGAAGAAAATCAAAGCACTTGAAGAGGAATTGCGAAAGAAAGGATAAATAGAAAAGAGAGCCATTAGGCTCTCTTTTCTATTTATCCCCCGATGTATTTCAGTGCTTGTTTAATCCGCGCATTTGTTTCAATAATTTCTGCAGGTATCTTTTGGAGCGCGTTCTGTGCATCTCGCTGCGTATACCCAAGCGCCATGAGTGCGTCAATGACGTCAGCGTCCCCTTGATTATGCGCTGATGAGCCATCCCAATCACCCTGCTCGAAGACATCCTTGAGCCCAAGCACAATTTTTTCTGCACTCTTTTTTCCAATACCCGACATTTTAGAGAGGTAGGTAGGGTCATTCGTCTGTACCGCTTTTTTGAGTGTCACAATGTCAGCTTGCGAGAGTATCTGCATAGCGGTCTTCGGTCCAATCTTTGGGAGTTTAATGAGCTCATGAAACATCGCAAGATCATCACGAGTAGGGAAGCCATAGAGGTCGAGCGCATTCTCGCGAACCGCGAGATACGTGTGTACAGATACTGTAGAACCAAGTGTGTACCCACTTCCGTTTGTGACCCCAACGAGGTACCCAATCCCACCTACTTGAATAACGATATATGCCGCCATTATATCCACCACTTCTCCCTCAAGTCTTGCAATCATACTCTGCATGGTAGCGTTTATTGCTTCATAATACAATAAGAATTCTCACACACTATGATATTAAGCAAAATATTTCCTAGCGACATATATACTTACAACCATAAAGCAGAGAGTGCAGAGAACTATTAGTAGAACCATTTGTCGTATACGCTTTGGGGTAAATTGCTCAGGAAAGCTTTTTAGTTTTTCAAATGAACCGTCAATAGGAATCCCTTGTTGTGCATAAGGTGAAATAAATTGGATTGCTTCACGTATTTCATTAGATGCATAGTGTAGTTGTGAGAATTGATATAAACCATTTGTATATTGAATTCCAAGTATGTTACTTGCAGGCAAGAATGAGGTGATAGAAGTATTGAAAGGACCTGTATCATTTCCAAAAAAACTCAATGCCGTCGTATATAAATTTTGAGGTGTATATGTAACTGGGTCATAGTATGCAGCTGTTTTGACTACTAAAGAAAATTCTTTAAACAGTCCTTGCCAAGTAGGTGATTTTTTCATTTCGATTGCCTTACCGATGAAGATATGAGCCACACCAAGACGTTCTGCATTGAGACTCATTTGAGAGACTGAGGTGATAGGATAGTTTTCAAATAAAGAAATAGAAACATTTTGAATACGCTTTTTTTCCCAAAAAAAGCGGCAGAGAATAATACTCACAACGAAAATAGTAGTAAGTATTTTTGTGAGAGGAGTCAGTAGGGCATCAGTTAAAGGACTTATATACAATAAACCTATTACGCATAACTGCATTACTAATATGTAGTGTGATTTCTTAAGAAAATTCATTGAAATTTTACATAGTATGAATATCGGCAAATAATAACATAGAGCGCAATTTACACTTTAGGGTGAACTTGTTTTCAATACAAATTGAGAATGTACGCCACCATCCACTCTAAGCAAAAGATTTTTGTAATGAGTGTGGTGCCAAGGCAACCAAGATATGGAGGCAGGTCCATACATAAAAATAAGTTTCACTAAAAAAATAGTCAAGGATAGGTGTATTGGGTACGCTTTGAGTATAAAGGAATATTCCTAATAGAAGAATATTTAAACCAAGCACACGCTTTATGTATATCATTTGTAACAATCTACTTTCCTTTAGTTTTAGTAAATAATGTCCATACCATATAAAGTAGTGAGACAAAATAATAAAGCCAAGTGAATAATTGAGAGGTATGCTATTTGTTCCTAAAATTATGCACGATGACGCAAACGCCACAAGAAGTCCGTAATATGAAAAAGAAGCTACGTGATTGTGACGAATGGTAAGGATAAGTGTAGTTATAAATGAAAGTATACCAAGACATATAAGTAACAGTATGTGATATTGGATAGAAGATATTAGTTGAATAATTTCAAGCGTAAATACACAAAAAACTCCACCAAATAACCCTAAGCTTTGTATCCATGAACTTCCAGATTTTGTAAGTGACACCTCATCGACAACAAAATGAATAACAAATAAGGTGGCAGTAAAAGCTATGAGTATGTTGTATGAAATATAATCTAGTATTGTCGCGGTAATGAGCAAGGATAATGCGAGTATCCATATTGCAAAGAGGTGAGTATTCCAAATTCTTGGAATACGCTCAGACTTATACCAATACGATAGTATAAAGTGACCTTGCCCAAGGAAAATAAAAAGAGTGAGTACGTCTTCCGCACTCATAAGAAAGATTAAAAAAAGCGCAAGACCGTAAGAAACTACTCGAGTAATGACTGCCGCTCTATTCATACAATAACAATAACAATAATTAGATATAAAGTTGAGGGTACTTGAGTATATTCATGGGGAGACCTGTGTAGCAGATGTTCTCCACACTGACGCAAACATAGACGCTGATCGCGTGGGTAAGTAAACCATATATCTAACTCGTGAGTGCTATTATAAACACAACGTATGTGGAGATTAGCACTATTTTTGTTATGGTATACATTTTTTCCATTTGAAGAAGTGCATGCGATTCCTCCTCCTGATTTATTGATCTCAACGACTCAAGCTATCCTTGCTTCCTTAGGAGTCTTTCTTAGTTTTCTTATTGTATGGTGGGTACAATTTCGTACATGGATACAAACAAGGAAAAATAAATGGCACCTCTATGCGATAGGTCTATGTGTGATCCTCCTATGTATAGTAGGATCACAGTTCATGACAATCCGTGATTGGGTCTGGAGAAAAAGTATTGATACAGAACTCTCTTCTTTATGGGAGGAATATGAGCAGGTCTATTCTGCTGACTCAGAAAGTGAGGCTCGTATAAGCCTACTGAATAGAGATCACGAAACCACGTGGAAAAATTTTATGAAGGTAGTGGATGGCGGTGAATACCTCGTAATAGATATACGCGATATATACGGTTATGAATCAGGGCGAATACCAGGAAGCATTCATATGCGTTTTGGAGATCTGATAAACGGTAAATGGGAAGAGATTGCAGCGTATAAAGATACGCCAATATATGTAGTATGCTTCCTTGGCTCAACCGGTGCACTTACTATTAATTTCTTGGAAGATAAAGGCTTTACCAAATTGTACCAACCAATTTTGGGAATCCGACAAGCCGTTCGATCTGAACCCGATCTGCCTTTTGAAGGTACGTTGGAAGCCTTTGGGAGGGTAAAGCAAACTCGCATGCTCACAAATTATGAAGCATATGAAAATATTTTTAAAATAGACGGTCTCCAGGTTATTGATATGCGTGCTCCATCTCACTACATAAATAAGACACCAATCACACCGCACCATAAGTTGTTTCGTGAATTTATGACAATTCCAGAAATTGATGATTTTATAAGTACACTTGATGTTGATGGAGAGTACCTTGCTTTATGTGACAGTTCAGCAAGCTGCTACCAAGGTGAGTTACTCTTTGAAGACTTCGAAAGAAGGGGGTTGAAAATGCATGGTGTCTATGATGTAACGGACTCAAAATAGATATGAGTGAATCTAAAAAATATACTCACCTGCAATTCGCAAAAGAAAATGGGGTATGCGTTCCTGATATGCTGTATCTTACTGACTTCGATCTTGAGGGAGACTACATGGCTCTCGTCGATACGTTTCTTTCATCATGCAAAGCACCTCAGTATATTGTGCGAAGTGCAGTAGTTGGAGAAGATGGAGAAAAAACCTCATACGCCGGGTATTTTAAAAGTTCTGGACCGGTAGAGGTTTCACTAGTTAGTGAAACAATTCAACAAGTTTATGTTGAAAATAAAAAGCGTATTCTATTGAAAAAAGGATTAAAATCAGTGCATCTGATAGTATCCCCCTTTATTCTGAGTGTGCACGGAGGCGTCTCGTTTTACCCGTGGTTATACTTTCACAAACATATGCTTGTCGAGTATTCTAGAACACCGCAAGATGCAGTGTCAGGCACTGCTGTGACTCAGCTACTGTTCTCGCTTGATAGGGAGATGACACATGTACCCGTACAGACAGGACTTCCTGTGCTGCTTGAGAATCAGTTGCGGACAACGTTTATAAAATTACGTACATTATTCAGATTCCCCATAGATGTGGAATGGGCTTTTGACGGAACCAAGTTATATATTTTACAGATACGACCCATCACTGTTTCTCCCACCGCCTTAATAACCAAAGGACTTGATGTATATTGTGACCCATCAAAATTTGAAATTGACCAGTATGGAGAAACTTTTGGTAAACTTTCCCTCGTCTCTTTTACACTCCTGGATCAGTTGTTTCAGAATGCTCAGTACTATAGAGATACGATAGGTGTGCGTGGAGGGCTAGGATTCTTGAGGCGATTAGCAACCGGTACGGTGGTAACAGATGTGTTGTTTCGAAGAAAATATTTTTCTCACAACCACTGGTACAGCCCATTTATTCGAGGCGTATCGTCTCATCAAATCGAAACAAAACTTGATGACGACGCACGAACATTTATACCACCCGCTGGTATGTCTTTTGAAGTTCTACAGTATGCATTTGATCGACTACAAATTGCCGAGGTGATTGCTCAAACGACAAAAAAAAGCCGGGTCACTTTTGCGCAGGTTCGTGAGTACGAGCTTACACATATGATTGATCTTAATCTTTACTCCGAAGACAGCATCACAAACATCTGGAAAAGAAACTTTATGCTTGCCTTACAGCCATTTCGCATGAAAGTGTTGAATGAACCACAGTATGCCTTCACCACCATTCAAGAACTCCTTGAAAACAAAAGTAGCGAGAGCGAATCTCGCTATAGCAGTGAACTCGGTGAAAGCATTATCGGAGTACAGACGCACGTACAAGGAAACGATAAAAGCGAACTTCTGTACGGCAAACATGTGAAAGGGGAGGGCGTGTATATTGAAAATCCAGACCTTTGGCAGAAAGCTCTTCCTGTAGATACAATTATTGTCACTCCGTATATACCACAAACATGGATTGGGGAAATTCCACATGTACGCGGGATTGTCTGTTTGCAGGTAAGTGCACTTTCTCATGTGGCAATTACGTTACGTGAAAATGATACCCCTACGCTTCGGGTTACTAGTGAGATATTTAAGACCATATTAGCCAGAAAAGCCCAGCATGTAGATACGGCTGAAATTACACTAATATAAAGAGGGGAGATGCGATAAATACTGTCTGTAAGATATAGTTCATAATTATGATGTCAAAAACCAATTTGTAATCATTCGAAGTATAGTGCGGCATAAAATATGGACGTAATACGTTTGACATGCGCGCAGTGCGTGGTACTATTACATTAGGCAATCCTGCCTGCAACCTCGGAGAAACGACATGAAAGCAGTAGGAAAAATGTTGCGGAGCATTCTCTCCGTGGTGTTCTTTGGAACGATTGTCGGCTTTGCTGGCTTTGCCAGTGCAGACGATGGTCCTGTGGTTTCGAAAACCTTTGGCGTGAGCGTGCAAGCACCGGCGGGATTGACTGCCAAGATGGCAGAAGGTCCTACGCATGTCTTGTTTCGCTTGAACGACCCAAGGATGCAGATCGGCGCAACGGTCGTAGTGGGGCGCACGAGCAGCATCAAGGACTACGTGTCGCTCGAGGCCATATCGGCGACTCGGCTTGCTGCCCTTGGAGATGCCTTGGCAAAGAACGTGACGCTCGAAAGGCTTCCGCTGCGGAAGACGAACGTTACGATCGACGCCGGCACACCAGCGATTTTGCTTCAGCAGAAGATCATCCTCGGCGGGTCGCCTCGGCATCTTGCCGGAGTCTTCGCGGAGGTGAAGAAGAATGGCAGCAACGAAACCTATCTCGTTCAGCTGCTGGTCTTCAACGTTGGTGCCGAGGTGGTACTTGACGATGTCATCAAGACGATGGTGTCGGGTATCAAGTTGTTCGACTACGAAATCCAGGCCATCGCGCAAAACTGATTTGGGTCAGTCGGCGCGACAGAACAAAAAAGGCGATGCATGCATCGCCTTTTTTTCATATCCACACTTTATGATATAAAAATTTTTTTGAGCAAAAAAAAGAGATATACTTATTCGTATGAATGAACAAAAAGAAGAGTATGTGATCCCTCCTGAATTCAGCGATACGAAAGAGAATTCTATAAATAAAAAAAGATTAACAATAATTGGTTTAGTAGGGTTGATAGCGATTGTAGTTGCATCTGCATACTACTATTACGTAAGTCGTGACAGTTCCCAAGTATCACCAAC
>JACCDT011929313.1_pt1 | contig 13417 bp, 9 predicted proteins | sample 7446291 | NCBI WGS metagenome assembly JACCDT01 (sample SAMN15323446, study PRJNA562643) | freshwater metagenome | isolation source: river surface water | place: USA:Blue River Watershed | collected 2017-08-17
GCTCGCCGCGCACTGCGACGGCATCTACGGCTGCGAATTCCTGGAGCACCCGCTGCCGCCCCATTTCACCAAGCAGGACGAACTCGCGCTGGACCTCCCGACCGAGATCACGCAGGTCGGCGCCATGGTCGACAACACGATCAAGACCCGGTTCCTCTTCGAGATCAACAAGGGCTCGAACAAGAACGCCGAGATCGACGTCAACGCCGTCGTCCGGCCCGAGGACCGCCGCGTGCCCTTCGAGAACATGATCTACGTCGCCGACGGCCCGAGCGACGTCCCGGTCTTCTCCCTCCTGCGCAAGAACGGCGGCAAGGCCTTCGCCGTCTACGTGCCCGAAAGCGAGGCCGAGTTCGCGCAGAACGACGCCCTCCTGCAGGCCGGCCGCGTGCACGGCTACGGCCCGTGCGACTACTCGGCCGCCTCCTTCACCCCGAAGTGGATCCGCCACGCCCTCGCCGGCATGGTCGAGCGCCTCGCCCAGGAGCGCGCCCGCGCCCTCGCCGCGCGCGTCACCCGTCCGCCCCGCCACATCCACGCCGATCCGCTCCCGCCCGGCGCCGCGGACGCCGCCTCGCAAGGAACCCTCTTCGGCGAATAATCATGCCCGCTCCCGCCCGCAAACGTTCCGCCACGCTCGCCCGACCGGCCAGCGAGAGCCGCCCCATCCTCGCCGCCGTGCTCGCGCTCGCCGGCCTGTTCATGCTCGTCGCGATGATCACGCACTCGAGCAACGACAAGAGCTGGCTGGGGACGCAGGACACGACCGTGCCGGTGACGGACAATTACTGCGGCGAGCTCGGCGCCAGCATCGCCGTCGCCCTCTTCAACCTCTTCGGCTACGCCGGCTTCCTGATCCCGTTCTTCGTCCTGGCGGCGGCGTGGTTCGCCCTCAACCAGCGCGCCCACACGCTCTGGCCGTTCAAGGTCACCCTGATGGTCCTGTGCGTCATCCTGTTCGCGCCGATCCTGACGCTCTGGCTCGGCACCTCGCCGGACGCCACGGCCGCGTTCGACCCGAAAGGCCCGGGCGGCGTGCTCGGCAACATGCTCTTCACCTCGGTGTTCCATCCTTATCTCGACTACGGCACCTGGATCCTCGTCTTCCCTTACGGCTTCTGCCTGCTCGGCGCCCTCGCCGACGATCCGAAGGCCACGCTTTCCTCCTGGATCGCCGAGATGCGCGACGGCTTCGGCGCCTGGAACGCCGAACGCAAGGCCGCCGCCCTCAAGGCCGCCGAAGAGCAGCGTCGCCGCGACGTCGCCGCCGCCGAGCTCCGCCGCAAGCAGCAGGAGGTCGTGGGCGCGGTGATGTCCGTCCCGCAGCCGAAGGAGACCGCCAAGCCGGTGTCGAAGTCCGTCCCGGTCGCCGTCGACACGCCGCACGAAGGCCCCGAGGAGGAAGACGCGGGCCCCGACCTCGTCGAGCCCGACAACGTCAGCATCACGCCCGTCGCCTCGGCCAAGCCCGAGAAGCCCAAGGCGGACAAGGAAGAGGCCGCCGACGAGGAGGAAGAAGAGATCCCCGAGGCCAGGCCGCCGCGCAAGGCGCCCGAGCCGCTCGGCCCTAACGCCGGCAAGGTGCTCGTCGTGCAGCCCGACAAGATCGAGAAGGCCCGCGCCAGCCAGGTCATCAAGAAGCGCGGCGACTACGTCTTCCCGGAGATCAAGATGCTCAACGAGCCGGCCGACGGCTCCAAGGCCGCGCCCGAGGACTTCCGCAAGCGCGCCGCCGACCTCATCGAGACCCTCAAGCAGTTCAAGGTCGACTGCGTGCCGGTCGATCCCGCCAACGGCGTCGACGTCGGCATCCAGCAGGGCCCCTCCATCACCCGCTACGAGATCAAGCCCGCCCCCGGCGTGCGCGTGGAGAAGATCTCCAACCTCTCGAACAACATCGCGATGAACCTCGAGGCCGAGGCCGTGCGCATCCTGGCCCCCGTGCCGGGCAAGGGCACCGTCGGCATCGAGATCCCGAACAAGAGCCGCAAGGACGTCCTCCTGCGCGAGATCATCGAATCCAAGGCGTGGGCCGAGGCCGCGATGGAGCTGCCCGTCGTGCTCGGCGTGGACAGCGTCACGAACAAGCCGGTCATCCAGGACCTCGCCAAGATGCCGCACGCGCTCATCGCCGGCGCGACGGGCCAGGGCAAGTCGGTCTGCATCAACGCCATCATCGTCTCGCTCCTCTACCGCTGCACGCCGCAGGACCTGCGGTTCATCATGGTCGATCCCAAGGTCGTCGAGCTGCAGATCTACAACAACCTCCCGCACCTGCTCATCCCGGTCGAGACCGACCCCAAGCGCGTGCCCGCCGCCCTCAAGTGGCTCATCGCGGAGATGTCGCAGCGCTACAAGATCTTCGCCAAGTGCGGCGTGAAGAACATCACCGGTTTCAACGCCAAGATCGCCAAGCAGGCCGGCGCGCCCAAGCAGGAAGAACTCGCGCTCAGCCCCGACGAGCTGGCGGCCGCCGCGGCCGCGGCGGAGGAGGCCGTCGACGACGGCGTGCGCGTCCCGGACGAGAAGCTGCCCTACATCGTCTGCATCATCGACGAGATGGCCGACCTCATGATGGTCGCCGCCCAGGACATCGAGACCTCCGTCGCGCGCATCGCCCAGCTGGCCCGCGCCGCCGGCATCCACCTCGTCCTCGCGACGCAGCGTCCGTCGACGGACGTCATCACCGGACTCATCAAGGCCAACCTGCCCACGCGCATCGGCTTCAAGGTGTCGTCGCAGATCGACTCCCGCACCATCCTCGACCGCGGCGGCGCCGAGACGCTCGTCGGCCGCGGCGACATGCTCTTCGTGCCTCCGGGCAGCGCCACGCTCAACCGCGTCCAGGGCGCGTTCGTCGGCGAGCAGGAAGTCGCCGCCATCGTCGAGTTCCTCGCCGAGAAGAACGGCAGGCCCGAGTTCGCCCAGGACGTCATCAAGGCCATCAAGGAAGGCGCCGAGGGCGGCGAGGGCGGCGAAGAAGGCGAGGAAGGGGAGGATCCGCTGGTCGCGCAGAGCTGGGCGATCATCAAGGAGACGCGCCGCGCCTCGGTGTCGATGCTCCAGCGTCGCCTCAAGCTTGGCTACAACCGCGCGGCCCGCATCATGGACATCCTCCACGACAAGGGTTACGTCGGTCCTGAGAACGGCTCGAGCCCCCGCGAGATCCTGGTGGATTAGTTTTTAGGGCTAGGGTCAGGGCTAGCCCTAGCCCTGACTCGTCCTACTTCTTCTTTTCTTTCTTCTTACGCTCAGGGACGACCGGCTTCTTCTTTTTCTCCGGCTCGGGGATCGTGGGTTCCGGCACGGGCAAGGTCGGGTCGACGGTGGGCGCGGGCGCGTTCGGATCGAAGAACGGCTTGGGCGCCGGGGCGGCCGGCGAAGGCGCCGGGGCGGCCTCCTTGGCGGGTTCGGCGGCGACGGCCAGGGCGGCCAGGAAGAGCAGGACGAGCGGGCGCATGAGGTTGCTGATTAAACATCGAGCCCGCGGGGAAGTTGCAAGCCTCCGGCGACGGGCATGAAAAAGCCCCGTCTTCCGGGGCTTCCTCGGCGGCTTCGGGGGCCGTTCAGGCGTCGGTGGCCTTCTTGGGCTTTTCGCCCGCAGGCTTCTTCTCGGACTTCGGCGCGGGCTTCGTTTCGGGCTTCTCCTCGGAGTCCGTTTCCTTCTTCGGCTTGGACAGTTCCTTGGCGACCACCACGCCGGTGCCGACGGCGACTTCGGCGAGCTTGGCGTTAGAAGGTCCCGCGGCGGCCTTGCCGCTGCCGATCGCGGCGAGCTTGGCGGCTTCCGCTTCCGCGGCTTTCGCCGCCTCCAGGGCCATCTGCGTCGTGGCGTCCACCGTCTGCGCGACAAGCGAGACCGCTTCGGCCACCGGCGCTTCGGCCTTGGCTTCCTTCTTCGTCTTCTTCTCCGTGGTCGCGGTCTTCTCCGTCGTGGCGACTTTCTCCGCGGTGGCGGTCTTGTTGCCGCCGGGCGGGGTGGGCCCGCTGGGCTTCTTGCTGGTCGTCGTGGTGTTGGCGGCCAGCGCGACGGAGGCGGCGGCGAGGAGGGCGAGGAGGGACGTCTTCATTATGTGGATATTACACCGAGGGGCGGGCAGAGTTTCAACCACGGTCCGGCCGGAAGATGAAGAAAACCGCTCCCAGCAGGCAGCAAAAGGCCCATAAATAGTCCCATTTCCACTTCTCCCCCAGGAAGAACAGCAGGAACGGCACGAAGACGGCGAGCGTGACGCACTCCTGCAGGATCTTCAATTGGGCTCCGGAAAGGCCGCCGGCATACCCCAGGCGGTTGGCGGGGACCATGATCAGGTACTCCCCGAGGGCGATGGACCAGCTGACCAAGGCCGCCGCCCACCATGGGCTCTGCTGCATCGTGCGCAGGTGGCCATACCAGGCGAAGGTCATGAAGACGTTCGAGAGGCCGAGAAGGCCGACCGTGAGCAAGGCGGGTTTGAGCAGTTCGGGACGCATCTTGGGTAAAGCGGAAATTGACACTGAGTCGTCACAGAATGTTGGCAATAAATGCCTTGGGTCCGCGTGCGGTCAGACTTGAACCAGGGCGAGAGCGTATCAACTATGGGCCGCATACCCCATGTCTGATACCACCGTCCCCACGTCGACGCCGCCGGCGCCCGCCGGCGCCTTGAACTCCTTGACCAAGGACCTCGCCGCCGGCCTGGTCGTGTTCCTGGTCGCTTTGCCTTTATGCCTCGGCATCGCCCTGGCTTCCGGCGCGCCGATGGTGGCGGGCATCGTCAGCGGCGTGGTAGGCGGCCTGCTGGTCTCATGGCTGAGCGGTTCGCACACCAGCGTCAGCGGCCCCGCGGCCGGACTGGTGGCCGTGGTCCTGGGGCAGGTGGCGGTGCTCGGATCTTACGAGGCCTTCCTCGTGGCCGTGATCCTCGCGGGCGCGATCCAGGTCCTGCTCGGCGCGTTGCGCGCCGGCTTCATCGCGGCCTTCTTCCCCTCGAGCGTCATCAAGGGCCTGCTCGCCGCCATCGGCCTGATCCTCATCCTCAAGCAGATCCCCCACATGGTCGGCCATGACGCGGATCCGGAGGGCGACATGGGCTTCCTCCAGGCCGACGGCAAGAACACCATTTCGGAGCTCTTCTCCTCCTTGTTCGACCTGGATCCGGGCGCCTTGATGGTCGGACTGGTGTCCCTCGCGGTCCTGCTGGCGTGGGACCGGAGCCGCTTCAAGAAGTCGCTCATCCCGGCGCCGCTGGTGGTCGTGCTGCTCGGCGTCGCGGTCAATCTGGTGCTGAAGGCGAAGGGCAGCTCCTGGGCCATCGGCCCGTCCCACCTGGTGCAGCTGCCGACGGTGGCCGGCCTGGGGGAGTTCCTGGGCGCCCTGCCCAGTCCGGACCTCAAGGCCTTCGGCAATCCCGCGATCATCATGGCCGCCGTCACGATCGCCGTCGTCGCCTCCCTGGAGACGCTCCTCAACCTGGAGGCCGTGGACAAGCTGGATCCGCGCAAACGGGTCAGTCCGCCGAACCGCGAGCTCATGGCGCAGGGCGCCGGCAACATGGTGTCGGGCCTCCTCGGCGGCCTGCCGATCACTTCGGTCATCGTGCGCAGCTCGGTGAACATCAACGCGGGCGCCGCGACGCGCCTGTCGGCCTTCTTCCACGGCGCGCTGCTCGCCCTCCTGGTGCTTTTCGCGCCGCGCTGGCTGAACGAGATCCCCCTGGCCTCCTTGGCCGCGGTGCTGATCGTCACGGGCCTGAAGCTGGCCAGCCCGGCCCTCTTCCGGCAGATGTGGGCGGAAGGCCGCAGCCAGTTCGTCCCCTTCGTCGTCACGGTCCTGGCCATCGTGTTCACCGACCTGCTGATCGGCGTCCTCATCGGCCTCGGCACCGGCCTGGCCTTCATCCTGCACAGCAACTACCGCCGCCCGATGCTCCGCTTCATGGAGCACCATGTCAGCGGCGACGTGCTCCGGATCGAGTTCGCGAACCAGGTGAGCTTCCTCAACCGCGCGGCGCTCGAACAGGCGCTCAACTCGGTGCCGACGGACGGCCACGTCGTGCTCGACGCGCGCAACACGGACTACGTCGACCCGGACATCCTGGACCTGATCGATGATTTCCGCAAACAGACCGCGCCGGCGCGCAACCTCAAGGTGAGCCTCGTCGGCTTCAAGGAGCGCTACGTGATGGCGGACGAGATCCAGTTCGTGGACGTCAGCACCCGCGAGGTGCAGGCGCAGCTGACGCCGGAGCGCGTCCTCCAGTTCCTCAAGGAAGGCAACGAGCGGTTCGTCACCGGGCGTCGCCTCACCCGCGATCTTTCCCGGCAGGTCGACGCGACGGCGGCCGCCCAGTATCCGATGGCGGTCGTGCTCAGCTGCATCGACTCGCGCAGCCCCGTCGAGCTGATCTTCGACATGGGCGTGGGCGACGCGTTCGTCATCCGCATCGCGGGCAACGTCGCCAAGGAGAAGGTCCTCGGCAGCATGGAGTTCGCCTGCGCCGTGGCCGGCTCCCGCCTGGTCCTCGTGATGGGCCATACCAGCTGCGGCGCGGTCAAGGCCGCGGTGGAGCTGTTCGAGACCGGCAAGTCCGCCTCGCAGGCGACGGGATGCGAGCACCTCGACGCCTTGGTCAACGAGATCCAGAAGTCCATCGAGCCGGGCACCAAGCCGCATGGCGACTGGGTGACCCTCGAGACCAAGCGCATCTTCGTGGACGACGTGGCCACGCGCAACGTGCTGCGGACGATCGCCGGCATCCGCTCCGCCAGCCGCACCCTGCGCGAGCTCGAGCAGGCCGGCAAGATCGCCATCCTCGGCGCGATGTACGACATCAAGACCGGCAAGGTCACCTTCCTCGACGAGAAGGCCGGCCGCGTGGGCTGAGCGCCGGCTGGAGGGTTCCGCTGAGGCATAACCTGGGTTGTGCCCGGCGGCCTCCGCGACGGTCATCGGAGGATGCAACCTCCGGAAGACCGTCCGCGTGAACGCCTCGTCCGTCTCGGCGCGCGGGCCCTCCTCGACGCCGAGCTCATCGAGCTGCTGATCGGCGCGGGCACCAAGGGCGCGCCGGCGCCCGTCGTCGCCTCGTCGTTGCTCGCCGAGTCCGGCACGCTCGCCGCGCTCGCGACCTGGGACACGCATGACTTCGGACGCGTCCATGGGCTCGGCCCCGCCAAGGCCGCCGAACTGGCGGCGGCGATGGAGCTCGCCCGGCGGATCCGCGAGCGCGCGCATGATCCCGGCGAGAAGCTCGACGCGCCGGCCAAGGTCTGGGCGCGCCTCGAACCTTTCGCGGCCGGGCTCGCCGTGGAGAAATGCTGGGTGCTCTGCCTCAACCGCCGCAACCGCCTGCTCGCCCTGCATGAGGTCAGCTCCGGCACCGCGACCAGCGCGTTGCTGCATCCGCGCGAGGTCTTCCGGCACGCGCTCAAGCATGCCGCGTCGGCGGCCATCGTGGCGCACAACCATCCGAGCGGCGACCCCACGCCGAGTCCGGCGGACCGGGCCGTGACCCGGCAGCTGGCCGACGCGGGAAGGGTGGTGGGCGTCGAATTGCTCGACCACGTGGTCGTGGGCCGTCCGGAGGCCGATCCCGCGGGCAAGGGCTGGTTCAGTTTCGGCGAGGCGGGCTTGATTTAGGGGAACTATCGGTTGTCCTGAGGGGTCGTAACCCCATGCCCTTTTCCCGGACCATCAAGGTCGGGCTCGCCCTCGTCGGCGTGGCCGTACTCGCCTTCGCCGGCCGCCAAGCCCAGCGCTACCACAAGAAGCACCTGGCCGCGCCCCGGTCGGGCGAAGTCGTCTACCGTCAGGACTGCATGGGCTGCCACGGTCCGGTGGGCGAAGGCGTGGCGGGCAAGTCGGACGAACCTCTCGTCGGCGAGAAGTCGGTCGCTTCGCTGGCCAAGTACATCGCCCGGGAGATGCCCGAGGACGATCCCGGCACGCTGTCGCTGGCCGACGCCGCCGCTTCCGCCGAGTACATCCACAAGGCCTTCTATTCCGCCGAGGCCCGCGCCCGGAACCACCCGCCCCGCATCGAGCTGGCCCACCTGACGGTCCGCCAATATCGCGAGAGCGTCGCCGACCTGCTCGGCTCGCTCCGCGGCGCCTTCGGCACGACCGAGTCGGGCGGACTGGCCGGCGTCTATCGCGAGCGTCCGGAGCGCGACCCGAAGATGCCCGACCGCAACCGGCCGGAGACCACCTTCAAGCAGCAGGTCGATCCGGTCATCGACTTCGATTTCGGCGCCGGGGCGCCGGAGAAAGGCACGTATGCCGCCCAGTTCAGCATCAACTGGGCCGGCTCGCTCCTCGCGCCCGACACCGGCGAATACGAGTTCCGCGTCACCTCGCCCAACGGCGTCCGCCTCTACGTCAACCCGCCGGACGGCGGCAGCGAGAAGAACGCGCTCATCGACCTCTGGGTGAGCTCCGGCATGTCGCGCTCGGCCCATGCTTCGGTCTTCCTGCTCGGCGGACGGAGCTACCCCATCAAGGTGGAGTTCTTCAAATACAAGGACAAGACCGCCGCCCTGAGGCTCGAGTGGCGTCCGCCCGGCGGCGACTGGACCGTGGTGCCGCGCTCCCAGCTTTCGCCGGCCCGGTCGTCCCACGTCCACGTGGTCTCCGTGCCCTTGCCGCCGGACGACGGCAGCATCGGCTACGAACGCGGCTCTTCCGTCTCGCGGGAGTGGTCCGAAGCCGTCGCCAAGGGCGCGCTGCAGGTCTCCGCGATGATCGGGCCGGGCGTCTTCGGCCTCGCCGGCACCAAGGCCGACGCGCCGGACCGGACCGAGAAGCTCAAGGCCTTCTCGCTGCGCTTCGCGCAGCTCGCCTACCGCCGTCCGCTCACCGAGGAGCAGAAGGCCGACCTCGCCGCGATCTACGCGGGCGACGTCGCCCCGGAGGTCGCCGCCAAGCGCGCGTTCATCTTCACGCTCTCCAACCCCGCCTTCCTCTATCCCGGCATCGGTCCGCAGGACGACTACGCCGTCGCCTCTCGCCTCGCCCTCGCGCTCTGGGATTCCGTCCCCGACGCGCCGCTGCTCAACGCCGCCGCCGCCGGCCAGCTGAAGACCGAGGCCCAGGTCCGTCAGCAGGCCCGGCGCATGATGAAGGATCCGCGCGCCAAGGCCAAGCTGCGCGACTTCCTGCACGACTGGCTGCACGTCGAGGAAGGCGCCGAGATCGCCAAGGACCAGAAGGAATATCCCGGCTTCGACCAGGGCGTCGTCATGGACCTGCGCACCTCGCTCGACCTCTTCGCCGAGAGCGTCGTCTGGTCGGAGAAGTCCGATTACCGCCAGCTCCTCCTCGGGGACACCATCCTGATGAACCAGCGCCTCGCGAAGTTCTACGGACAGAAGATCGCTCCCGGCGACGGCTTCCAACCGGTGAGGATGGACGCCGACCAGCGCGCCGGCGTGCTGACGCACCCTTACCTGCTCGCGACCTTCTCCTACACGAAGTCCACCTCCCCGATCCATCGCGGCGTCTTCGTGACGCGCAACATCCTCGGGCGCATGCTCAAGCCGCCGCCCATGGCCATCGCCTTCATGGACGACAAGTTCGACCCCTCGTTCACCATGCGCGAGAAGGTGACGGAGCTCACTTCCAAGCCCGCGTGCATGTCCTGCCACGTGACCATCAACCCCCTCGGCTTCAGCTTCGAGCGTTTCGACGCCGTCGGCCGCGTGCGCGCCACGGACAACAGGAAGCCTGTCGACCCGGTCTCCGACTACGTCGCCGCCGACGGCAGCGTCCTCAAGCTCACCGGCGCCCGCGACGTGGGCTTGCATGCGGCGGAGAGCGAAGCCGGCCAGGCCGGCTTCGTCCGCAACCTCTTCCATTCGCTCGTGAAGCAGCCGCCCGCCGCCTATTCGCCCGACCTCGTCGGCCGGCTGACGGAAAAGTTCCGCGCCGACGGCTTCCACGTCCGCAACCTCGCCGTCGAGGTCGCCGTCGTCGCCGCGCTGCGCCCGACCGTCACCGCCGACCCTTCCGCCCGCTGAACCCATGACCCTCCAACATCGTCGCGATTTCCTCCGCCGCCTCGGCCTGTCGGCCGCCGCGCTCCCGCTCCTCGGCGGTCTCGCCACGCTCGGCGCCGCCGAGCCGGCCGCCGGCCGCCGCCAGCGCGTCATCTTCGTCTTCTCGCCCAACGGTATCGTCCCGCCGGCCTTCTGGCCCGACGAGGAGGGCGCGGACTTCAAGCTCAAGGCGATCATGAAGCCCTTCGAGCCTTTCAAGGACAAGCTGCTCACGCTCAAGGGCGTGAACAACCGCGTCCGCGGCGACGGCGATTCGCACATGCGAGGCATGAGCTGCCTGCTCACCGGCATCGAGCTCTTCCCGGGCAACATCATGGGCGGCGGCGGCGCGCCCGCCGGCTGGGCCAGCGGGCCTTCCGTCGACCAGGTCATCCGCGCCCATCTCCAGGCCGACCCGCGGACCAAGACCCGCCTGGGCTCGCTCGAGGTCGGCGTCGCCGTCGGCAACCGCGCCGATCCATGGACGCGTTGGAGCTACGCCGGCGCCAATCAGCCCGTCGCGCCCATCTCCAGTCCCTACGAACTCTTCGACAAGCTCTATGGTTCGATGAAGGAAGGCGAGAACCTCGGTTCCGTGCTCGACGGGCTCAAGGACGACATCGCCAAGGTCGCCAACGCGGTGGACAAGGGCGACCGCGCGCTGCTCGACCAGCACGCGACGGCCCTGCGTGAGCTCGAGCGCGGCCTCAAGGAAAGCCAGTCGCAGGCGGCCCTCAAGGTGCCCCATCCTCCGGAACCCGGCGTGCCGCTCGAGAACGACAGCATCCCGCAGCTGACCCGCCTGCAGACCGAGCTCCTCATCAGCGCCTTCCAGAACGACATGGCGCGCGTCTCGACGTTCCAGTTCACCAATTCCGTGGGCGGCGCCCGCATGAAGTGGATCGGCATCGAGGAAGGCCATCACGCGCTGTCGCACGACCCCGACCTCAACACCAGTTCGGTCGAGAAGCTCACCAAGATCAACACGTGGTTCGCCGAGCAGATCGCGCACCTGGCCAAGCGCCTGCGGGAGACTCCGGAGCCGGACGGCAAAGGCAACATGCTGGACAACACCACCATCGTCTGGACGAACGAACTCGGCAAGGGCAACAGCCACACCCTCGAAGACATCCCGTGGGTGCTGATCGGCGGCGGCCTCGGCTTCAAGACCGGCCGCGCGCTCAAGTTCAAGAAAGAGCCGCACAACCGCCTGCTGATGGCGATCGCCCAGGGCTTCGGCCATCCGATGAAGACGTTCGGCAATCCGAGCCTCTGCGAGGGCGGGGCGCTGAAGCTGGGATGAACGCGGGCGGATAGCGGTTGGCCAAGGCATGAACTAGGCAGTATGGGGTCAGACCGCTTCTGATCGATATCGGCCAGAAGCGGTCTGACCCCATACTTCGTCCGCCATGATCCCGACGGATGCGATCTCATCGCATCCCTGTCTGTCATCCGTCATCTGTCCTCTGTCATCTCCATCTAAAGGGTCCCCCGCCTGTGCCGATTCCGATTGGAGCTCCACTTGTTCCTGGATTTAGGTGGGCGGTACGTTGCCACGGCTCGGACGAAGCCGGTCGGGTCGCACCTCCCTTATATTATGTTCGTAGGGAAGGGAGGCTGCCGCGGGTGTCGAACACCGCAGGGGACAGTCAATCTGAGGGAAAAATCGCCGAAAAGCAAGCGGAGCGGAGAAGAAGATAGATTCATCGCTCCGGATCGTTAGAAGGAAGGCATGCGATTCCCCTGCGCTCTCCTGCTCCTCTGTGTCGGCTTGGCCGGTTGCCAGCAGACCCAGCCCCGTCCTGACATCGTGCCCGCCGAGTATGTCGGCCTGCTCGCGCCCAAGACGCCGGCGCCGCTCCTGCAGAAGGGCGACCGGCTCGCGATCTGCGGCGACTCCATCACCGAACAGAAGATGTACAGCCTGCTCATGGAGGCGTACATCGTCGCCGCGCGCTCCGACCTGCACGTCACCGTCCGCCAGTACGGGTGGAGCGGCGAGCAGGCCGGCGGTTTCCTCAGGCGCATGGACAACGACGTCCTCCGCTTCAAGCCGACCATCGCGACGACCTGCTACGGCATGAACGATTTCCGCTACGTGCCGCAGGACGACGCGATCGCCGCGACCTACCGCGCCAACCAGACCGCCGTCGTGCGCAAGTTCAAGGAGGCCGGCGCGCGCGTCGTGCTCGGCTCCTCGGGCACGATCCATTCCGTCCCGCCGTGGGTGAAGTCCGCGAAGGGCACCTGGCAGGAGCTCAACCTCGCGTTGCTCAACTTCCGCAACATCGGCATCGAGGTCGCGCAGGCCGAGCAGGTCGCTTTCGCCGACGTCTACTGGCCGATGCTCGTGAAGGGACATGAGGCCCGGGCCAGGTATGGCGAGGGTTTCAAGCTCGAGGGCAACGACGGCGTGCACCCCGGATGGGCCGGCCACGTCATGATGGCCACCGCCTTCCTCGAAGGCCTCGGCCTGCGCGGCGACGTCGGCCAGATCGACGTCGACCTGGCGACCGGCAAGGCGAACGCCCGCTATGGCCAGCGTATCCTGAAGGCCGAGGGCGGCGTGGTCTCGCTGCGCAGCTTCCGCATCCCCGCTTCGTTCGAACCGGGCGACGTCACCAAGGACGGCACGATCGCCGCCGGCGTGGCGTTGGCCGATTTCCAGAAGAAGCTGAACCGCCTGACCCTGCGCGTCGCGGGGGCCAAGACCGCCCAGGTGAAGGTCACCTGGGGCGACGCCGCCAAGATCTTTACCGCCGCCGAGCTCGCCAAGGGCGTGAACCTCGCGGCGGCGTTCCCGCAGAACCCCACCTCGCCGACCTTCGCGAAGATCTGGAAGGCCGCGGCCGAGAAGCAGGCGTATGAGACGAAGCAGATCAAGACGCTCTTCCGCAGCCCCGAAGCCAAGAAGGACATGGAGGCCGTCGTGAAGAGCTCGCAGGTCGAGTTCGACCGCCTGGCCGCCGCGCTGCAGGCGACGATCAAGCCCGTCGACTCGACCCTCAAGGTCGAAGAGGTGCGCTGAACGGACCCCGCCAATGAAACGGGCCGCACTTTCGTGCGGCCCGGGCTATGGCTAGCCAACAACGAATCGATTATTCGGCCGTGACGTTTTCGGCGACGCCGACGCCGAGGGTCATGCCGCCGACGACCTGGACCTTCTCCATGATGGTCTTCTGGAGTTCCTCCAGGACCTTCGGGTTCTTGATGAGGTAGTCCTTGGCGGCTTCGCGGCCTTGGCCGATGAGCTGGCCGTTATAGGCGATCCAGGCGCCCTTCTTCTCGAGGATCTTGTGTTCGATGCCGAGGTCGAGGACGGAGCCGGAGCGGGAGATGCCTTCGGTATACATGATATCGAACTCGCACTCCGGGAAGGGAGGGGCGACCTTGTTCTTCACGA
>JACCDT011043343.1_pt1 | contig 13413 bp, 6 predicted proteins | sample 7446291 | NCBI WGS metagenome assembly JACCDT01 (sample SAMN15323446, study PRJNA562643) | freshwater metagenome | isolation source: river surface water | place: USA:Blue River Watershed | collected 2017-08-17
AGATGACGCTGCAGGAGAGGGATCGCCAGGGCATACTCTCGGCGGTGGAATAGGTCGTGGATTGCGTCCATGAATTTATCTCAGATCCGTCAGGAACTCGGAGGTGGGGTGGACGCCGGTGACGAGCAGGTGGTCGCGGGCACGCGTGCAGGCGACGTACAGGAGATGGCGTTCGAGTTCGTAGGCTTCCTTGAGGTCGCCGGGGTCGCTGACTGCGTCGAGTCGCGTCGGCGAAGGGATGACGTCGTCATCGCAGGCCATGACGACCACGGCCCGATACTCGAGTCCCTTGGCGAGGTGCATGGTCGAGAGGTTCAACGAACCGGCCAGCGTGGCGAGACGCTGGTCTAGCACGACCGCAGGCAGGCCCGTCGCTTGGGCCGCCGCCTGGGCGCGCGGGAGCTGAGCTTCTTCCCGGACCATGATGGCCATCTCGTGCGGCTTCACGCCGTCGTTTAATCGGGCCTGGAGAAAGGCGACGACTGCGGCCTGTTCGGCGGCTTCGTCGTCACAGACGCTGATGACGGGCGGTGTCCCGCCGAAAGCGGAAATGGTCTTGGAGCGATCCACGCGCTCGCCATCGGCATCGACGATCGAGGCTTCAAGCAGGCGATCGGCGGTCTTCCGGATCTGCTGCGAGGTGCGATAGTTGACCCGCAGGGTCTTGGTCCGGCCACGCAGGTCGATGCCCAAGGCCTTCCAGCTGAAGGGCTGCTGGAAGATACGCTGGCCGATGTCACCGGTGAAGAAGAGCGCGTTGGCGCGATTGCGGCCGAGGGCCGCGAGGAAACGGACCTGGCCCTGGTTGAGATCTTGGCACTCGTCGACGACCACATGGTCGACGGGCGAACCAGGAAGTCGCTCCAAGGCCGTGACGAGCTGATGGTAGAGGCCGGCGGACGTCAGCGTGCCGCTGGCCTGGAGCTTGGCCCAGACCTGGGCGAAGATGGTCCAAAGGGCTTGGCGTCGTTCGGCGTTGAGGCGGATCTTCCGGCCGAGGCGTTCGGCCGCCTGATACTGCTCGAGGGTCGTCAGCTGCTGGGCGTCGACGACATCCTCCCATTCGTTGAGCAGGAAGAGCGGGCGGAGCTTGGTATCGCCAGCAGCCCGGCACGCTTCGGTGATCCACTGCGCCACGGTCTCCCGCGACGTCAGCTGGAACGGACCGACATGCAGCTTATAGAGCCGCTGGGCATACTCATCGATCCCGGCGACCTCGACGCGTTCACCCAGGCGCGGGCGATCCGCCAAGAGCTTACGCAGACGGGCGTGCAGGAAGCCGGCGAGCGCCGGCGAAAGGGTCGTGAGCAGGACGCGCGTGTTGTCGCTGACACGGAGCAGGTGGTTGACGCGGTGGAGCGCGACGATCGTCTTGCCCGTGCCGGCGGAACCGGAGATCCGGACGGGCCCGGAGTAATGGGCGTCGACCAGCTCCTGCTGGTTCGGGTGCAGGAAGATCTGCCACTTCTCCCACTGGCCGGAGAGGACCGCTTCGAGCTGCTCCTGCGAGTTGACGCGGACCACCGTGCCGTAGACCACGGGAGGCGGCGGCTCGACGTGGGCCACCGCCGCAGCCGGGGCGGCCAAGGCTTCGGTCGCCGCGGCCATGACCTCTTCCGAAGGCAGTTCGATCTTCTCTTCGGCCAGGACGATCTTCGCGGCGGCGGCATCAGCATGATAGGCAACCCGCTCTATCTCGGACGAGGCTCGCGCCGTCGCCGGCGACGACAGGCTGTCCATCAGCGACTCCAAGACGGTCGCCGATAGGCCCAGGTCGAAGATCGTGTCTTCGGTGGCGGCCCGAATCTCATCGAAGTCGCCGGGCGAAGCACCCGTCGCCGCCAAAGCGTCGTCCGAATACTTAGCGTAGGGGCGCTTTGCTTCGGGCTCCGCTTCCACCGCGGTACGGAGGACCACCGTCTCCTCCTTGATTTTGACGACCTTCCAATTCTTCACCTTTTCGTCGAACTTATAGACCCGATTCTCCGCCCAATCATAAGCGGCATCATGGTGGTCGACGTAGAGCAGCGTGATCTGTCCGTTGTGCAGATGAAGGATGATGCGGATATCTTGGTTCGCGCGACACGACCAGAGATTCTTGTCGCGCGACTTATCGAGGCGGTGAAGATTCGTCCCTTGCCCTTTAGGATTCTCCACCAACTCCAGGACCGTGGACATGACCAACCGCTGCTCGGTCTGGGTCAACCGAGACTTCGCATCAAAGAAACCCTCCTCGATCAAGGGGAGCTGGACCATGCTTAGTCGACCTTGAAGATGCGCATGACCTCGTCGCCAAGGTGGTTGATCACCTTGACGGCGATGCGCTTGGACTTCGGCTTCGGGAAAGGACGCGAGGTGTCGCTGTTGAGCGACTCCCAGGCTTCCTGGTCGATCTCGGCCTTAAGGGTCTTCTTCAGCGAGTCGTACGGGTCGTTGGCGCCCAAGAAGTAGGCATGGCGGACGAAGAAGCTCTCTTCGTTGTAGTCCGTGTCGATGAACCAGCAGGCGATCTCGTCGGTATTGCTCGACTCGACCTTGCCGGACTGCGGCTTAAAGACATCGACGCCCTTGATCTTGATGCGGACCTGACCGTCGGCTTCCGTCAGGAGATCGATGTCTGGCTCACCGAAGATCACGAAGAGATTGCCCTTGCCCGTGCTCTTCAGGTCGGCGGCCATGTGCAGGTCGGCGTTCATGCGGGCCTTGAGGACCTGCAGGGAGCCGATCTTCGTCAGGTCGGTCGTATGCGCATCAAAGCTGAAGGCGCAGGCGATGAGGACGTCGAACTTGGCATCGGCCGCCTCCTTGGCTGCGGCAACCAAGTCGACGCGCTGCACCGTGCCGAATTCCGGCCCGATGAAGATCGCCGCCCGTTTCGCCTTATCGCCTTCTTGGTAATAGGCCTCGGCGCAGACGTACGTACCGGCCCACGGGGCCAGGGAGGTGAAGTTTATCTTATCTTCCTTGTGGGCCTGCTGGACGCCGGCCGTGCGGAGATTCTCCAGGATGAGTTCCGCAAAGTTCTTCTTCGCCGTGAAGCCGAGGCGGGATTCGGTCAGGTCGACGGCGTCACCGTCCTCGTTGACCGTCAACGTGCGATGCGGCGTCAGGCTCTCGACTGTGAAGGGGCCGGCCACGCGCACCTTCTTCTTATCCTCGTAGGGCCTATCGTAGAGGTACTCGTTATCCGCCTTTGCGGCGATGGACGCATCGATCTCCTGCTGACGGCTGATGCGGGCCTTCCACCAATCGGCATGCAGCTTCTTGGCTTCAGCCGACCAAGAGGACTCTGCCTCACGGGGAACCTCCCATTCCTGCCAAGCCTTGTTGAGGGACAGGTTCAGCCCTTCGCGCAGTGGCTCCAGCACCTTCTGCCAACTATCCCAGATGACATCGATTTCGGCGTTATTCGCAATAGACTTGAGCGTGATGTGCGGCACGCGCTCGTAAACGAAGCCATGACGAAGATTGCCATGAGTCGCCTGATTGCTTGGCATGCTGCGGGTTACTTCGGCTTCCTTTATTTGCCCATCGCGAGAGTCAGCCAAGAGGTAGAACGGATACTTGGCGCCCATCACGCGAGAGCGGGCAAGCGCAAGTGCGACGCGCGATGTATCAATGGTTATCCAGCGACGACCAAGCTGCTCAGCGACAAAAGCGGTTGTGCCTGAGCCGCAGGTAGGATCGATGACAAGATCTCCGGGGTCGGTGGCCATCAGCAGACAACGCTGCACGACCTTTTCAGCTGTCTGGACAACGTATGTTTTCCCGAGGTGTCCATATTGGTTTTGGCCGACAGTATCAGTCCAAACATTAACAATTGGCATTGCAGGAAAATCTTCGAAGAACCGGATGTAGCCTAAGCCACCTTTGCCGCTTACCCCTAACCGGGAAGCTTTCTGTAGCCTCAATGTTCCGGCCTGAGATGTCTTCCAGCTTCCATTGCTTATCGTGAAGGTCCTTCCTTCTTGCACAATCGGGAAGCGAGCATTCTCGCCGCCCGCCTGGCTCGTGAAGTTATCTAAGCCAAATACTCGAAATCCTTCTTTGAGCTCACCGTACACCAACTCGTTGCCCTTCTTGAGGTAGGTCGAAATAGATTCACGCAATCCGTTAGGATGCTGAATGCTTTTGTACGCAGTTGAACCTTCGCCGCCGAATTCTTTCTTGGTGAAGAGTTCTCGATATTTTACACGTCCGGCTTCGCCGCGAGTGTACCATATCACATAGTCACCGACAGACGGCGGCGCCAAAAGTTTTGCAGGGCTTCCGGCCCCAGTCGTCTTCTGAACAAAAAATTGCATGACAAAACAGTGATCTCCAAAAACTTCGTCCAGTAATGCACGTACACGGTGAACATTATCGTCACCAATTTGTACGAAAATTGAGCCGGTTTCCGTCAGCAAATCGCGTGACACAATAAGGCGGTCTCTCAGATAAGTCATGTAACTATGAATGCCGTCGCGCCAGGTGTCACGGAAGGCCTTCACCTGCTCTGGCTCGCGGGTAATATGATCCGCCTTACCATCCTTCACGTCGCGGCTCGTCGTCGACCACTGGAAATTGCTGTTGAACTTGATGCCGTAGGGCGGGTCGAAATAGATACACTGGACCTTGCCGCGGAGGCCTTCGCGTTCGGCCAGCGAGGCCATGACCTGTAGGGAGTCGCCCAGGATCATCCGGTTCGCCCAGTTGGAGTCGTGCTGATAGAACTCTGTCTTGTCGACGTCCTTGGGGAGGCCGTCGAAGTCCTGGAAGAGATCGCCGAAGAGGCCATCGGCCTGGGCCGAGCGTTCTTTGGAGCGGCGCAGGAGGTCATCGATCAGCGCCTTGGGGTGGACCTTCTCCTGGATGTAGAGCGGCGGGGTCGGGACGACGAGGTCGCTCCAGTCCTGCTGATCCTTGCCGCGCCAGACGAGCTGGGGGTCGAGGTCCGGGTTGCGCGGGTAGCGCAGTTCCTTCGGGCCCGCAGCCGGGTCTTTGTGCAGCGACTGCAGCTCGGCGGTCGGGATGTTTTTTCGCTTGTCGGCGTCGTGGGCGAAATGGGTGACCACCTTGTCGGCGGCGGCTTTCTTGGGTTTGGCCATGAGAGGGGTTAATCAGGAAGGGGAACGGGTGGCAGTGACAATCATCTGGGCGAAACTCTCCGCGACCTTCGCCTTGAAGTCGGCTTCGACCTCGAAGAGTTCGGTCAGTTCGCAGAACGCCCAGCGGCCGTGCACCTTGAGGTTGTTCACACCGGGGATCCAGTAGACCTCCATTGTGGCTTTCTTCTCCTTAGCCTCTTCGCCTCGGTAGCCCTTGATCTCGACGATCAGGTTGAGCAGGTCGTCGGGGCCGCGGCCATCGTCGACGCGGACGATGAAGTCGGGGAGGTAGGTGCGGCTGACGCCGCCATGGAGGTAAGGCACCTCGAAGTTGAGGCCCTGGTTCTTGACGTAGGAGTGCACTTTGGGGTGGGACTCCGCGACCCGCGCGAATTCCGCCTCCCACTCGCTGTCATAGATGACGTAATTCACATGCGAACGGCGTGGATCGGTTTCCCAGGCGCTCTCAGTCTTCGTGGAATTGAAGTTCACCAAGCGGCTGGTGCCGAGCGGCACCCACGGGTCGAGGACCGCGAGAAGCGGGCGTTCGCCCTCGAAAGCGCGGGTGATGCCGGCGGCGATACGCTCGCAGGCCATGTCAGCGAGCTGCAAGTAGAGCAACTGGGCCGGGAAGGTGTTGCCGCGGCACTCCAGGTGATGCTCGAGCCACTGGGTCACAATCCGCTTCAGCTTGCCGAAGAGATGGAGCTCCGGAGCGTCGCCCGCATCGCGGTACTTCGTCTCAAGCAGGCGGGACGTCAGCCGGTAGACGACCGTCGAGTGACGAACATCCTGCAGGTGCTCGATTGTCATGTTGGCGTCCTGGCCGATGATGCCCTTGTTCTGGGTGATGGTCGGGCCCACGAGGTCGGGCGTCAGTACCAAGGTGGAATCGGCGGTGAAGGTGGCCTTGAGGTTATCTTCCGGGAGGTCGACGCGGTAACCCTTCACGCGCGGGAACTTGATCTCCAAGGCATCACGCTCGGGCGAGACCGCCTTCACCTGGATGATCGGTTTCGGGGGCTTCGGCTCGGCCACGACCGGCTTGGCCGTGAAATCAAACGGGATACCGAAGACATCCGCATATTCCACGTCGTAGAGTCCCTCACTGTTGAGCGCGTAGGACTGTCGGCGCAATGCGCGGCCGATGACCTGCTCGCAGAGCAACTGGGTGCCGAAGGCGCGGATACCGAGGACGTGCGTGACCGTGTTAGCATCCCAACCCTCGGTGAGCATCGAGACCGAGACCACGCAGCGGATGCCCGAGCCTAGCTGACCAGGCTTACCAACCGTATTCATCACCTCGCGGAGCAGTTCCTCGTCCGTGATCGTCTCCGCGGCACGCGGATTTCCTGTGCGCTCGACGATATCACGACGGAAGCGCTCGATCTCGCCGGAGAACATTTTACGGAAATCCGGGTCGATGGCTTCGCCAGAATCGAGCTGCTCGCTGTCGATGAGGAGCGTGTTGAGGCGCGGCAACGGGTTGCCGGTGTTTTCGTCGAAGTTGTTAAAGAGCGCCAGACGGCCGTAAGCAACCGTCTCAGTTCCGTCTAGATTCTTGCGATAATGGCCGGAGACGAAATCGTAGACCAGCTTGGAGATCGCCGTGTTCTGGCAGACAATGATGAAGCAAGGAGGCACGCCGATCTTGCGCTCCTCCCAAAGGCGGAACGTCTTTTCGTAGTGACCATAGAGCGATTCCATCGCCGTTTGGAGCATCGCCGGCAGTTTGAGCGGATCGAGGCCCTCGGCGTCGCCGCGGTTCTTCTTCGGCATATCCTTGCGGATATTAACCCAAAGATCGCGGTACTTCGGCATCTCGTCGTTGGCGATGTTCTCGGCGACCGGCACGCGAGGAAGCTTCACGATGCCGCACTCGATGGCATCCATCAGCGAGAAGTCGCTCATCGTCCAGGGGAAGAGCGTGCCCTCGGCGTAACCCGAACCGCTGATGAAGAACGGCGTCGCGGAAAGATCGTAGACCGCGCGAAGGCCCAGTTTACGCTTCACCGCCTCGAGGCCGGCAGCCCAGAGGCGAGCGGCCTTATTCTGCTTCTCGGCTTCCTTGGCCTGCTCGGCGTCGAGCTCGGCATCGTCCTCTTCCGGGGGCTTCTCGCGGTAGCAGTGGTGGGCTTCGTCGTTGATGACCACAATGTTCTTGAGGCCCATCAGGTCGGGCATCACGCGCTGGATCATCTGGCCCTCGGTCTCGAGGGTGTTGAGGTCTTCGCCGTTACGACCCTTGAGCAGGGCGCGGCCGCCGGCGGAAAGCTCGACGCGTTCGCGCAGTTTGAAGGCATGATAGTTCGTGATGACGATCTTTGCGCGCTTCACGTCACCCAGCAGATCCTGCGGCACGATTTCGCGACGCTCGTAGTAATTGTCCGGGTCGTTGGGCTGCAGGACGCGGAGGCGGTCACGGATGGTCAGGCCCGGAGCGACCAGCAGGAAGCCGCGGGTGAAATGTTCGCTCGTCGGGCGGCGGGCGGCGTTGATCGCCTGCCAGGCGATGAGCATCGCCATCACCGTCGTCTTGCCGGCGCCGGTAGCGAGTTTGAAGCAGACGCGCGGGAGGATGGTCGCGAGATCGGTGCCCTCTTCATAGGCGTCGCGGTTGGCGGAGGCCAGGAAGGCCAGGATGCGCTTACCGCTGTCGGTCAGGCGGGCGACTTCCGTGAGCCAGATAGCGACTTCGACCGCCTCGATCTGACAGAAGAACGGACGCTGGTTGCTGAACGGGAAGGTGCGCCAGTGGCGGAGGAGCTGAGCGGTCTCCGGGGTGACGTTCCAGGAGGCCTCCGGCAGGGCTCGCCAGGTGTCGACGTGGCTCCGGATTTCATTGATCAGGGACGTCTGGTCATACTTCTGCATACCGTCGGCACCTGGGATGGTTTTATCGAGCTCCAGCTCGCCCTGCCCACGGCGGCGGGCCTTCTTCGGCTTCGGGATCGGGGTGACGAACGAAGCCGGGCGGCGCTTCGCGATGATCTGCAAGGTCGGCTGACCCGACTCGTCGAGCTCCCAATGCTGGGTCGGCTGGACGTAGGGGGAATTCAGGATCGGCTGGGTGAAAAACCGGTCAGCCTGGGCGGGGGAATCGGACATGGACAAAAGGGTCGGCGGAAGCCCCGCTAGCATCCCCACGCCGCGCCCGGACGCAACCCATTCCCAGCCCGCGAAGGCAGAATCCGGCAAAGGGCCTCACTCCTACCCGCGCAAAATTTCGTCTTATAAATAATACTGCAACCCAAGGCCGGAGAGGTTTGCCTCAGCCCATGTCCCTCCCCCTCTGCGGCGACCCTAAGGGCCAAGCCGACCTTGAACGTTTTCTCGCCCGCTGGCCGGTCACCAAACTGCGTACCCTGACGCTGCCGGAATACGCGACGTATGGCAGCAAGGACTGCTTCATCTACTGGCTGGAGCAGATCGCGCCCGGCGGCATCGGCGGCGGCTCGGCCTTCAAGTTCGGCGTCTTCGCCCGCGACCCCTCCCTCGAAAAGACCTCCGATGAGGTCTACAGCTACGACGAGCAATACGGCTGGTACACCAGCCTCGGAACCTCAGCCGCGGAAGCCTTCCAGAAAGTCAAAGCCAGCCTGCTCGCCCTGGTCGAGGGAGCACCTAAGGGCGACTTCAGCGGCCTCGACGCGGCCCCCTTCTTCGGAACGGTTTCGTGGAAATTGATCTTCTGCTACCAAGACCCAGCCAAGCCCGTGGCGGCTGCTTGTTTCAGCGAAAAATCGCTGCGAGACTACTGTAAGAGCAACGGCATCAATACTTTAGGTGTAAGCGCAGCGGAGCTACATCGCGTCCTCATCGAGCGGAATGCGGGCAAGCAGCCGATGCGGGAGCTGGGCATGGAAATCTGGCGGAATATCGCCGGGAGCGAGCGCAACTTCTGGAACTACACCTATGACTTCGAGGGTGAAACGGACGACGGCATCAACGACCTCCCTACCCTCCTCGCGGCCGGCGAAATCCGCTGTGACTGGGATACAAGCGAGACGTTGGCCGGGCTGAGTGCCGAGGAAGACGAAGGCAAGCGCCAGGCTTCCGCCCTGCTCATGGCGGCGAGCGAAGAAAGCGCGGCCGGCGGCACGCAAGCCGCCGAGGAAGAGCTCAAAAAGCGTCCGCCGCTCAACTTCCTGAAAATGGGACTCCAGCTCGGGGATGAAATCGCCTTCATCGCCGATCCGACCAAGAAGGCCATCGTCACCGGCGAGCGCACCGTCCGTTATGACGGCCTCGAGACTTCGCTGAGCGACGCCACCCGCCAACTGCTCGACCTTTCGTATAACGTCGCCCCGGCCAGCCGCTGGAGCCACCGCGGCCGCAAGCTGAGCGAACTCTACGAGGCCGCCTATCCGCGCAAGGTTCCGACGCAGACCGCGCTCATGTGCTGGCTCCTCGCGAAGCATATGCGGCCCGGCGACCTCGTCTTCGCCCGCAAGGCCAAGACCCAGGACTACATCGCCGGCCTGGTCGTCAGCGACTACCGCTACGAACCGACCCGCGAACGCTTCCAGCACGTGCGCAGCGTGCGCTGGCTGACGCGGACGCCCGTCGCCGTACCGGAAGTAAGCTACCTCATCACCAAAGCGCTCACGGACATCACCAAGTTTCCGAACGAGACCGCGATCCTGATCAACGCCCTTAACATCGACATGAGCAAACTCCCCGAACCGACGCCACCGGAACCCACGGCGAAGCCCGGCACGCCCACCAACGTGATCTACTACGGTCCGCCCGGCACCGGGAAGACTTACAAGACCAAGGAGCACGCGATTCGTACCTGCATCGGCGCCGATCGTTACGCCGAAAACCAGGCCGAAGGTGACTTCAAGCGATTGCTCGCCAGCGGCCAGGTCGAGTTCACGACCTTCCACCAATCGTACGACTACGCGGACTTCATCGTCGGCTTCAAACCGGAGACCGTCGGCGACACCATGGTCTTCAAGCCGAAACCCGGCTTGCTGCTCCGCCTCGCCAAGCGCGCCCGCGAGAATCCGTCGCAGCAGTACCTGCTAATCATGGACGAAGTGAACCGAGGCAACATCAGCAAGATCTTCGGCGAACTCATCACGCTCATCGAAAAAGACAAGCGCGCGGGCGGCGACTTCCCGCTCAGCATCACGCTGCCCTGCGCCTGCCCGGGTTACCTCGACGGCGAGAATCACGATCAGTTCAGCCTGCCCTCGAACGTGCACTTCTTGGGCACCATGAACACGGCGGACCGTTCCATCGCCTTGCTCGACACCGCGCTGCGCCGCCGCTTCCGCTTCGAAGAAATGCCACCAAAGCCGGCGATGCTGCCGACCAATCTGAGCGGCATCAACCTCAAGGCCCTGCTGGAGAAACTGAACAAGGCTCTCCGCGAGAAACTGACGCGCGATCACCAGATCGGCCATGCCTGGCTGCCGATGGTCACCGCCAAGTACGACAGCCTCAACCCGGCGCCGAGCGCCGAAGCCATCGCGCAGGAGATCAACGAGAAGATCATGCCGCTGATCGACGAATGGTTCTACGAGAACGTCGACGATAAGAAGGCCGCGCTCAAGGGACTCGCCAAGCCGAGCGCCGAAGATGCGGATAAGTTCGTCGTCACGGCCACGTCGCTGAAGGAATACGCCGGCGCCTAATCCCCTGAGCGAACGCGTCCAACTGACCGCCTCGGAATTCGAGGCCATCCCTGTGACGGAACACGGGGGCGAGAAGGCTTTGTCGCGGGCGGAGGCGGACCAGCTGATCGCTTTGCGGACGCACTTCGGTTGCAAGAACAGCCGCGAGTGGTTCCGCTTCCATAACAGCCAGACCTTCAAATCCGGCGGGTGGGTCGGCGTCATCGACCTCGGCCGCGTGCAAGTGACGGTCACGCCGAAGATCGACCGGGACGGCCAGTCGGGCCAGGTCGACCTGATCAAGATGCTGGTCGGTGCCGGCTGGGTGGAAGACGAAACCTACGGTCCGGCTAATCTGGAGAAGCATGCCTTCCTGGAAATCTTTGCGCAGTGGTTCGCCCAACGACTCCACCGAGAGGCGACCCGCGGCCTGCCGCACAACTATGTGGCCCGCGAGGAGTCCCTCGGCACGCTGCGCGGACGACTGAACATCGGCCGACAAATCATGGCCATCGCTGCGGGCCAGGCGACGCTGGCGTGCGATTACGATGCGTTCGAAGCCGACACGCCCTTGAACCAGACCCTGAAGGCGGGCCTGCGGGCCGCGCTGAGCCTGAGCCGGGCGACCTCCGTCCGCGCCCGCCTGCGGGACACGCTCGCCTTGCTGGACCATGTCAGCGACCGCTGGGTGACGCCCGAAATGGCCGGTCGCGTCCAGCTACGGCGCAACGAACGGGCTTTCCGCCCGCTCTTGGCTTTGGCGCGGCTGTTCCTCCAGAAGAAATCGCCGAAGATCCAGGGCGACGCCGCGGGTGCCCGCGCATTCGGCCTGATGTTCAGCATGTGGAAGCTCTACGAGGATTACGCCCTCAACCGCCTGAATGCCTCACTGGCGGACATCAAAGATCCCAGCGGAGCGACCTACTTCGCCAAGGGCCAGGAAAGCCTACGCCATCTCGCCAAGTACGTGAAGGACCAGAAAGTCGACGACGCCTTCCAGGTGAAACCAGACATCATCCTCTACCGCCGGGCACAGGCCGGCGTGGAGCCAGTGCCCGTGCTCATAGCCGACACCAAATGGAAAGATCTGGAAGAAGACCAGGCGGCGGCGACGCTTGGCGTGGACCAAGGGGACGCCTACCAGCTCTTCGCCTACTCGCATCTCTACACGGAGAAAGGCGACCCGCCACTCCCCCTGGCCCTGCTTTATCCGACGGTCGGCGACACCGCGGGAACGTTGCGCCAGCAAGCCACCCCCGGAAATCTGCTCGGTATGCTCGGGGAGCCTCAGCGCACCTTCTACCTGGATAACGAGAACGAAGCCGCCAAGGAGCCCCAAGAATTCGATGGCGTGCCGCTCCGCATCTTCGACTTCCCGCTGCCTGCGCTTGGCTGAGGGGAGGAGGGCTTGCCAGCCGATGATAGCGGGATATCCCTAATCCACCCATGAGTGAGATTAACCAGTTGATCGCCCTAGTCCGGCAGTTCCGGGATGAGCGCGACTGGGCTCAGTTCCATAATGCCAAGGACCTGGCGGCCGGCCTGAGCATCGAAGCCGGGGAATTGCTCGAACAGTTTCTGTGGAAGCAGCCCCAGGACGCCGACCCGGCCAAGGTCCGCGCCGAACTGGCCGACGTCCTGATCTTCGCCCTGCTGCTGGCGCATGAGCAGAAGATCGACCTCCATCAGGCCATCCGCGACAAGCTCGCCGAGAACGCCGCCAAGTACCCCGTCGACAAGGCCAAGGGCCGGTCGACCAAGTACGACCAACTCTGACCGATGCGGCTCAGCGCCCTCCAGGACACCAAGGCGGTCTACCGGGTCACGGGCACCCCTGAGAACTACTTAACTGCTTTAAGGTCAAGTACTTGGGGCTTTAAAGAGGACCCAAAACTGCTCTCCCAATGGAAGAAGCTCCAGCCGGGGGATGTGATCTTCTTCCATGCCCAATCCCTGAGCCGGTTCCTCAAGGACAAGGACCTGTCCTCACGGGTCGTGGGCTTCGGGGTGGTCGGGAATCACTTCTTCACCGGCACCAGCCCCCTGTGGATCGAGGAGTTCGAGGCCGGGCGGGTCATCTACCCCTATCGCTTCCACTTCAGCGAGGTCTACTTTTTCGCCGATATCCCCGTGGCCGGGGACTGGGATAGCCAGTCCCTCGTGAAACAGGCGAACACCGCGGACATCATCAAGCGCCTGCTCGCCGCCGGGATCCCGCTCAAGGAGCTTCCGGGGTTCCCGCACATGCAGTCTTACTCGGTCATCAAAGACCAGGCGGTCAAAGAAACCCTCCTGACCAGTACCCGCGGACTCTACGCCTACCGAACTCGCGAAGAGGACGAAGATGCCCTGCCCACCCGGCTGACCGCGCTCGCGGAAGTCCGCGACGAGAAAGACCTGCTGCGACATACCACCGGTCTCACCCAGTTCGAAGACGTCGGCGGGCGCGTGCTGCGGCTGGACGACGGCCACCGGCAGGTCGACCTCCGAAAACTACAGCGCGCCGAGACCGCCCATGCGGACATCCTCTCCCTGCTCTACCGGAAGCTCAGCGAGCGCGGTTACGAGTGTTTTAAGAACAACCACATCGACCTGCTGGCGGTGAAGGCGACCGAGGGTCGCTCGCTGTTGATCGAGGCCAAGAGCAACGAGGGCGATAACTTCCGGGCCCAAGCCCGTAAGGGCATCGCGCAGCTCTTCGAGTA
>JACCDT010771537.1_pt1 | contig 13409 bp, 23 predicted proteins | sample 7446291 | NCBI WGS metagenome assembly JACCDT01 (sample SAMN15323446, study PRJNA562643) | freshwater metagenome | isolation source: river surface water | place: USA:Blue River Watershed | collected 2017-08-17
AACCGAGGACGCATGATCGTAACCCCGCTGTGCCGCCTGATAGGAGTCAAGTGTCGATTAGGAATTTATTCATGGTAAATCACGAATTGTTACCGACTTGCAACACGTTCACGGCTTTGATCGTAACCGTGCACAACGATTGACAAATCGTCGCATCAACAGGGCCAGAATGGTGATATTGACGGACTCACCAATTTGGTGCGGAATGTGTGCGTCCCCGTGGCTGGAGGAGTGACGACGATGCGGACTGATGCGGCTCTCGCCGATGAGCGACTTGTGGTGCTTCAAGAACAAATGATAAACGGAACGGACGCCGATGTCGAGGCGGCTGCTGCCGAGATTGATCGGATCGCTCGGCATGTCTGGCGGCATGAGCCGCAGACCATCCACGATCTCCGAGATCTGGCGCTCATAGCGCGATCATATCTCGATCTCGATGATGCTGGCAATCCCATCGCAGATTGCGCGGAGAGCGAGGCCATGGTGCGGCTGGTTCAAGGCGTGCTGCGGTTGACGGCTTCCTGAAAAAATCGCATCGTTAGCGAAATCGTCATTGACAGATGTTGTGTTTTTAATCACACTCGCCATATCAGGTACACACGGATGGCGCGCTGAGAGGGCAGGCCATTCGTGAGTGGGGGAGGCCGGGAGTGGAGCGATCTGCTCCCGGCCGTAGGCTCAAACGAGGCCCCGATGGCAAGCGACAACATCACACAATTCCCGATCGTTCCAAGACCGCTCCCGCCGAAAGCGCGCGTGATTCCTATCCGCGATGCAAGTGAGGTTCCTGACAGCGAGAAGAACCAGAACCTCGCCATCATCAGGCGGGATCTCGACCACGCCATTCGCAAGGCGACAACGGTTGCTGAATATCACGGCGAGCTTGCTTGGCTCGTTCGTCATCTGGAATCTGAAATCTCGAAATTGAAGGACAAGGCTAATGGCTGATCCGCGTTACGATTGGTGGCGTGCAGCACTCAAGGGCACAATCGGTCCTGTGCAAGAAGCACACCCACAGGCTGGCTTCTACCGGCATTACATGGGACCGCCGGTCGCGATCTGGTACGATGGCGAAACCGTCATGATGCTGCTCGACGGCGAGCCCGTTGAGGATGCCGTCAAGCGCGGCAAGGTTTGGCTGCAGGTGGTCAAGGGTGCCGTCACGAAGGCAGCCTATGACGAGCGCGTCAAGACGGGCAGCTGGCCGAGCGATTTGCCGGAATTGCCGTCGCAAGCCGTCAAGACTGAGGAGACGGAAGCGGCCCGAGGCCCAGGCGACAATAGCGGCGATCTCGACACATACCAGCGCATGCGCGCCGAGATTCTTGGTGACGTTGCCGATGCTGAGGCGTTCTTTGCCAAGAACAAGATCACCGACAAGCCGCTCGCCGACAAGGCCGAGGACTGGGGCGCCCGCCTCGTGAAGTCTTCGCGAGAAGCCGAGAAGGCACGGCTTGCCGAGAACGAGCCGCTGCGTCGGCAGATCGAGGAGAACGACAAGAAGTGGAAGGCCATCAGCGGGCCGGCACTCGTCAGGGGCGAACAGCTTCGAGCCGCCGCCGCCGCCTGGGGCAAGGCTGAAGTCGCTCGCATCCAGAAAGAGCGCGAGGACGAGCAGCGCAAGCAATGGGAAGCGGAGCAGGCACGATTGCGACAGGAGCGCGAGGCGGCAGCGGAAGCAGTACGCAAGGCGCGCGAGGCGCAGGCCGCACATGATGCCGATGGCGTTGTGCCGGAACCCGAGCCAGAGCCGGAACCAGAACTGTTGCTCCCGCCGCCGCCACCCGTAGCACCGCCGCCGAAACTGATGCTCGGTACGGGAGCTAGCGGAAACCGTCGCAGCGTGAAGACCGCCGCCCCGGAAACCGCAACGATCACCGATCTGGTTGCCGCGGCGAGCTTCTTCGCGAAGCAACAGCACCCTGAGTTGCTGGCGCTGGTCCAGAAGCTTGCAGACCGAGCCATCAAGGCGCGGGCCGAGATCCCCGGCATTCGGTTCTCGTGGCAGCAGGCGAAGACGGAGGCGGCGGAATGACCGCAATCCTCGTCGATGCCTCTGGCTACATCTACCGCGCCTTCTACGCCCAGCCGCCGATGACCAAGGCTGACGGCACGCCGACCGGCTGCATTCACGGATACACGCGGATGCTCTGGAACCTCAAGAAGAAGCACGCTGCCGACTCTCATTTCGGCGTCTGCTTCGACAAGGGCAAGAGCGCGGCGCGCGTCGAGATCTATTCGGACTACAAGGCGCACCGGCCGCCGATGCACGAAGACCTCAAGACACAACTTGGCATGGTGCGGGATGCGACGAAGGCATTCGGACTGCCCGTGATCGAGGCTGACGGCATCGAGGCTGACGATCTGCTCGCCAGCTATGCCGAAGCCTTCCAGGCCAACGGCGACGACGTGGTCATTGTCTCGGTCGACAAGGATCTGATGCAGCTTATGAGCGATGGCGTGGCCTTGTATGACCCACTCAAAGACCGGACCATTACCGATGAGGATGTCATCGCGAAGCTCGGCGTGCGCCCGCATCTGGCCGTCGATGCACAAGCCCTGATCGGTGACGCCAGCGACAACGTGCCGGGCGTTCCGAAGATCGGACCCAAGACAGCCGGCGCCCTGCTCGAACAGTTCGGCTCGCTCGATGCCGTTCTCGACAATTGGCAGAAGGTCAGCAAGCCGGCCATCCGCGACAGCCTCATGATGAGCCGGGACAAGGCCCTGCTCAGCCGGCAACTCGTGACCCTGATCCGCGATGTACCTTTGCCGCTTCCGCTCAAGGCGCTGGAAGCCAAGGACGTTGATGCAGCCGCGCTGGTCGCGTTCTGCAAGGACATGGAGTTCGCCAGCCTCGGTGCTGATATCGAGGCGTTCTATGGAGTGACCGCCTAATGGGATACTACATTGATCCGAAAGACGGAACGAAGGAATCATGGCTCGCCCAACATGGACGGCCATTGCCGGGGCAGCCGAAGTGGAAGGCCGTAGTGAAGACTGGCGAGTTGCCAGTCTGCCTCGTGGATAATCGCGCCTTTACCGCTGCCGGCGTGTGTTTTTCAGAGCGCGAGCAAGAGGCGTTCGCGCGCCCGGACGGTCGCCGCAAGTTCTGGTTCGCCGTTCCAATCCAAGATCTGATTGAAGTTGGCGCTATCCCGAAGGATTTCGCGCTGGAGGAACTTGGCCCATGAGCGACCGCAACGACGTCGAGATCCTTGAGCCTGAGCGCCCTGGCGATGGAAGCATGGCCGTGGCTCTGTCCAAGGCCGAGATCGATCAGCAGATCAGCACGGCCAGAAGCTATCCGCGCTCAATCGAGCGGGCCGTCAAGAACATCCTGACGTTGGCGACCCTGGACGAAGAGACCGCCGAGTCCTGCATCTATGCTCTGCCAAGGGGGGGCAAGCCGATCAATGGGCCGTCGGCAAGGTTTGCCGAGATCGTGGCCAGCCAATGGGGCAACTGCCGGGTTGGAGCTCGGACGGTGCATGTCGACAAGACGGAGAAGTTCGTCGAGGCGGAAGGCGTGTTTCATGATCTCGAGACGAACATGGCCCGCCGTGCCCTGGTCCGCCGTCGCATCAGCGACAAACACGGTCGGGTGCTATCGGACGACATGATCATCGTCACCGGCAACGCTGCGGCATCCATTGCCAGCCGCAATGCGATCCTGGCTGGCGTCCCTCGTGCCGTCTGGCGCAAGGCATACGAGCGCTGCGAGCAGGTTGTGGCGGGCTCTGTCGAAACCCTGGCCGTCACCATCGACAAGACCATGAAGGCGTTCGCTGCATTCGGCGTCACGCCGGAGCGGGTCTGCGCTGCCATCGAGATTGGCGGGCTTGCCGACATCAAGATCGACCACATTCCGACATTGCGCGGCATGTACTCGGCGCTCAAGAACGGCGAGGCCACCGTCGAAGAGATGTTCCCCGAAGCGAAGAAACCGATCGCCACGAAGACACCGGCACCCGCCGCGGCAAAGCCTGCCCCGCCAGATCCTGATCAGCCGGCACCGGCCAAGCAAGCCGCTCCGCCCGTGCCGCCTGATCCAGACGCGGAGTGACGTGGCATGAGCCGTATCGTTGAAGATGCCGAACTTGAGCGGGCGCTGGACTTTCTTCGCGACAACGCCGCCGCGATTGGCGAAGCCAAAGCCCGCGTCGTGAAGGCGGGCCACATGATCAAGCATGTCGAAGCGCTGCTGTTCCTCGCGAGCGAGCAGAAGACGGTCGACGCCAAGAAGGCGGAAGTGCGGATCAGCGAGAGGTGGCTTCAAGAAACCAACGAGGAAGCAGAAGCCGCCGGCGAGTATGAGCGGCTGCGCGGGTTGCGCGAGGCCGCCGCGCTTAAGATCGAAGCTTGGCGGAGTGAGCAGGCAACGTATCGAGCGATGAAGGTGTAAATGAAAGCCAAAGATATATCCGGCAACAGGTACGGTCGCACTGTAGCCTGCACGTATCGCGGATGAGGCTATTGGCTGTGTCGCTGTGACTGCGGTTCGGAGCACATAACGACATCGAATAGATTGAACTCTGGCGCTACAAAATCCTGCGGATGCTATCGACGGGATGTAAGGCTAGCAAATGCGCACAACCTCAAGAAGCGCAAACGCAAATACTCTCACTACTCTGATCACCTCGAGACTAAGGTCAAGAAATTGGGCGCTGATGAATGCTGGCTGTGGACTGGCGCGAAAAGTAAATTCGGATATGGCGTCATCTGGGCCAACGGTCGCGGTCGCGCAGTTCACCGCGTCGTCTATGAAATGACTTTTGGGCACCAGATAGGGTCGCTGCCAAGAAGTCTTGTTGTCATGCACCGATGCGACAACCCTTCATGCTGCAATCCGAGACACTTGGTCCTGGGGACGCAGGCTGAAAACAACAAAGACCGAGCCGCCAAGGGGCGCACACAGACAAGGATGCTGCCACGCACAGAGCACCCCATGGCCAAACTCACAGAAGAAGCAATTGCAGAGATCAGATCAACTGCGCGGCGTTACGGGACGGGTGCCGCTCTTGCGCGCAAATATGGCGTTTCTGAAAGCACAATCTCTGCGGTTCGGACTGGCGCCTCCTGGCTAGAGCGTAGCGAACGGAAGATGGGAAGGAGTGCAACGTAATGCTCCCCGTGGAACTTATCGTGGCTAACGTGCTCCACCGGATAGGTAGCCGAGCCATCAAACTCGACACCCTATTCCGCAACGCTGGCGTGAAGGAGACCGAGATTCACGAAGCGGTTGCTCGTGACATCCTTGCTCACATCGCAAATCAGGCGAGGCTTGATCTCGTCCTTAAAGCGATAGCAGCCGCTGGCGGACCAGCAGATGCAGGAGAACTGTCGGCAAGATTCAAGGCCGTGCAGGAGATGCACAAGTCAGATGCCACTCGTTGAATAAGCATAACCGAAGCTCAACAGGAGAGAGGAAGACCAATGCAGAAGGTACTTGAGAAGACCAAGCCGGAGAAGATCGAGAAGCCAGTACCGCCGTCGCCGCGGGCCGGGATCTCGCCGCCGAAGTTTTGCATCCTGACGGTGCCGCTGCGCAATGCGCCGGGCTCGCCGCTCGTGGTGCATGCGTTCTCGGCCAAGTCTCGAGCCATGATGCGCGAGGCGCAGGAACTCGGCTCGCTCGGCAAGAAGCGGAAGCCGAAAGACCCGAAGGACTTCGACGCCGTCTATCAGGGCGCTCGTCACATCAGCCGCGACGGCTGGGACGGCGTGACGTGCGCGACGTTCCGCAACGCCATGATTTCCGCATGCCGCCTTGTCGGCTTCAAGATGACCGTCGGCAAGCTCAGCGTGTTCGTCGAGGCTGACGGCGTGAGCCGGACGGACGGAACGCCGCTCGTGCAGATTCATGGCGAGCCGGTGCCCTTCGAAGCCGTGGTCCGCAACCAGACGGGCGTGGCCGACATCCGCGTTCGGCCCCGGTGGGACGAGTGGTCCGCCAATCTCCGCGTTCGCTACGACCGCGAGCAGATGAGTGATGAGGACATCGTCAATCTGCTGGTTCGCGCGGGCGCTCAGTGCGGCATCTGCGAGGGACGACCGGACAGCACGAACAGTTTCGGCCAGGGCTGGGGCCTGTTCGAGATCGACACGTCGAAGCCGATCGAACTGTTCGAGGTGCCGGCACCGCAGATCCAATTTATGCGGGCAGGCGGGAAGAATTGATTGCAGCGGGAGCCGCTACGCCAGCGGCTCCCGCCAGCGTTGGCAGCAGGGGTGAGGTTAGAACTGGAAGCGGTGGCATAGGCAGAAGTGGAAAGCCTCGGAATGCGCTGATGAGTTCTGGATGGGCAGTAGTGGCAAGGACAGTCAAGGCTTGCATCGCAATGGACGGGCTCGGCAGTAAAGGCGCGGACAGCTTGGGATGGGACCGAAGAGGACCGTATAGGTCTGGCAGTTGTGGTCAGGAATGGTCAGTGGTGGATCGTACCGATGCGGCAGGTGAAGGTCTGGGGAGGACCGCATTGGTACGGCTTGGTACGTGACGGCACGGCAGCATTGGAATCCAGTGGCGCGTATCGTCTCGGATCGTAACGGAAGGGCAGCATTGGAAAGACGAGGTATGGTGCGCCCACGACTGGATTGAAATGGCAGCAAAGGTCCGGATGGGTTTGTAGGTCGGGAGGGCTCCGGCATGGTTTGGCAGTAGAGGCAAGGACGCGACCGCCGCGGTGAGTAGTGCAATGGCAGTAGTGGATAGTCTGGAAAGGACGGCAATGGTCCGGCCCGGATGGGCAGTAGGCGATGGGAGCGGTTGGGTACGGATCGCAGCGTGACGTCACGGAGTCGAAGGGCAGTAGTGGTCAGGAGTGAGCGGACAGGCAAGGGGCGCAGGCGATGGGCAGTCGGGGATTGCCTTGGGCGGACAGCAAGCGTCCGGTCCGGTTCGGCAGAAATGGGAAGCAGCGTGTTGGTTTGCGACGTTTTGGATTGGCAGTAAAGGTTGGGACCGCGAGGGTTCGTCTGGGAGCGGAATGGAGTGCAAAGGACGCGATGGGCAGAAACGGAAAGTACAGGTGCCGTGAGGATGCATTGGTTTGGAAGGGCAGTGATGGACCGCAACGGCTCGGAATCCAAGGCGGGGAATGGACCTCATTGGCAGCATAGGAAAGGCATGGCTCGGAGTTAGGGGTGCGCGTCGGAGGGGCTAGGACCGGCAGTAGCGGTCAGGATTGCAATGCGTGGGCAAGAAAAGCAAGGCAATGCAGCGGCAGTGTTGGATAGCGTCGAACAGGAGCGGAAGGACAGCATATGAGCATTCGCGAAGAACTTGATCTGATCGTGAGGGACGCGGAGGACAAGAATGTCCCCGTAACAGCGGCAGCAGTCGTCGAGAAGGCAAAGGATGCCGATGCATTCCCGTCTCTCAACAAGCATCTGTGGCAGGTGCCCGAGGCAGACCTTGCCAACGAGGCAAGACTTACCCGCGCGCATCGGCTGCTCATCACGCTCAAGGTGACAATCCCAGACACGGGCGAGACGACGCGGATGCTGGTGCACACGCGCGGGACGCCGGGCTACATGCCGGTGACGTCGGTGACGCGGGTGCCGGATCTGGCTGCGGCGAAGCTGCGGCAACTCATGGACGACATCGCGCGAGCTCGCGGACGGCTGCGAGCATTCAAGGCGGCGATCCCTGACACGGTAGCCGACGAAATCGATCAAGCCTTGGAGCAGGCGGAGACGCGGACCAACGCCGCGCTGGCTCCGGTTGAAGCCGAGGCGCCGGCCGCATGACCCGCAAGAAGCCGACTCTCTCCGAGCGCTATGCGTCTGTCGTCCTCACCTTGAAGTGGGGGGACGGAACGCCAGTTGTTGAGCGTGAGCGCGCGAAGGGGATGACGGCTGCCGAGATCATCGATGCGTTTGAGGGTCAAGTTCAATTCGATCACGGGGTTCATGTCGCCATCGACGGGAGCAACCATCCAACCAATCTCACGCCGATGCTGACGGCTGCTCACAGAGAAAAGACCAACAAGATCGACATCCCTCAGATCGCCAAGACGAAGCGCATCCGCAAGTCACACGCTGCGCATGAATCAGCGATGGCCGAGAAGATTTCTGTTGCGGAGACTGTGAGCAAAATACACACTGAAAGGAGTGGTCGAAAATGGCGCGGTGCACCGATGCCAGGAACGAAGAAGTCAGGACTCCGAAAGCGACTGAACGGGAAAGTCGAGCGGCGCGACGGGAGTTCATCTGGCTCGTGATTGCGGGCACTGCGGCATGGGCCGCGATTGCCGCACTGCTGCTCATAGTGACGGGAGGCTTCGGACTTTCATGATCGTCACGACACATCAGAGCAGGCTGTTTGAGCCCGGCCGCATCTACCGGCGCTATGTCCGAAAGGACGCTATGGGTGACGGCTACTCGTGGTGCATGACGTCTGAGCGCGGGAAGTACGACGTTGCTCAGGGCATTTGTGATGCGAGCGATATCCCTGCTGACGTCAAGCGTCTTGCTGATGCTCGGCGTGGGCAAGCGTTCTCGTATGTCATTTGGCCGGAGGCACGGGAATGACCCAACTCGAGACGCCTATGACACTTGCCGACGTCTGCGCCTATCTCCGCTGCTCGCCGCGCACGGTGCGCCGGATACCGAAGGATGCGCTTCCCTGGACCAAGCCAGGATCCGAGCGGCTGTATCTCCCAAGCGCCCTTGCGCAGTATATGCTCGCCGAGAAGAAGCCGAAGGAGCCGAAGCCATGTGGCTCGTCAAGACGAAACGCTCGCCGTACTGGCAAGCCCGCTGGGACGCCCCGGACGGATCGGGGCGGGTCATTTCAGAATCGACTCGCGAAGTGGCAAAGCGAGCAGCAGAAGCGCGCGGCGCAGAACTAGAGGCAGCCGACATCGCCCGCTGGAAGCGGGAGCAAGGCGGCGGCGCTGTTCTGTCGAGCAGGGTAATCGAAGAATACTGGGAAACCGAAGGGCAACGGAAGAAGTCAGCGGGCGATCACATCTTTCCGCATCTGGCGCGGATCGCGACCTTTCTTGGCGACAAGCCATACTGCGACGTGACGATCGCCGACGTGGCGCGGTTCGCCGACGAATTGACCGGCACCATCTCTGACAGCACTATCAATCGAGCGCTCTCAGTGTGGCGCCGCATACACAACGTCGCTGGCAAGAAGCGGCTCTATCCTGTGCACATCATCGATTGGTCTGAAGTCCGCCGCAGCGAACCAGAAATGCCGACGCGCAGCCTCACGCGAGATCAGATCAAGGATCTGCTGCGACGGCTCCCGGTCCATGCCCAGCAGATCGTCATATTCGCCGTAGCCACGGGTGCTCGCCGGGCGCAGGTGCTTGGATTGACCTGGGATCGGGTGAACTTCGAAGACGCCACGGCGACCATCTACAAGAAGCACACGAAGAAATATGTCCAGCACCACGTCCCCTTGAACGGGACGGCCATGGCTGTGCTTGAGCAGCGGCGTGCAGCCACCGCAAATGGGGCAGTGTTTGACACAAGGAACTTCCGCAAGCTCTGGGATTCGGCAGTGGCTGGCGCGGGCCTGGCGGGGGTTCGCTTCCATGATCTGCGGCATACGGCAGGACACTTGGCCGCGCGGGCATCCCTTGCCGCAGCAAAGGAACTGCTGGGGCATTCGGACGTTCGCGTCACCTTGCGGTATGCGCGAGCACGCCAAGAGGACGTGAGGCATGCGGTTGACCAGATGCCGCTGCTTGAGATCGAAAGGGACACGGAAAGTGACACGTGAACGCGCGCACGTTCTTTGTCCATTCAGTGCATGTTCACGGTCATTGGAGGTATAGTCTTGGAAGCTAGGCACCAGCTAACTTGTTGATTTTTCTGGTGCCGGCTGAGGGGATTGAACCCCCGACCTTCGGTTTACAAAACCGCTGTAGAGTTTTATGACCAGTCTTGTAAGTGCATGCCACGCATAGCAAATACAGAAACCGCAAGCGCCTCTTTTCTGTGAGTGACACGGAAACTGACACTAGAACGAGTCACGGAACGACACTATGCGTTTTTGAGAGTCGAGCACTTGCACCGGGCATTGGCACGCAATGTCGTGAAACTGGAACGGGTGAAATGATGGTGACAGTCATGACGAGAGAGGACGCACAGGAACAGACTATTGCTGAATTGTGGGAAATGATCAGGGGGCACGAGGCACGAGCCGTTGAGCTAATGGAGGCACTGCGCGACTGCACTGCATTCGTAGCAATCCACGTGGACCGGTGGACTAGAGACAATGGCGGCAAAATGCACGAGACGCACCGGGAGTTACTTGATCGCATCGGCCGGCTGACTGGACGCGACGATCTCTTGCAGAGACTCGCGCCAAGGCCAGACTAAACGAGCGCTGGCGAGAAACGTGGTGATGATGAAACGAGGATAGGAGAAATCAGAGATGCCCCGAGGGTGGCCGATCGAAGAAGAAGACGTCCTGATCGCTCGTTTACAGCAGCAAGTGAGCGAACAAGCCAATCAGATCAGAACGCTGGGTCGTGAATTGTCAGAGATCAGGCTGGGCGAGGTCGTCGTTATGCCGACGTCGATCGAGCATGCCAGGGCAATGCATTTGCTTGCCGAGCGCTACCTGAAAGACAACCAGACACCATAGGGCCGACATAACTGAACGGGCAAAACACGGGACAACCAACCGCTGATGCCTATGAAAGCCCCGAAAACAGGCGGTTTGCTCGGTAAGGTATACGTCCTGCAAATCCGCGTACCCCGGTTCAATTCCGGGCGTGGCCTCCAAGCATTTCCATGGATTTCAGCGAGTTAGGATTGGCGTTGTCGCGGATTGCGGGCATTGCGCGCTGTGCGCGCCGGGCAGAATGTGGGACAGGAGGGACACCGTGAGGCCGATTGATCGACTGATCTTGGATGTGGTCAGGTGCATAGACTGCGGAGCTGGCTACGGCGCGTGCTCTTGTTGGGAACGCAAGGATGCAGATCGGGAAGAGAAGAAGTCGGCTTTCGTGGAGGCCGAGACGGCTCGGCTTCTGGCCCTTCCCGATGCTGAGTTCGAGGCAGAGTGTAGAGCACTAGGCGTCTGGCCCATTGAGCCTGACCCGACAACACAAAAGGCCCGGCGTTGAATCCGGGCCTTGAGGGAGGGCAGGAGTGCCGGTCTCTGTTGTCACTTCCGATGTTCGTCGAAAACGCGCCTCAGCCAAAGTGCGTCGTCAAGAGCGTTGTGCTCGACGCCACGGTGCTTGCTGAGCGTCGGGTTGCCGTCCTCAATGAACTCCGTGTCGAAGAATATGCGCATGCTTACGACCCCTTCTGTCACTCGATCTCGCCACCGATCACGGTCCCTTTGGGGACCGGAACCAGCGCATACACGAAATGCGTCACGACGTTGCCATAGCCGCACTCAGCCGCAGCGTACTCGACCTCCTGCTTAGCCTCGTCAGCAGCGCGCGACCATACCCCGTCCGCGATCCATTCGCCGCGCTCGTTGACGGCCACGGGAATGCGAACCTTGACGTGTTGCTGGCCGTCGATCTCTTGAAACTGCAATGGCATCGTCACCGGCATGCTTGCGGCCCTTTCTGTCATTCGCCTTCGTGCTCGATCACGAGCTGTTCGAGTGGCGTGTTTTCGTCGCCGACAAAATACATCCACGGATGCCACTCGACGCACTGCGCAACTGCCTCAGCAGGCATCTTGAATGCCTGAGCCGCGTCTCCGAGTGTGGTGTTTCCATTGAGCGCAGACCAGACCGAGATCGCTGCCGCGACGATGCCGACGCCGGGCTTGCCGTAGTCAGGTGAGCCAAGCTCAAGGTCTAAGTTCCAATCATCTTCGTTCGGCCCAAAAAACGGATGGCGCTGCTCAGACAGTGGCTTGGTGTCGCCTAGAAGCATTCTCGCGGCCCACGATTGCAAAGCACATCAGGAACGTCTTCGACGAGGCGAGCAATATTCAAAAAATGAATATTGCTGGTGCAGTGCCGGGGTTGATTACGCCCCGGCTCGTGCTGCCCTATTAGGGATGCCACCGGGAACAGCCCAACAGCGCCCCACTCATCCGTCGCAAGGGATTGGCTTCGCGTCGGCCTCCCATTCTAGGCCCTGCCGGTCGGGGAGGTTCTTGCCCCAGCAGAACTCCGGCCCTCTATGAACGATTGCGACTGATGCGGCGCGCACGGCGCTGCGCCTTGCGCTTTGCCTTCTTGATCGGGTTTGCTTTTGCGCCCCGTTTCGGCTCGCGATACGCTGGATACTCGGCGGGCGCGAAGTCGCTGATGCTCATGGTCGCGGCAAGCGCCGCGCCGAGTGCCCCTGCCTTGTAAGTGACGGACATGCTTGCGGCCTCAGTTTGACTTGCTGGAAAGCTGCTCAGTCAGCACCGCGATCAAGTTCGCGATCTGATCTCGGTTGAGCGTCACCGACGCCGTCCGGGTATTGGTGCGGCCCGTCTTGCCTTCGCCGTACACGGCCCACACTGACTTGGACACGTCGAGATCGACCTTGCCGTCGTGGCGCGGAGTGACGCGAACCTCTGACGTTCCGCGCTCATATTCACGATCAAACCCCGTCGTGATCTCGTATCCGAAACTGCCCTTGTGCGGCCCGTGGTGCTTGAAGGTCTCGACTGGCATCTGCGTTCCCCTTGCTCTGATAGTCCACATTTAGCACCGTCCGCAATCTTTTGCAATACCTGAAACAGTTGTTTCCAAAATAACTGTGTGCTAGGTTATGCAATAGGGATGCTCAAGGGATACGTGCTGCCATCGCGGCGCGCGTCGGCATCCGCGCAACACACTGCGTTGGAGGCTGCCGGCGTGCAGGTCCGCTACGAGGAAAGCAAGACGGAAGGCTTCGACGGCCTGTTGCGCTCGCTGCGCAAGGGTGACGGCGTGGCCGTTCGCTGGCTGTCCGATCTCGGGCCGAACCGACGCGTGTTGCGCGCCCGCCTCGACGCCATCCACAAGAAAAGCTGCTACCTCGTCGAGACGGCAACTAAGCGCGATAGCCGCAAGCCGGACGATCTGCGAGACATGATCTTTGACGCTGCCGACGATCTCGGCCAGTCCGGCAAGGGGCGCGACCCTGACGTTGCTCGGCGCAACGGCGCCAAGGGCGGGCGCCCGCGCATTGATCGCGGCATCAGCGACGAGGAGGCCGAGCGGCATTGGTTCGACATGCGCCACGCCCTGAACGAGGACGCAATAGCTCACATGGGCAAGTGGAACATCTCGGCGGCGTGGCGGAAGTGGGGGCCGAGCGGTCGCAAGACCGGCCCGCGTCGTCCAGACTTTGCAAAACCGAAGCAACGGAAGTGAGGAGCCGTGGTGATGTCGACGCGAGTTTTGACGATCCATCGTCTCAAGTGCGAAGCGCCATTCTTCGACGCCGTCGAGGTCGGTCGCAAGACCGCCGAGCTGCGTCTGGACGATCGCGGATATC
>JACCDT011695482.1_pt1 | contig 13406 bp, 8 predicted proteins | sample 7446291 | NCBI WGS metagenome assembly JACCDT01 (sample SAMN15323446, study PRJNA562643) | freshwater metagenome | isolation source: river surface water | place: USA:Blue River Watershed | collected 2017-08-17
TCGAACCGCCGACACGCGGATTTTCAATTAAAATTACCAATATTTTATCAATTAAATCAATAATTTAATTTTGGTGTGTGATAAAGTGTGCGATTGAACTGGCATTTAACCGTCGTTTAAACGACGCTTAAATAAGTTTAGCAATCGCCCGCTCATGATAATCGAGCTACGATAATAAATTTAAAGTGGCGATAACTAAAAGATTTGCCGAAATTAACGTTTAGCAGCTTTCACTTTCCAAATATTCTTGGCGTACTCACCTATAGTTCTGTCACTAGAAAATTTACCCACACGCGCAACATTCAAGATTGCACGGCGTGTCCATTCATCTTGATTTTGATAAAGCGCACTAACCGCCTCTTGTGTTTCAATATAGCTCGCATAGTCTGCCAACAATAGATAATGATCGCCCTTATAGAGCAAGTTATCAAAAATAGTCTGATATCGATCTGGTTCTTCTACTGAGAAAAATCCACCCGCAATCATATCCAGCACCTCCTTGAGTTCTGGATTTGAGTTGTAGTAGTCCCAAGGGTTATAGCCAGCTAATTTAGTTTTAGCAACTTCATCAGTAGTTAAACCAAAAATGAAAATATTTTCAGCACCAACTTCTTCCATAATTTCAACATTAGCGCCATCTAAAGTACCAATAGTCAAGGCTCCATTTAAAGCCATCTTCATATTGCCCGTTCCTGATGCTTCGGTTCCTGCAGTTGAAATTTGCTCGGACAAATCACTACCGGGGAATAGCAGCTCAGCAGCAGAGACCTCATAGTTAGGATAAAAAACAACCTTAAGTTTATCGCCGACTGCTGGATCATCATTGACAATCGCAGCTACATCGTTAATCAAGCGAATGATTAACTTAGCCATCCAATAACCAGGTGCAGCCTTGCCACCAAAAATGATAGTGCGTGGAGTTAAATCCTTAGCTTTGCCAGAACGAATCCGATTATATAAGGTAATCACATGCAATATATTCAGTAATTGGCGCTTATACTCATGGATACGTTTAATTTGTACATCAAACAAGCTATTTGGGTTAAGTTTTACGCCAGTTAAATCTTCAATTTTATTAGCCAAACGTACTTTATTTTTTTGCTTAACCGCACGGAAAGCTTTTCTAAATTCGTCATCATCTGCCAACGGGGCCAATAGTTTTAATTTATCCAAATCTCGTTGAAAACCCTTACCAATAGCCTTTTCCATCAATGAAGTTAACTCTTGGTTACATTGATTCAGCCAACGACGTGGCGTAATTCCGTTCGTAACATTCACAAACTTGTTTGGATAGATTCGATGGAAATCAGCAAATAAAGTTGCTTTTAACAACTCACTATGCAACGCCGCAACGCCGTTTACTGTATGACTACCAATCACAGCCAAATGTGCCATACGTACACGACGACCATGTGTTTCATCAATGATCGAAACACGGCTTAACAATTCAGAGTCGCCTGGAAAATGATGATTCACCATCTCTAGAAACTCGTGATTAATACGATAGATAATTGCTAAATGACGTGGTAATAATCTGTCGAACAATTCAACTGGCCAAGTCTCAAGAGCTTCCGGCATGAGTGTATGGTTAGTATAAGCAAAAATCTTCTCAACTAAGCCCCAAGCTAAATTCCAATCTAAACGATGCACATCTACTAATTGATACATCATTTCTGCGACAGCAATGGATGGGTGGGTATCGTTTAATTGAATAGCAATTTTTTCTGGTAGCTTTTTCCAATCTTTATGCTTTAGTAAAAAGCGATGCAGAATATCTTGTATGGATGCTGAAACAAAGAAATATTGCTGCTTTAGACGAAGCTCACGGCCAGAGGCAGAAGCATCGTTTGGATAAAGAACTTTGGAAATATTTTCAGTCGCATTACGGCTCTCAACAGCAAGCTCGTAATTGCCTTCATTAAAGTGCCGCAAATCAAACTCTTTTGTTGCTTTAGCTGACCATAAACGCAGATTGTTAACAGTTTGTGTGCCATAACCAGGAATTGGTAGGTCATAGGCCATTGCCACAACTGAATCAGAATCAACCCAATGACTTTCGGTGCCACGCTCGGTGGCAAATTCAACGACGTGACCATAAAAATTTACAGTATACGTACTCTCTGGACGTTGAAATTCCCAAATATTAGAGTAACGCAACCAATTATCGGGATTCTCAATCTGCTGACCATTATTAATTGACTGTTTGAACATGCCGTATTCATAGCGAATACCATAACCGGTCCCAGGAATATCCATGGTTGCCATAGAATCCAAAAAGCAAGCAGCTAATCGACCTAAGCCGCCATTACCTAGTGCAGCATCTGGCTCCATTTCAACTACGTTTTCAATTTTGTGACCAAGCTCATTTAGGCCATCTCGGACTTCGGCATCCACCCCTAAATTTAAGGCCGCATTAGAAAGCATGCGGCCAATTAAAAACTCTAGCGATAAATAGTAAACGCGCTTTGGATCTTGATCAGCATAAGCCTCAACTGTCTTGACCCAGCGCTCAATCACATGATCACGAACGGTATAGGCAGTGGTTGAATACCAATCACGGGCTGTGGCAACCTCTTCTGTCTTAAATATGGAATAAACCATATGATTTTGCAAAGCCAGTTTGGCAGACGTTTTTGCATTAGTAACACTGGAGACTGTGGATTTTGTTTTAGCCATGATTTGCTTCTTTTTTACAATGACACCTTTAAGGCGCTGGTTAATTAGTTAATTGCTATTTTACATTAGCAAGAAATAAGCCATCCTTAAGTTTTGTATCTAATTTGTAAATTAAGACTATCGAAGAATTAATTGCGAGATAAGAGGATTAGAACACTTGGTATTCTTCGCAATTACTTCTTAAGGATTTCTTCATACATTTCGACATATCTTTGCGCGCTACTAGACCAATCTAAATTCTGACGCATACCATTTTTTTGAATTTTTTTCCAAGTTCTTGCGTCATTAAAGCTATTAATTGCACGAGTAGTTGTGGCAAGCAACTCATAAGTATTTACCTCAGGCATAACAAATCCGGTGGCGGTTTTATTGCCTATTGTTATCTCATTAGTATCAACGATAGAGTCAGCAAGTCCACCTGTATTAGAAACTACTGGAGGCGTACCATAACGCAAGCCGTACATTTGATTAAGTCCGCAAGGCTCAAAGCGCGATGGCATAATAAAAATATCGCTACCTGCCATCATTTGGTGCGAAAGCTCTTCGTTGTATCCAATTCTAGTGCTAACTTGTTCAGGGAATCTTTCAGCGAGATTTTGGAATCCCTGCTCAAAACTCTTTTCGCCACTGCCTAAAATTGCAAGCTGGCAATGATGGTGCTGAATTAGCGTTTCAGCGCATTCCAACAACATATCCAAACCCTTTTGATGAGTCAATCTGCTAACCACACCCAATAGAGGCATCCTTGCATGAATTGGTAACCCCAGCTTTGCTAATAAAGCATTTTTCACCTTCGCTTTAGCAGCCATCTTTTTGTCATCATAATGATATTCCAAGTAATGATCTGAGGCTGGGTTCCATTCCTTAGTATCTAAGCCGTTCAGAATGCCATGAATCTCCTGGCCACGTTTCGCAAGCAATCCTTGCAAGCCAAAACCATACTCCTCCGTTTGAATCTCCTTACCATAGGTTGGACTGACTGTAGAAAGCCCATCTGAATAGAAAATACCAGCTTTTAAAAAAGATAATTGCCCGTAATATTCGAGCCCTTCTATCTGAAAACTTTCAGGGGGAAGATTTAACGGACCCATCCATTCAGGCCCATAACAACCCTGGAAAGCCATGTTGTGCATACTGAATACAGATTTAGCCTGTTTTATTTTTGGACGATCATGATGCATAAAATGCATATAAGCAGGGACTAGCCCAGTCTGCCAGTCATTGCAATGAACAAGTTCCGGCGTCCAGTCTTTAATCGGACTATCCTCACTACTTAATAAGGCTGCTACATAAGAAAGTATGCCAAAACGTATAGCATTGTCATCCCAATCTTTTCCATTTTCATCACCATAAGGTCCACTAGCTCTCTCATAGAGCGGGTCGGATTGAATAACCATCACAGTCACTCCTGTATCTGGCATTTCTCCAATTATGATATCTACCGCCCCAACATTTGGGATGCTGGACAAAGTACACAAATAGGATGAATTAATAGTTTTTTTTAAAACAGCTGGATAACCTGGAATCAAAATTCGAACGTCATGACCGAGCTTCTTGAGTGCAGCAGGAAGTGCCCCACTGACATCTGCTAGACCACCTGTTTTTATCAACGGAAAGGCTTCAGGGGTAACGAATAGAATGCGCAATTAAGTTGCTCTCGATTTAATGGGATTAGGCTCTGCATCATACTGACCACATTACGCCAAATCAAGGCACAATTTTTAGCCTAGATAAGCTTAATATCAACTCATTTTATTTTTAAAATCATTCCACTTAAGGGAGGTAGACTAATTAAAATGGAATGCGACTGCCCCATCCATACAATGGAATCAGTATTAATTTCACTTCCGTTACTAATATTGCTACCGCCGTAATAGTGAGAATCACTATTAAATATTTCTTCATATACACCTGCTTGAGGAACTCCCAGTCGATAATGGTGACGGGGCACAGGAGTAAAATTAAATACGGCAACAATAAAACCTTCATTGCGATCTCGACGAACATAACTTAAAACCGACTGATCTGTATCTTGGCATTCTATCCACTCAAAACCTTCAGGTTGAAAATCCAACTCATAGAGTGCCGGTAAATTTTTGTACAAATGATTAAGGTCATGATTAGCTAGTTTTATGCCTTGATGCCACCTCTCGTTTAGTAAATGCCAATCTAAACTTGAATTAACATTCCACTCTCTACCTTGCCCAAATTCGTTACCCATAAAATTAAGTTTTTTCCCGGGACTAGACATTTGATATGTTGCTAACAAACGTAAATTAGCAAACTTCTGCCATGTGTCGCCAGGCATCTTATCTAGTAAAGAATGCTTTCCATGAACCACTTCATCGTGCGAAAAAGGCAATACAAAATTTTCGCTGTATGCGTAAAGCTGACCAAACGTGAGTTGGTTATTATGATAGCGCCTGTGAATCGGATCGTTTTCAAAATACGATAAAGTGTCATTCATCCAGCCCATATTCCATTTCATGGAAAAGCCTAAGCCTCCTGAATAGATTGGACGAGAAATCATTGGCCACGAAGTGGACTCTTCAGCAATCGTAAAAGCACCTGGAAATTCCTGATGTGCCATCACGTTAAGTTGTTTTAGAAAATCAATGGCCTCTAGATTTTCACGGCCGCCAAATTTATTAGGGAGCCATTGGTCTGCTTTACGTGAATAATCCAGGTAAAGCATTGAAGCTACCGCATCTACACGTAAGCCATCAATATGAAATTCGTTTAACCAAAAATGTGCATTGGAAATCAGAAAGTTGCGAACTTCATTACGACCATAGTTAAAAATATATGTACCCCAATCTTGATGCTCACCTAGCCTAGGATCCTCATGCTCATATAAAGCTGTGCCGTCAAAACGAGCAAGCGCCCAATCATCTTTAGGGAAATGGCCTGGCACCCAATCTAAAATCACACCAATATTCAATTGATGACATCTATCTATAAAGTTACGAAAATCATCAGGGGTTCCATATCGATTGGTTACCCCAAAGTAACCTGTCGTTTGATAACCCCATGATTCATTCAAGGGATGCTCAGAAATCGGCATCAATTCGATATGTGTGTAACCCATTTCTTTAATATAATTAATCAGTTGATCAGCCAACTCAGCGAAGCTCAGAAATTCACCATTTTCATTACGTTTCCAAGAGCCCAGATGTACTTCGTAGCAATTAAATGGTGCATGCAACCATTCCTTTGATCCGCGTTCTTGAAGCCAAGATTGATCTTGCCATTCATATTTACCACGAACACTCACTTTTGCTGCTGTGCCCGGTCTAGACTCAAAGCTAAAACCATAAGGATCTGTTTTAACCAAAATACGCCCAGTATGACGCTGACGAATTTCAAACTTATATAGCGCATCTTCAGTGACAGCCGGGATAAAAATTTCCCAGACACCGCTTGAACCATGAGATCGCATAGCGTGGACACGGCCATCCCACTGATTAAAATCAGCAACTACACTGACACGTTCAGCATTTGGCGCCCAGACTGCAAAACGTACCCCAGAGACACCTTGATGCTCGCAAAACTGGGCACCTAAAGTCTTGTAAGCTTGTTTTAGATTACCTTCACCAAAAAGATATAACTCATCGCTTCTTATCATTGGACCAAAAGAGTAGACGTCAAAGCTTTCAAAAATTTGCTCATTTTGCTTGATACGAATTTCACATGGCACCTTAACTTCATGAGCGCCAAACCACTCAAAAAAACCACTATCATGGATTTTTTTTGCTTTTCGCCATCCTTTATTCGTTTTAACTGAAACCTCTGACGCATACGGAAGAAATGCGCGAAATACATTCAATTCATCTAACCCTTTTTCATTGTTTTCTTGGTGAAAACCAAGAAATGAAAAAGGGTTATGATGTTTGGCATCAATGATTAAATTGATCTGATAATTTTCTTTAGATTTTGACAAGGTAAAAATTTCTTAAATATTTATTGAAACTTCGTAAATCCTTCTGGATTGTACTCATTTAACGTGACTATAATGAAATCGTAGAGATTTTATGCTGAGAAACTCTAAAACATTTTTTTATTTAGAGCTTAGTTCGAATCTATGTCAAGTATAAAACTATAAATTGCAGGAGCGGAGATCATGCAGCAAGAGATGGCTTCATCAAGATTTATCAGTACCCTCACAAAAAATACGGTAGCCCTCATCTTGGCGGGTGGGCGAGGAACACGTCTACAAGACTTGACTGAGAATAGTTCTAAGCCGGCCGTTCCATTTGGTGGAAAGTTTCGCATCATTGATTTTCCACTTTCGAACTGCATTAATTCAGGGATTCGTCGCATTGGCGTAGCGACTCAATATAAATCACATAGCCTAATACAGCATATTCAACGCGGCTGGGGTTTTCTGCGTGGTGAATTCAATGAGTTTGTTGAAATCTGGCCTGCACAGCAACGAATCGCTGAAAACTGGTACAAAGGGACAGCAGATGCGGTCTTTCAAAATTTAGACATTATTCGCAACATTGGTGCCGATTACGTATTGATTTTAGCTGGCGACCATATCTATAAAATGGACTATGGTCAAATGTTGGCATGCCACGTGAAAAATCAAGCAGACATGACTGTAGCTTGCATCAATGTACCGATCAAAGACGCTAAAGCATTTGGTGTGATTGGCGTAGATGAAAATGATCGTGTGATCGACTTTAATGAGAAACCCGAGCATCCCAATGCTTTACCAAATGATCCTAACCAGGCATTTGCCAGTATGGGCATCTATATATTTAATGCTGCTTTTTTATACGAACAATTAATCCGAGATGCTGACAATCCAAAATCAGAACATGACTTTGGTAAAAATATAATTCCTGAAATTATCCATAAATATCGTGTATTCGCTCATCGATTCACAGATAGCTGTGTCGATACAAATAATGGTGTTTACTACTGGCGTGACGTTGGTACGATTGATGCGTATTGGGAGGCTAATATGGAGCTGACAAAAGTCACGCCTGAATTAAATTTATACGATCACCAGTGGCCGATTTGGACCTATCAAGAGCAGCTTCCACCTGCTAAATTCGTATTTAATAGTGATGATAGAAGAGGCTTAGCTACAGATTCACTTATATCAGGAGGCTGCATTATTAGTGGTGCCAGTATTAATCAATCAGTTCTATTTTCTAATGTTAATGTGCATAGTTTTAGTGAAATAAAAGATTCTGTTTTAATGCCCGACGTCAATATTGGAAGCGATGTTAAGCTTAACCGAGTCATTGTAGACACAGGCGCATCTATTCCTGACGGTATGGAGATAGGGTTTAACTCCGATTTAGATAGAAAGCGTTTTTACGTTTCAGAAAAGGGTATCACCTTAGTCACTAGCTCGATGCTAGGACAGCCAATATATCAAGTGCGATAATTGATGAATTAAAATTTTAAGGGTGGCAATGTTAGCGTTACAAAAACCTAAGCTTTATTTAAATTTCTATTGGCATATGCACCAACCCGACTATCGGGACACAATTTCAGGACAATATATTCTGCCCTGGACATATCTCCATGCCATAAAAGATTACACCGATATGGCCTACCACTTAGAGACTAATCACAAGGCAAGAGTGACCTTCAACTTTGTTCCAGTGCTTCTCGATCAACTTGAAGATTACGAGAGTCAATTTGTGAGCGGACATATTCGTGACCCATTGTTGGCAATGCTGGCCCGAGAAAATCTCGAATATTTAAATAATGAAGAGCGCTGTTTAATAGTCGATAGCTGTTTCAAGAGTCATCATGAAAAAATGCTTGAGCCTTTTGTTCATTACCAACGCTTATTGAATATTTACAACGCGCTCAAGGTAGAGGATTCAACTACTTCAAATTATCTTTCCGGCCAATATATGGCTGACTTATTAGTTTGGTATCACCTTGCTTGGACGGGCGAAAGTATTAGACGCAATAATCAATTTGTACAAGAGCTATTAAAAAAGGGCTCTCAATTTACATACAAAGAACGTACAAAGCTTTTCAAACTTATTGGTGAGTTGATTTCAGGATTAATTCCTCGGTATAAGAAACTTCAGCAAACAGGTCAAATCGAAATCTCTAGCACCCCTCACTACCATCCAATTTTACCTTTGCTTTTAGACTTTAAATCAACCCGCGACGCAATGCCATTTGCCCCATTACCAGCCTGCAAAAGTTACCCAGGTGGAAGATTGAGAGCGAAAGCCCATATTCAGTCTGCTCAAAAATCACATCAAATAAGATTTGGTGAGAAACCAGTAGGGATGTGGCCTGCAGAGGGTGCTGTGTCTTATGATGGACTTTCTTTAATGGCAGAACAAGGTGTTACTTGGGCCGCCACCGGAGAAGGTGTATTAGCTAACAGCCTTCTTAAATCTTCTGAAAGCGGAGCAATTCCAAGTAGAGATGATTACTTATATCGTCCATATCGTCTAAATAATGGTGTAAATGAAATTATTTGTTTTTTTAGAGATGATAATCTGTCCGATAAAATTGGTTTTGAATATTCAAAACTCCATGCAAGCGATGCTGTAGCTGACTTTATTGGCTCCTTAGAAGATATTTATAACTCTAATGAAAGCGACGAACACCGAATTGTTAGTGTTATTTTAGATGGTGAAAATGCTTGGGAATACTTTCCTTATAATGCGTTTTATTTCTTGAGCGAGTTGTATGAAGCTCTGACAAATCATTCTAATATTGAAATGACAACTTTCAGTGACATTATTAAGCGCATTGAGAAGAATAAGAAAATCGACACCCCTGTTTTAACGCAAATAGCTGCTGGCAGTTGGGTTTATGGGAGCTTTAGTACTTGGATAGGATCAACCGATAAAAATTTGGGCTGGGATCTGTTATGCGATGCAAAAAAACAATACGATCAAGTAATGGAATCAGGCCTGCTAAATGAATCTGAAATATTCGCTTGTGAACGACAGTTATCTGTATGCGAAGGCTCAGATTGGTTCTGGTGGTTCGGTGATTACAATTCTTCAATGAGTGTAGATAGCTTTGATAAACTATATCGCAGAAATCTAAGTAATTTATATCGTTTATTAAAACTTCCAATCCCTCAAAAACTAAATCTTCCCATTAGCCAAGGCGTTGGAGATCCTGCAGTAGGTGGGACTATGAGACGTGGCCAAGAGAGTTCTTAGTCTTGTCTTCCATTCCTCATGTATTGAATCAAAGACGCGTTGGAGTTTTGCTGCATATTACTTCGCTACCTGGAAGTGACTTGGGTGAAGACGCATTTAAATTCATTGATTTTCTGGCTACAGCAGGTGCGTCAGTCTGGCAAACGTTGCCACTTAACCAACCGCATGGCGATGGCTCGCCTTATCAAGGCTTATCAGCACATGCAGGAAATCCAGCTCTAATTAGTTTAGAAACACTAAGAAAACAAGGCTGGTTAGATGAAAGCGATTTAAGCTCAACCCTAGATCGAGAAGATTTAATTCAAAAAGCTTTTGCCAATTTTAAGCAGTCAAATATTCCCCAAGCTCATGATGATTTTATAAGCTTTTGTGAACTTCAATGTCATTGGCTCGACGATTTTTCTTTATTTATGGCGCTTAGAGAACATCACCAACGTACTTGTTGGCGCAATTGGCCACTGCAAATTAGATTGCGAGAAAAAGACGTAATCAGACAAGCTCATATTGATTATGCTGACAAAGAATCCTTAATAAAATTTACTCAATACATATTCTTTCAGCAATGGCATGCACTTAAAGAATATGCGAACAATCAAAATATTGTCTTATTTGGTGACATTCCAATCTTTATCTCTTATGACAGCTCTGACGTTTGGGCTCATCCAGAGCTATTCAAGTTGGATTACGATCTAAATATGACGGTGGTTGCAGGCGTTCCTCCAGACTACTTCTCAGAAACTGGTCAGCGATGGGGAAATCCACATTATGACTGGGATGTGATGCAAATGGATGGATTCCAGTGGTGGTTAGACAGAATGCGAACACAAAATGCGATGTTTGATATGGTGCGCATAGATCACTTTAGAGGCCTTGAAGCAGCATGGGAAATTCCTGAGAATGAAACAACAGCAATTAAGGGAAGCTGGGTTAAAGCCCCTGGAGAAGCTTTATTAAATGCCATTAAAAATCATCTACCGGCAGTAACTTTAGTTGCTGAAGACTTGGGAATAATCACACCGGAAGTTAATGCTTTGCGTGATGCTTTTAATTTACCGGGAATGAAAATATTACAGTTTGCTTTTGATGGTAGCTCGAATAATCCTTATTTACCTGAGCATATTCCAGAAAACAGCGTCGTGTACACAGGTACACATGATAATGACACAACGCTTGGTTGGTTTTTAAATCTAACTGATGACCAGAAACAACCTTTCTATAGTTACATGCTAGATCACTTGAATGTTGATAAAAATGTAATTCAAATGCCGACCGAAATGATCAATTTAGCATTAGCGTCAAAAGCCTGCTTAGCTATTATTCCCATGCAAGATATTTTAAATTTAGATAGCGCAAGCAGAATGAATATCCCTGGCACGATGGAAAATAACTGGGAATGGAAATTTGAATGGTGGCAATTAAATACAGAAATGAAGAACGCATTTAGTGAGGCTATTGAACGATATCATCGAAACCCATCATCTAGGGCAAAAACATGAGCCAGCAAATAGGTATAGATATCGGCGGCACTAATTTGCGAATTGGTGTGGTACAAAATTTAAAAGTTATTTATGAGAAACGTGTTCATGCTGATTTTGCTACTATATGCAGAAGTAATGCTCCAGATAAATCATTAATCGAAATTATTGAGATTGTCTCCAATGCTCTTAAAGAAACATTAAGCAACTTTGTTAACGTAGATTCAATTGGTATTGGTTTTCCAGGATTTGTTGATCCTAAAACAGGCATTCTGGCTTCATCCCCTAATTTGCCAGGATTGGTGAATATTGATTTAGCAGAGTCATTGGCCGAAAAAATTCAACATCCTGTTTGGATTGAAAATGACGCATTGGCAGCTGCTTATGGTGAATATCTGTTAAATAAAATACCATCTTCAAAAGGCATAATATATATAGGATTAGGTACGGGTATTGGTGGAGGCTTAGTATATGCAGGCAATCTTATTGCTGGCGAACATGGTTTTGCAATGGAAATCGGTCATATTATTACTCACCCAAAAGGGCGTTTGTGTGGATGTGGTAATTATGGGTGTTTAGAGCAATACGCATCTGCAACTGGCATTAGCAAAAACTATCAAGAGCTAACCGGTAAACAACTAAATGCTCATGATATTGCAGACCTAGCAAAAGAAGGTGATTCTATTGCTAAGGAATCTTATGATATTGCTGGTAAATCGCTCGCTCAGGCTTTAGCACATATCCTCAAAATAGTTGATATTGAGCAGGTGGTGATTGGTGGAGGTGTATGTAAAGCTTGGGTTTTAATAAAGTCAGCTTTTGAAGAACAACTTAATAAAGACATTCTTCCAGTTTTACGTGGAAAAGTACGAATACATATTTCGAATTCACTGGATCAAGCAGGGATTATTGGGTCAGCATTGCTATCTAAAAATAAATCAAAGCTTCTTTAAAAAGGAATTTAGGATGCAGTGGATTATCTTTAAGTATGCAGTGACAGCTGGGATGGTTGTATTGATTTCTGAGATCGCTAAAGGCAGTGATAAGCTTGGTGGCTTGATCGCAGCATTACCAATGGTGACAGTATTAACGTTAATTTGGTTATTTATGGAAAACCAGTCATCAGAAAAGATTGCCAATCATGCTTGGTATACTTTTTGGTATGTTGTTCCTACATTACCGATGTTCTTAGCGTTCCCGTGGTTATTAAAACGCTTTAACTTTTGGTCAACAATGGGGATTTCTATAATCGTCACGCTTGTTAGCTTTTATCTTTTTGCTAAGCTAGTTAAAGGTTGGGGAATTGACCTAATCTAATAAGGTTTTAAAAAACTAAAGTGTGTGAAGGGTGTGCGATTGAGAAGAAAATACGTTCAAGCCAGTAAGCGCTTGGTTTATTTAGCTTTAATAGAGAGATTTTTATTAAGACTTCCGCCAACACGCGGATTCAAATTTAAGCTGCTAAGAATTTAGCTTGCAAGTCATTGATTTTATTGGTGGCTGGGGGCGGAATCGAACCGCCGACACGCGGATTTTCAATCCGCTGCTCTACCAACTGAGCTACCCAGCCATCATTTCATGATGTTTGCACATCGCGAAAGACCGGCATTATAGCAAACTAAATCTATTGTGACATCTCAAACTTTAAACTTATTTGTAATACTTCGTAATTAAACAGTCTGTTTCACCTTTAAATAAAGCTAAAACGGTAAAATCTGCACTATCAATAAAAACGCTTTAGCTAAAGGCATTACACATGGATCTCTATTTAATTAGGCATACTAAACCTCAGGTACTTGATGGTGTGTGCTATGGACAAGCGGATATCGATGTTGCGTCAAGCTTTGATGAAGAGTTTGAAGTACTGAAAAAAAAATTAAAAGCTATTCAGCCAAAGAAAATATTTAGCAGCCCTTTACAACGATGTTTAAGGCTTGCCAAGGCTAGTGCTACTTATTTGAATAGCGCAACAGTGATGCCAGACAATCGTTTAATGGAGCTTAATTTTGGTGATTGGGAGTTGCAGCCTTGGTCTGATATTCCGCAGGGGATTGTGGGCGAATGGACTGAGGCGCATATACGCCACACACCA
>JACCDT010714841.1_pt1 | contig 13397 bp, 8 predicted proteins | sample 7446291 | NCBI WGS metagenome assembly JACCDT01 (sample SAMN15323446, study PRJNA562643) | freshwater metagenome | isolation source: river surface water | place: USA:Blue River Watershed | collected 2017-08-17
TTAGCGTAGCTTGACTTCTGTTGAAATTTGCTTGCAGTGCGAGCATTCTAACCAGCTCTATTGCAGGAATAACCTTTTCGAATGCACAAGCAAAGTCTTTGTCAAGTCCATTCAATCCGTTAAAAATATCGACAAATAAACGGGGGATGTGGGATTCTAGAGGACCGGAGTCAGAGTATTTGGTATGCGAGACCCCGTACTTGTACAAAAATGGAAGAGAAATTCTGGGTACAATAGTTCCCACAGCTCTCATTCTCTTTTTTACGAATAGAATACAGCATGATTCGAGGATATAAACGTCTCCCTTTTCTTCTATGCAGTATCTTTTGTCACACAATAAGGCCAAAAATATATCAACAGCTAGACGGAAAACTTTATCTTCGTTCTCCAAACCGCGAGCTTCGATCACACATTCAAAAACTGATTCAATCCAATATTCTCTGGCCGCAATAGTATGCAAAGCGAGCCCTGCATCGCCAGAAGTCTCAAAATATGAGTTTTTGGCCAGAACTGAATTCCCAAGCTTTATTGATTCCTTCCTTGCAGCGTCGGTGACGCACATCGAGAAAATGCGTCGTAGCACAATTTCCAACGACCGAAAATGGCGACCAGTCAACCAAACTGCCGTCCCAATAAGCCGAAATAGATCTCCCCTGCCGTCGACCTCTGCCCTGTAGGAAATTTCATCTGCTGTGGCCGCCTCCAGAATATCTCGATAGATTAAATCGGTTATGCCCTTCAAACTAAAATCGGATAAAGTAGGGAGATTCACTAATTTCACAGGTCTACCAGATTCCGTTCTAAATTGATACATAGACTCAGAATAACGCAAACAAGTGATAAGAAAAAACACCGGTACCTCATTTTCCAGCCGCTCAAGTTGTTCGCTTGACACTGCATCGAGTAGCAGCTTCTGCGATTCAATTGGCGAAATTTTGAGGAATTCATCGATTGATATTAGAAGGCCCGGATTGGCCGCCTTCTCCACCTCTCTTAAGCAATCACGCAAATCATCGATCAGATCTCGCAGCGAATACTGACTGAGCTCAGACTTAGAGAGACCGGCATTAGATCCTATAGCGGAAAAGGCAAGTCGCCAGCATAAAGATTGCTCAATAGACATGCTTGACGCTTCCTTTGACGAATAACTCGTACTCTGATTGAACGTGACATGGAAACTGCGTAAGTAATCAATATCAGGGAGGTTCTTATGCAGGTCATGAGACTTCGCCAATTGCTGACATAGCTCAGTCTTTCCCTGGCCCGAAATAGCCATAGTCGCCATTATTGAAACGGATTCCTTATTAGCACGAGTTTGCCCCCGATTATCCCAAATATTCGCAAGCTCTGTCCGCACACTAAATACTCCTGTCGGCACTCCATCTTCGCTACAATCAGATTGCTGATAATTTATCAATTGGCAAAGCCCCGTAGCTTTTTGCTCTGCAAGTTCTAACGAAAAGCGAATTCTAGCGGAAAATATGCTTTTGAACTGCTCTCTAAAATTCAACGTTTCTCTCAGTTCAGATGACATATTATTATAATTTAGTAGTAATTTTAATTATTATTATATTAAATAATTTATTTTTGTTCATGTTGTTAGATGGAAATTTTTGTTTCCGAACGCGAAATAGTAAATTGAATTACTATCACTCCTTGTCAAAAGGATACAGAATCGAAAAATCCGGACTTGAGATCTATCTATCGAAGACTTCGATTCGAAGTAAAGTTTTCAAAATAAAAAGTGAGGAATTCATTTGTTGAACGGCGATTTTACATACGAATAATTTGTTTACATTAGAAATTAGATAACTCTGGATCGGCTCTGAAATTTTTGTACTTTTCAAAAAATATTTGTATATTACTTCATTCTGTAGTGTAATATTTAGTTATTTTAGATTTATTCAGAAGGAAAATGGAGAATTCCGATGTCTTCGATGGGGCCCATATAGTGGACAGGTATTGAAGATGGATGTTGCATCAAAATTATTACAACCTTCGAAGGCCTAATCCTCGACCCGACTACTGAGAGAGTGCCTGGGATATTGAGACTTGTAGATAGAAGCTATCCTGGCAAGTAGGTATGCTGAGAAATGGACGAATAGCCAGCGTGTCATATTATGCATATAGACAACGAAAGCAACAGTCCAGTTTTCATACCGTCCAATTGACCGAAGTCACTAGTGGAGGCCACTTGCAGGTATTTTTTGAACAAAAATATTTAAAATACAGCAAGACATGCAAAGTATTCATTTTGCAGTTTCCATTATTTGGCGAGAAAACTATCTGCAACCACGAAACCTTCACCAAAATGATAATTTTGATCCTACCAACTGATGTAGTGTTTGATTCAAACGAAAATCCAGCGAAATAAATGCACTCCAATTTTACAAAATAATAGTTGGTGTTTTCGACGATTACTACTTCCGTCTACTGCGCAATCAAGACTCATCCATAAAGTGCCAATATTGAATCGATCTGAACTATTAGATTGGGCGAAACAAAATATTCGTCAATTGCTAGGGAAAGATTTTAAGAATGAAAAATATACTATTATTTAATATCGCATACTTGGAATGATGTCAAAGATATGAAGGTGAAAATTTGCGCGAATATATGGATGTTCAAAATAATTGTAAATCTATTACATTATGGCTGGACAAAATTTGTATGGATAAGAAAAAACTACACAGTCGCTGCAAGGTTTGGCAATAAATATTTCATCATTTACCTTGTTTGCGTTTTGTAGACTGGAAGTTGCTATGGAGAGATTATCATTTTGAATGATTCAATTGCGAAAATTTATACTGCAAACGATCGCTTAAATATATTGGCGTATAAATTAGATTATGCCCATTGCTTCGATCCAAATGAGGAAAATAAGTTTTGTATCATTACTGAGGTTCATCATTCAAACAATCAGATCAAACCCATATCTACTCGCAAATTTATGTGCTTACTTTAGCAACATCCTAAGCTACAGGATGAAAATGAAATTTATTTATCGACAGGGGACCGTCATGCCAGAATCAATTGTAACAAGTGATAGCATAGATTTTAATATAGATTCGATAAGAAGTAATAATTGATTAGGAAATCTGATAATTTCAGCATTTCCAAGAAGCAAATTTTGAATGTATGAGAAATGTCTACTGCTCTTTTTGAACTAACTAGAATATTGCCCCCCTCGCGACCAATTAGGTGCGCAATTAGATCCTTTACTTGGATACTTGAAAAGTCAGTCGTTACTTCAGTAACATTACTTTTAACATAAAAAGAATGCTTTAGGACGCATTCGATAACCAATGCAAGTTAATCCAACGCATGCGTCAGTTTGAAGACTAGATATCTCTTTGCATTGGATGTTTGTCTTCCTTGAAAAAGCTGCTGAATTCATAAATATAGATTAAAGTAATAAAAGTAGTATAAAAGTAGTAGATTTAAGTTATATGAAAGTAGTATGGGGCTTGCTTCTCGGTGAATGAATACACTTACAATCCACATCTCGGTTGGATGGCGATAAACGAAGGAAATAACAAAGGTAAATAAAGAGAGTGAACTGAAAGAAAAGAATCAAGTGGAAATGATATAGTCTTGCCTATCATCAGAAAAGTATTTCTGAGGCATAGAGGAAAGATCTTGGAGTAAAGTTGAAGCATCCAAGTTAATGATGCTGGCATCCTTTGAAGGGGCATTGGTAATTCAATCGCTATGAAATTCAGGTAAATGTAGAGAAGTAGAGTTGTGATGAATTAGTTCAAAATATTTCTGCATAGCAATCATTTGGATACTTTCATTGCGCAAGCTTAAAATTCCAATAATGAAGATAGAATCATTTACTATTGAGTCTAGAACATGTAAAAATTTAAATGGAAAACAAGAAAAAGATGATCTAAGCATCAGACATTGATTTTGATTCTATAACACATCGATTGTTGAAATTGTCCACTATTATTCCTTGCCAGAGTTCTCGCTGAGCACTTGCCTTTCATACAGGATTCAATGCTGTTCTTTTAATTGCTTTTTGAGCGGGTAGACAAATAGGACAGTCTTGATCCTTGCATTTCCAATTATGATAAAGAGCGTTCCGCGATGAAACGCAATGCAGTCGAAATCATTAAAACTAATAATATGTTGCCAAAGCAATTTCATGTTAGCACATAGAGGAGTAACTGGACAAACATGTCTTAGTAACAAAAGAAGTTTCTGCTGCAAGGCAATATCAATTCTGTGCTCTTGGTTCTTTTGTGCATGTAAAATACTTGACACATGCAAAGAAGATAATTCTCACGCCTTTATCGTAGTGTCCGAAGAGCCCGATACGATCGAAGACCCATCGGGAAAATACGCTCAGATTCTACAAAATTACTATGTCCCTCGAGAGTAGTTAAAGGTGAGATAAAATTATTATTATTAGAAATTTTAACTTGTTATATGACTAACAATTTACATCTTATATATTTCAATCTCAGCGAAATTTTTCAAAATGGTTACTTCATTGGCTTTGCGAAGACTTGCAAAAATTTCACCGGAGTGCATGAATGACAAAGAGTTCCAAGAAATTATTCATACCGCTCTCTGATACGACGAATTAGAAGATACGGAAGAAACTTTAGATCACTTGAGACGTGAACTCGAGAAACTGGGGGTCAAAGTTGAGCTCAAACCATGAGCGTGCGATCGAATATGCTGCATAGAAAGCGGACATTTACAAACACCTCAAAGGCGGAGGTAATTGAGTTCATGGAGTATCACCATGTGTCTGCATACGTACAAAGTCTTACGTGGATGTGGACAATTCACGTTTAAATCCTCCGAGATAATCGATCATTTACACAATATTTTGACATCAAGCATTTGATTATTCGACCATGACTTCTATAATTTACAGATTCTAGTTCCTCGCGATTATTTTTAAAGAAATGAGTGATGATCTAAGATTTGAGTGACATTCGATTGCAGAATGGAGATTAGCAGCGCGGGCCTAAGAGTAAAGCTATGTTCACTACTTGTGATTACCTTCGGAGGTAGACTTTTTGGTACGAGGGCGTAGTGACGTTTGTAAACCAGTATAGCTTTCGAGTGAAACTCAGAGATTTTCTAGAGGAATATACAGTTCAAATTTCTGAAATGAAATCTTTCAATGAACTCAAAGACAGTTACAGTCATACAGTACACTGCATTGACTGGTTGAAAATAGAGGAATCACATTTGGTTAGCGGGCCACGATCCGGTGAATCGTTGTATGAGTCATCTCGAATTTTACAACCTGGCGAAAGAATTGACTTTTTCATTTCCCATATGACTCCGAGTTTTCAATGTCGATACCTTTTACTTATTAGGTTATTTGGTTATTACGTTATTCGGTTATTAGGTTATTTCCTTATTATGTTATTTGGTTATTATGTTATTTGGTTATTTATTTTCATAGCAATTCATTAGTTTGACAGCGCAACATTATTTTAATGTTGCAAAGCCGATTCGGCTGCTGTCAAACTAATAGAGACTAGAGAATAAAAATAATAAAAATAAAATAATAAAGTAATAGATTGATATATATTTGTGCAAGATTCTCTTAACGATAATAAAGCAATTATCCAGGCAAACATTAATTTTCAATGGCAGAATACACTTCTTATTCTACTACATAAATAATAATACTACATTAAATATAAAATAAGATCTTAGCCAACTAATGATACGCAAGCATCATTGAAGTTTAACTATTTGAAAATTTATAAGTTAATACTATGTTTTCGTTCCGTATCGCACCACTGCAGCAGGACAAATGCTATAACTGTTAACAGAAACATAAAAATTAAAACTCTGAAAATTGAGTTTTTTTGTTAATTCTTCTGATGTAATTGAATTGAGATAATGTCGAGTTTTATGTACAACCGAACCCAAGCTAGAAAGATCATAAGTTCATTTTATTTATTTATAGTACTATATTTGTATGTATGAAAATTATGCAACATGTACTTGTGTTGTAGATATAAGTAATATAGTTATATATATAATTAAATCTATTTACTTAAGTAGAGTAATTGTAAATCTATTAAATCGAAGTCAAGAGGCCTATGACATTACTTTATTTCATTCTTTTCTGACTATCAATCAAATATAGAAATGACGTATTGCACCACTATTAACAGAAACATAAAAATTAAAACTCTGAATATTTGTAAATTCCCAACTTAGTCGCCACTTTTGCGCACATGAGCTTAAATAAATCTGCATTTGGCATTTCGTCAATTTCCAACTCTTTAATGTACACGTCGTCTAGCCAAACCCGCATCTCGTGAAAGTTTTTGAATTTGTTTGAATCAGATCCATTCTTACACAGCTCATACAGATCACTTAACTCACACCTCTTGCGCTTCTTACAAGAGACTTTTTCATTTTGATCTGAAAATGGCGGTCTTTCTGGTAAATTGCGCCCCAATTCCACCAATGCATTAAATATTTTTTCGGGCATTGGACGATATCCTTCAATAGTAAAAGTTCCGGGGATAGCAGTACCATATTTTAAAATATGCGTAAATATCGAAGACTTCGTCTCTGCGTCACCAACACAAGAAATCTTAAATGTAACTTGACCTTTTCTTCCAAAAGTTGGTTCCTCATCAGATTTCTTCATAAAATCGGCCCGATGTTTCGACCAATTTGAGTGAGTTATTTTATTTCGCACAATAAAAACGTAATGGGCGTGCGCTCTCTTTTCCTTGCCATTTAAATGCAAGCAAGCTCCTTTGGAAAATAGCTGCCAGTATTCGCCCACATAGCTCTGAATTGAGGCTAATATATCATCCTTCTCCCAAAATTGTTCATCAAAGTTACCAGCATGGTCACCGTAATCGATTCTAAAACACAAGCGATCGCAACCATCTGGAAATATTTTGTCGACTCTTTCACTTAATGACATTTTTGACTGATTATTACATAAACATATATTATTTTATGATATATTTAACTTATTTGATTTATTTGATTTATTAATTTATCTTTAGTCTGTATAATTAGATTGGCAGCGCAACATTAATAAAATGTTGAAAAGCCGATGTCACAATTTGAGTTCAAAATAAAACAAAAATCCAACTTATTTGGTTATTTGATTAGAAATGAACAAAATAATCAAGTGTGGTGATCGTTCCACTGAATAAGCATTTTACAAAAATGTCGCGAATATAAAACTTTTCTCAGAAAGTCTTGAAATCCATGTTATTTGGTTATTTGTTTATTTGGTAAGAAAATGAATATAAATAATATGTTGGCGATCTTATAATAGTAGAGTTAAGTACATTGGATTACGGATCTCTTTTTCCCCTGGTTCGCCATCTTGCAGATCCGATTCATCGACTCTTCAACTAATAATTTTGTATTTAGTAGTAATGATTGAAAAAAGTAGTGCAAATTACAGTACTTCCCAAGTGCAATAGTTGAATAGCTTCATATAACGTAACAATTTTCCGATTCCCAGATGTTTCGACCAGAGCTATTTTGTACAAGAAATCCATAAAGATCGCACATTATATCACTCAAACCTTCGATCGTCACTCATTTTTATTATTTACAATGTTGAAATAAATCGAAGTAAACAGCATTTTTATTATTATGAGTCAAATAGAGGACAAATTCTGAAGTACTTGCTCAAGTATATAATCGGAGAACATTTTTGTTGACACCCGTCGAAGGTTTTCTAAGATAATTTCATCTATCAGCATTATTTTTGCCATTTTAACGCAGAATCGCAAAAAAAACTTATTATTCTTATTATTACATCTACGTAAGGTTATATTGTTTTCCGATCGAAGTTTTTTTTTGCCATTTTTAATGCTTAAACATTGTGCCATTATTTTTCAGCCATTTTATGCAGAATTGGCAAGCAAATCTTGTTGCAACTTTGTGCCAGCCATTTTACGCAGAATTCTAGAATCTTGTTTATTACGGACGGGCAAATCCGGACACTTGGGTTGGAAGAACAATGCATGGAAATATGTAACACACATCAATCAATAGTAATATTCATAATTTACTTAATCAACGTGGGTGTTTAAAATGAGTTTGTTTGACTACGGTTTGAAGAATTTGCGTGTAGAAAGGAGAGAGAAGAGAGGCGCATTAGTAGTCTTAATCGATAAATGCTCAAAAATCAAGCTTTTGTTAACTGACGATAGGACTCGCTTACATCTCGAAAATGCCCTCCATAATCTTGAGTTGGTTGTTGATTCTGTGAATACTTTGGAGGTTTTGATAAATGACCTTGTCACGAGTACTAGCGATTGGTTTGGTAGTAGAGCCAAGGCAAAGTATATGGAGGATTTGCACGGAGTTATTGCAGGATTGAATATAGTAATAAAGGACCCAGAAAATCATAATCTGATCGCTGTAGATCATAGTGGGCTTGAAGCGGTAATTGGCTTGAATAGAAAGCAGCGAGTTATAGCCATGAAGCCCTTTTTTGATTTATTAGTGGGTGTCTGTCACATTATTCAGAAGCATTCATTTGCGGCAATACAAGGTGTGACAAAAGGGGCTTTTGCAAACGAATCGTTGAAAGAGAATATCGAAAGCGAACTGGAGGATCTAGAGAAAGAGTTACAATGTAAGATTACATTCATTTAGTTCTTGTACCTTGATCTATTGGCACTGTATGATAAAAGAAGTAATTCTGGGTCAGAGAATTTTGCATGTAATTTCTTATATAATTGAATTGAGATAATGTTGTGTGCTTTCAAAGTTATAATTCGATCAATTCAATTGTTAATTATTTTATAACATTATCAAAAAAAAATATAATAACTAACTAACTAATTTATTATTGTCCCCAAAAGTAAATCGAGGTTTTATCCATTTTGGACATTTATTTTGTCCATTTTTGTGTCCAACAGAAATAACTTTGGAGTTTTTTGGATTTTCGATTATTCAACTTTTTCTGACACCATACTGAAAATTTAGCGTCACGTGGCCAAAAAAAGTAACTAAAAAGTTGTTACGATAATTTTTTATACACGACTTTTGATCGATTTTTTTCTTTATCTATTTTATAGGTCATTGTTTAGACATGAACGAAACTGGACTTCAAAATGCGCAAAAATGCGTTGAAACTTTTGAATGCAAAAAATGCTTATTTATTACATCACGAAAATACGATTTTGACAGACATTGCATGTCATCAAAACATAATAAAAACGCATTTGGACTTTTGGACCCTGGAATTTGCGTTGAGCCTGTTAAAGCGAGCTATAAATGTGGCAAGTGTGAACGTAAATATGAGACTTCTTCTGGGCTACGAAAGCATACACAGAAATGTCTAGATCAAAAGGACGTATTAGTGAATCTCCTCTTAAAGGAAAACAATGAATTAATGACGACAATGCTGCAACGTGATGACGAATATAAAAGACTTATTATTGAAGTCTGTAAAAATACACAAGCTATTACTAATAATAATACACAAAATGCAATTATTAACAGCAATAGTAACAACACTCAAAACAACACATTCAGCTTGCATTTCTTTTTAAATGAGACGTGCAAAGATGCGCTAAATCTTTCAGAGTTCATTCAAACGATCAAGTCAAGTCTAGACGACCTTGATAAAATTGGCAACATGGGTTATGTAGACGGATTAAGCGAATTTATTATTAAGCAATTACATGCTTTGGGAGTGGAAAAGAGACCCATACATTGCACTGACGCAAAAAGACAAACTTTGTACATTAAAGTAGGTGGTCAATGGACAAAAGAAGAATCAAATCAAATACGACTACAACATCTCGTAGATGAAGTTCAACAAATTCATCTACGTTTACTCCCTTTGTGGCGGGAGAATCACCCAGATTGTTTAACCAGCACTTCCAAGTATACAAATTTCTATAATCAAATGAGTCAAGAGTTAATGGGAGGTTTCTGCCACAATGTAAAGTTACATGTCAAAGACAATAAAATTAAAAATAGAATTGTAAAACAAGTCGTTATTGAGAAGCGGCAATATATTGGACAAAAAACGATCTAAACACTTCACATTCATTCCTCTGCGTTTTGAGCAATTATTTTTATTTACTGTTAACTGTATACTTAAAAAATAAGCGTATAGTAAATTATTTATATTAAACAACTTAGTAGATTTAAGTACATTGGATTACGGATCTCAGTGTGAAAACGGCGCAATATTCTATTTCCACTGTTTCGCCATCTTGCAGATCCGTTTCATCGACGTCCCAAATGAAGTGGGATCTGTCATACACGCCCGCTTGTAATTCCAGAACTATTCAACTTCAACTAATAATTTTGTATTTAGTAGTAATGATTCTCTATTAGTTGTAATACGATCATTGAGCACATCAAACAAAAAAGTAGTGCAAATTACAGTACTTCCCAAGTGCAATAGTTGAATAGCTTCATATAACGTAAAATGTAGCTTTTCACAACAGCGATTGCATTGAACTTTGCTTCCAGATCATGCGGCCAGATGTTTCGACCAGAGTACAAGAAATCCATAAAGATCGTATAAAATCCAATAATATATACACATTATATTTTTATATTTCCAGCGAACTGTTACAGTCCTTTTCCCATCAAATAATATATCACTCAAACCTTCAATCATCACTCATTTTATCATCATTTTCACCCCTCGAAGGTTTTCTGAGATAATTTCATTTTACGAACATGAATTTTGTGCATTAAAGATTAAACACAAGCACAGGATATCTATTTATTTTACTGCCATTTTTCAAAACAAATCTGGGCTCTTATTTTTGAGCCATTTTTATGCAGAATGGCAAAACAAATCTGGCTCTTATTTTTCAGCTATGTTTACGATAAGTTTTGCCGCCAAGTTTTTACGCCAGAATTCAAAAGCTACGGTAAATATGTCCAGATTGCTGATCTGTTGTGGTGCCAATCGCGTCTTCTCTTGAACTTTCCACTGTTTTAATTAAGAAGGCTCTTAACTATCAATCACATTATCATTATTATTAATAATAGATTCTATTATATTTAGTTTTCCTTACCGTTAAAAAATAATCTAATAGTAACATTTGAATTTATACATCTTTCGAGTTTACATTACTACCTGAAATCAAATATACACATTTCCATGTCGGAATTGACAGCTACAACTTTAGGTAGACAGCCACCCTTCGAAGTAATATCTACAGGAGAAAGGCGCGGATATACGCAAAAATTGATTCAAGCTCGTCCAGTATATACAGATATTGCCGTTGTTGACGATAGGCGAGAAGCTGTTAATGCTCTTGTAGATCACATAGTTAGTATTCTTTACGAGTTTAAAACCGACAACTTGTTTGGTCAACAAGTTGCTCAAGTTGTAATCGGTAAAACGTACGCCGCAAAAAAGGATCGAAGCGTCTTCAGTCCTACAAATCCAAATACATGGAAAATCTGTGGAGTTAGCTCTCGTTGGAATTCGAAGTATTTTACTGAAGAATATGATGCACTAGTTGTATTTGAATGCTTTTCCGCGAGGGATGTCCCTGAAAATTTACAAATATATCATATTGATCAACAACAGTATTCGAAGATCTTCTTTTGAAAGAACTGAAACGAAGGGTAGCTGATGATAGTAGTGATTTGTACGAAGAAGTTCTAAGCCATTTAGTCATAAAAAATGCCGATGAGGGTGGTGGTGGTCGCGTGAGCACTAGATATGCAGGTGCCGTTCTTTATGTAGCGATAAAGCTCACTGCAAAGGAAGAAGATGAAGATTAAATTTAAATATTCTTCATTATTCATAATAATGTTACTATTACTATGAGCTGAAATCTATTCGAAAATCAGGTAGAGACTTTTTGATCACTTTACAATTCTTATAAAAGTCTCAATTTTTTTTGGTTTCATAGAAAAATTCAAAAAATATGCAAATAACATGAAATCTTATTTTATTTTATTTTTTTAATTACATACAATAAAAAAAAATTGGCTTGAATAGAAAGCAACGAGTTATAGCCATGAAGCCCTTTTTTGATTTATTAGTGGGTGTCTGTCACATTATTCAGAAGCAAGGGGCTATTGCAAACGAATTGTTGAAAGAGAATATCGAAAGCGAAGTGGAGGATCTAGAGAAAGAGTTACAATGTAAGATTACATTCATTTAGTTCTTGCACCTTGATCTCTTGGCTCTGCATGACAAAAGAAAAAAAAATCATCTGCATTTAATTTCTTATGTAATTGAATTGTGTGCTTTCAAGCAAATAATTCGATCAATTCAATTGTTAATTATCAAAAAATAATTGAATTGCACATTTATTATTATTTAATTACAACGTAAAAGTATGTTATTATATGGTTTTATTCTCTTTTGGAGTAAAGCTTACATGCCAAGCTCGCAAAACTAAATAAACCGCAGAAATTGTGAAAGGTTTTGCTTCCATTTACCCATTTTTATTTTATGCCTTCTCAATCAGGCCTTTCTTCTCGGCGAGATAAAGTAGAGAGGATGCTCCGAAAGGCTCCAACAAGCATTGCACAGTTTCCAATGGGACTATTACGGTTCCTGGATGGAGTTCATCAACATTAATTCTAGCCTTAGGAACACAGCAATACAGCACAACATAGTAGTTTCTCAGACTATTTGGACGAAGTAATGGCTGGAACTTTTCATGAACTTTTGATGAAACAAGCGAAGGACTTTCTTTGCTATCTGCCCTCTGAAACTTCATCGAGTTTAGTGTTATCACTCGTTGGAGCTTCTCCGCTTCTTCATCCTCAGGCCGCATCGCTGAGAATTGACATCCTATATGCTCAATTGACTCAAAAACAGCTGACTCGCTTTGAGTCACAAAAACGGTCTTATTGTCAATGTCAGTTGCCATGTCCAATGCCATTAGAAGCAAGTGGGCATTTGACTGCTTACGATCTTTTGACGTTGGACTAATCTGAGCTGAAGGTAAAATGCTTGAATTTAAAACCCACGGAGAAACCTGTAAGGTTTCGCGATCCCAGGGTTTGATTATACAACCAGGTAGAATGTCCTCAAGACTTAGCGTAGCTTGACTTCTGTTGAAATTTGCTTGCAGTGCGAGCATTCTAACCAGCTCTATTGCAGGAATAACCTTTTCGAATGCACGAGCAAAGTCTTCGTCAAGTCCATTCAATCCGTTAAAAATATCGACAAATAAACGGGGAATGTGGGATTCTAGAGGACCGGAGTCAGAGTATTTGGTATGCGACATCCCGTACTTGTACAAAAATGGAAGAGAAATTCTGGGTACAATAGTTCCCACAGATCTCATTCTCTTTTTTACGAATAGAATACAGCATGATTCGAGTGTATAAACGTCTCCCTTTTCTTCTATGCAATATCTTTTGTCACACAATAAGGCCAAAAATATATCAACAGCTAGACGGAAAACTTTATCTTCGTTCTCCAA
>JACCDT010383490.1_pt1 | contig 13393 bp, 7 predicted proteins | sample 7446291 | NCBI WGS metagenome assembly JACCDT01 (sample SAMN15323446, study PRJNA562643) | freshwater metagenome | isolation source: river surface water | place: USA:Blue River Watershed | collected 2017-08-17
AACCGATTGGGTTGAAACGCATGAGCGAGTCAACAACAGGTCCACGAACTACCTTCGGAACCATGCCGTTGCCGTCAACCTGGCTGTAAGCCTTAGCCAACGCCTGACGACCCATGATGTGTGTGCAGTACACGTCAATCGTTCCAGTTGTGCTGGTTCCGTTTGATGCGTTAGCGAACACCTTTGCGCGAGGGGTTTCAATGAATCGTACTGATTCAAAGGTTCCGATCTCACCGTTGTAGATGTTTTGTGTGTCTACAGCAACGTGTGGGGCGTTCCATGATGCGTTGCCGGTTTCACGGCGAAGGTCATATGAAACGTCTGGGTGAATGTAACCCATGTAGTAGCCGTTGAAGGTTGCAACGTTTGCAGCACGTAGAGCAGCAGTCTGCTTACGGATGTCGTTGGCTTCAATGATGTCCTCAGCCTGAACCGTTACACGGCTTGAAGGATCAGATGATCCACCGCCACCGTAGGCAACGTTGTCACCGCCAGCAAGAACGTCGCGAACAACCTTGTCGATTGAGTCACCAGCGTTGTAACCGATAAGGTTCGCTGCTGCTGCATCAATGTCCAAGAACGAAGTTCCACGGAGCTTTGCGGTGGTGTTGATGGTGTTGCCATATTCGGCAAGGGTTACAGTCACTTGGCTGTCACTCATCGCTACAGGTGTAACGTCAGTGGTTTCAGCAAGTGTGCTGGTTGCTTCTGCGAGGTCTGCGAAAATCGTGAAGATTACCGAAGAACCAGGCATTGACTGGTTGGTTGGTTGAACATCGGCTGCTTGGTCGAACAAGAGTTCTGAACGGAGGGCGAAATACGCCAAACGATCATACGCTGCCTGGTCGGTATCAACCGAACTTTGCTGTGTATAAGACATTTGTCTTTTCCTTTAGGGGTAGCCCCAAAGAATGTGAATCCAATGGGGAGTGATTAGTATTTTTCCAACTCGGCTCTCGCCTGGGCCAGCAGTTGCATCACTTCATCCGCGGATTTTGCGTTAGCAATACGTTTAGCGTAATCAACAGGAGGTTCGCTCGTCTGCCCAGCTCGCGCTGCCTGTGCCACCCGATTCCATGACTGCTGTTCAGCAACCACTTCCTTGTTCTGGCTAGGTATGAGACTTGCTTCTTCTGCTGCTTGTCGAATCGCATCCGGTGTTAATTCACCGTCGTAGCCTTTAACGAAATACTTGTACTTCGGATCGTTCGGGTCTACGCCCGCTTTCACGAAGTTAAGTTCTCGTTTGGCTGCCTCTGCTTCTACTAGTGCTTCACGTAAAGCCTTCTTTTCGGCTTCAAGCTTCCGCACGTGCGCCCGCAAAGGGTCCTTCGATTGCTGCTGGTCTTGCGTTACATCATCCTCAAACTCGTAGTTTGCATCTGACATGACCCACTCCTTCTGCCCACATCACGCTGGAGGTTACGTGATGGCTGCAAGTCTCACCCCTTTTGGCACATTGAAATCGGGGGTTTTCCAATGGTGTTCGTAACCGAACATTAACAGTATACACACACCTTGCTTGACAGTGTCAAGTATCCTATTGTGCTTTACCCACACCGAGAGAAGTAGAGCCTGATGTTTCACCAGTTGTCCGAGCAAATGATCCGCCACCAGCGAACTCACCAACACGTTGACGCTTACGACGCTCTAACTCTTGTTGCGCGGCGACATCAATCCCGAACTGCGCACCAGCCAACTGTTCACCCGATAGTGCAGTCTCACCCGCGAAAGTCTGTTGCAACTCGCCTAAAGCACCGACTTCAGCGAACCCTACGCGAGCCTGCTGTTCAGTAATCCCTCGTCGAGCCAAGTCCTCAGCGAACGCACCAGTCAACTGAATACCACCCTGCTCTAGTCCACGGGCTGCGATGTTGGCGGCCTGTGCCTGACGGGTGAGTAGTGGGGCTGTGCGCTGTGGGTCAAGGAAGTATGCAGCCAACTGCCCTTCGGTGACACCATACAGGTTTCGCATCTGTTCTTTAACTGCTGGATCAGCGTCAGCGACAGCACGATAACCCTGCTGGACACGCTCGTTCAGCTCAGCGTTAGAAACATCACCTTCGATCAAGGCTTGAAAGTCCTCAGACTGGTCATAGAAGTTGGCTGGCAAACCGTTGGCTCGCAAGGTTTCACGGTACTGGTTCTCTAAAGAAATATATGAAGCAGGGTCAAGTTCAGCCAAACCCTTCTTCAAACGTGCAGCATTACCAGCAAACCGCTTTTGATAAGCAGGCTGTTCACGAATAGCAAAAATGATTGCGTCAGGATTATTGATGTTGACGGTTTCTTTAACAATGATTTCGTTGTAGATGTAATCAGACAGTTCTCCCAAACCGTAGGTGTTGAGAACATCGGCCATTGTTGTGCGAGCATCACGACGGCGTTGCTCTGTTTGCAAAGCAGCTTGCTGTTGCTGGAACTCTCGATCCAACTGCATTTGTTGTGCAATAGGATCAACTTCTGTTTCAGGTGTAACAGGTTGTTCACGGCGAACAGGCTCAGGGACAGCAGCATCAGGAATGTTTATCCCACCCAAGCCAGAGGCAGCAAGACTTGCTTGACCTTCAGGAGTTGCAAAATATGTTGCTAACTCGGTGTTGAGGTTCTCCAGACCAAGAGAAAAATCTACGCCACCTAAACCTGTATCACTCATTATGCAACCTTTCCAAACGCTCTAGCCAAAGTCAAACCAATATCAGTAGCCTGCTGATTAGCCTGCTTCGTGAACTGCCAACCAAAAGAAGGATCACTCTTAACCGTTGAAATCCAGTCAGTCAAAGACATTTGACCTGTTTCTTTAGTGCCGAAAGCCCTAGCCCATTTGCTGTCCTTAGTGAAGTCAATCTGGTTCGGATCAATCTCTAAAGCGTCAGCAGCATAATTACGGTAGTTACTAAAGATATCTTCTAACGACAAACCAGCATCAATCTGATCCGCTAAATGACCATAAGCACCTTTCGCTGCTTTCTGCGCCTTTTGCAAAATTGAGTCCTTAGTAACAGCAACACCGTTATACATCCCACCAGTTAAAGCAGCTTGCAATTCGGCATCAGAAACCTTGTAACCGTATGTACGGGCAGATTGCCGGATCGCGTCAGCGTCTCCACCTTCTAACGCACGTGTAGCCATAGCCGGTGACGTAGGTGTAACGGCTGCTGCTGGTTTACGGAACGCATACTGGTAAACAGCTTGCTTGACACCGGTGGCGGTCAAACCGTTTCGGGCGACCTTCCTAGCGATCTCATCAATGTCTGTTTGTGCCAAACCAACATCGGCGTAATCTTTGACAATCGCATCACGTGCAGACTGGATCAAACCATTCTGTACCGCAGAACTAGCACCATCAAACTTGTATTGGGAGTCTGTGATTGATTTGAAATACTGTGTGCCTTTAATCCGAGCCTGAATTTCCTCATCCGTGAACTCGGTGTTAACGGCCTCTTTGAGAATGTCCACAAAGTCTTGACCGAAATGGTCAACTACTTGGTTGGTGGTCCAGTCCGAATATGCGGCATATGTTTTTCTGAACTCGTCCATCCAAGCCATATCATCGACAGACTTGTTTTTAGTTTGGAACTCTTTACGAAGTTTCTCCCTGTTTGCAGGGGTGTCTTTCAGTTTTCGTTTCGTTAGTTCTGAATCAACAAAAGTTTTTTGGTCTGTGGCAGATGTTGCAGATTGAGTGGAAACAGGTGAGCCAGCAGGGGTCGCAGGTGTTCCGGATGGGGTGGTCACGGTTGGGGTGGTGACAGTTTCCGGTGATGTGGCTGTGGCTGGCGTTGGCCCTACTCCTTCGCCCCGCATCTGAGCAGTCGCTCGCATATCGGTTGTTGCCACTCCAGGAGTTGTATCACCGGTAAGAGTGTTTAGTTGTTTTTGCGCTGCATTGAGAGCATCCTGGAATGGCTTTAGTCCAGCTTCAGTTAACTTGCCAGACGCAAATCGACCTTTCGCAGATGACAACGCCTGCTCCGCACGTGTAACAGCATCTCTTGCTTCAGCAACCTTTGGGCCAGAACCACGTTTAGATAGATCAGCAGTTTGCGCTGCTTTAGATTCCTTTTTTGCTGCTTCAGTTAGTTGTGGAATAAGTTGGTCGCGCAACTCAGTAAGCGTATATTTTTTCCCTTTGTATTCAAACGAAATAACTCTTGGGTCGGCAAGGGCATCTTGTGCTTTTTTGAGGTCGTCTTTTGCTGACATGGTTAACCTACGATACTCATAGCAGCGTCAATCGCTTTACGGAACCGCACAGCCTTCTCAGCACCGCCCTGCAACTGTGAAACCTGCTGACCAGCCATAACCGACAGGGCAGGGGCAGACGGCCCTCTGGTGGCCTCCTGTTGCTGAATGGCAGCAATCGCCTTATCGATATCAGCCTTACTCATCGTTCGACCCAACTTCTCCAACGAAGCGGTACGCAAATACTCGGCAACGTTTTCAGATGGGGAAGTCCGATACCGTGAACCAGCACCACCAGAACCAGCATAAACAGGGCCAGCAGTAATCAACTCTTGCAACAACGGCTTCCACGTATAGCCTTTAGCGTTCGCGTAACTCAGGAACTCCTTGAACGCTGTCCTATCCTTACTCAAAGTACCTGTGGCCGAAGGTTTACCAGTCCCATAAAACCCTCTTGACTGCAACAAACGTAACGTGCTTAGTCGCTCACCGTCCCGCATCGCATACAACTCGTTGTAAACATCTTCCTCACCGTATGGTGCGCGAGCAATCTGGCGACGCTCATTGACCAAAAACTCACCAGAGTAGATCGGTGCAGCTTCTTTGCCACCAGGTTTACCGTAATAACTAACCTGCTGAAGTATGGCCTGTCGTTGTTGCTGAGAAACAGCAGGATCAAAGTCAACAAACACACGCTTCGGGTATGCGGTCAGCGACCCGAACCCACCAGTAGAAGCAGAAAACCCGCCCTGTTCAGCAGCGAACTGCTCAAAATCGGATTGACCGGTGTCAGTTTGCGTTTGGTTCTGTTCTTCTTCATCCATGATTACTCAACCTCTGACGCTAGTAGACGATCAAAAATACGTGCAAAATTTGGTTCTTGCTTAGACAATGCTAGTCCAAGAGATGCCAGCCCATCACGCAAACGGGCAGCACCCTTAGCCTGACGGAAACCCTGTTCGGTAGAACCCGATGCTGCGATCGCTTGTTCACGTGCCAACAAGTATTCTCGAACAGCTTTACCAACACCAGTATCAGCAACACGATCATCAAACACGATCTTTTTCAGATCGGCCACATCGTTGTAATACTTGCCAACCTCAAACTCTGCGAACTCTGGAAAACCAGGATATTTCTTTGACAAGAAAGTACGATACTTTTTCAACAAATCTTTAGCATCATCAGACGGGTACGGTCCAACCTGTTCACGGGCCTCACGATATTTCGCTGAACCAATACGCTGTTGAGCCAACTTGATTAGTTCATCGTCAGTAAGTTTTTCACGCAACCCACCGCGCAGCTGACGGTCATAAACAGCGAAACTAAAATCTGATCCGGCTGGAGCGAAGTATCGGGCAACCTCTGGGTAATCCTCGATCAGCCCCTTATTGTCACCTTCCCATTGGCCGAATTCTTCGGTTGCTTCCAAACCTTCCACAAGTGAACGGCTCTTTGACCCGACATACAAAGCCATTTCGTCACCATAGATTTGCAGGAACATTGGCAAAGCCTTGTCGTAACCAATCGCCGGATCAGCCTGCATATCGTAAAACTCTTTAACAAGCGATGATACGAATATGTCACCTTCATCGGTTTTCACTTTGAACTCTGTTGTTCCCGCTGTAGGGCCAGCGAACTGTGAGAGCGCCCTGAATCCTGTGAGGATGCGGGCTTTGAACTTTGCGTCCTCTTGGAGTTGGCGTACTTCTTCACGGCTATCCAAGTCGTAGTCACCTGATGCTGACAATGCTCGCAACGTTTCGATGTAGGTGTTAGCAAAGATACCGTTCAAGTCATCTTCGTTGGCAACGATTGCTGATGTGAACTTTTCAACCCAACCTGGGTATGGGGCTAGTCCTCGGATGCCTTTGTTTCCGTATGGCAAAAAGATTTCACGCAAAAAGTCGGTTTCAGGGGCATCTCTTAGAATTTGTGACGCTGCGATCTGGGCTACTGGCCCCAAAGCAGGGAAGGCTTGGATACCTTGTGAAAGTCGTGACACAGGTGCTTCAAGGGTTGCATCTAAACCTGTCAAAACTTTGGACAATGTTCCAGAACCAGGGAAGGTGAACATCAGTTCATTCGTGGTTGGGTCATGGTAAAAGAACCCTCGACCATCGTTGTCTGGGTCAGCGTTAGAAATACCGGTGTAAATACGCTGGAACGATCGTGCTGTACCAACAGGGTTTTTCTTCAAGAAACCTGCGTATGTTCCGATAACTTCACGCCAAGCAGGAGCGAACGGCATGATGATGCGTAAAGCGTCCTGAAGGTTTGAACGGCTTGAAGCGTCATACAACAGTTCTTTCATATTGTTTACAGCAACATATTTGGCATAGTCATCAAGTTCTTCAATGGTCACATCACCAGCAGTTTCGGTTGATGCTTTCATTTTTCGTAGGATTTCCTTGTCACCCAAGTATTCCTCTGGCTTAATCTTTAATGCCTCAGCCTTTTTCTCTACAGAATCCAAAAACTTCTTTGCTTCAGCAGGATCAAGACGGTCAATCAGTTTGCCAACTTCTTCGTAGTAATACTGACGGAATACAGGGTTGCGTTCCAGTTTCGTTGTGATGGTGTTGACAATAGAGTTAAAAAACCAGTCAACAGACTTGTCATAAGAGTCTTGGAATGAGGCAAGTTTCCCTTGATCTGAAGCTGATGTTTGCATCAACTCACGCTTCAATGTCGGGGGCAAACCAACCTTTGTTGCTTCGTCATACAACTCTTGCTTCTTGATAATCCGTCGAGCTGCTGCGCTTCCCTCGCCGCGACCAAACGCATCAACCGCTTCGACAGGTTGGATCGTCGCTCTAGAGAAATCAACAATAGAACCGTCTAGCGGATCAATGAGTACGTCACCGAGATCATCGCTGATTTTTGTGATGACACCAATTTCTTCATCATCCAACTGGACTATCGCACCAACTCTAAACTCGTCGCCTTCAGCAAGCGTGAGTTCGCTAATAGTGCGTTCTATACGTGGAACAATCTCACCGTCAACATACTTAGGTACACGGTTGAACGCATACATGAACTGGATTTCAGGCAAACCACCAGTCAACAACTGGCCATTCTCCACGCTGATACGCATGGCGTACTGGTAGTAAGCAGCGATTCGATCTTCTTCGGTTAGCCCACGAAGGTCAATCGGTGGTGTCTTGGCTTTAGCACCGGTACGGGAGTTGATAATAGTGAAACCGTATTGGTGCAAGTCGTCAACTTCGTTTTGAAGTTTCTTGTTCTTGCGGATGATGTTAACGATTCGTCGAGCAGCCTGCTCACGGGCAGTTTGCGTGTCGCCACCGTATTCAACGAATGTTTGGACAGCGACCTTTCTGAATGGGTCGTTAAATGTTCTGTAACCGTTTTGGGCTACAGCGTCAGTATGTCGCTCCAAGCCGTTCACTTCGCCACGGTTCGCGTTCTCGAAAGAACCTGAACGTTCCATGTGGTCATCAATTTCTGCACCACCAAGCCCCTGTTTGCGTTTACCGAAACTAAGTTCGTTAGCCAAATCTTCTAACGCTTCGTCAATAGTTTGGTCGCCCAAAGACATCAGTTCTTCAAACTCTCGTTCAAGTTTTTGCAAACGGGCAGTTTGGCGTGGGGTTGGAGATGTGATTGCTTTTAGTTCATCAATCTTTGATCCGAGTTTTGACAAAGTTTTCTCATCAACTGTTGTACCAAGTTTCGCCAGGTTTTCCAGTTTCAAACTCATTCGCTTTGATGTACCCAAAACAAGGTTCATATATTCAAATGGGTGGGTGAACACGGATGGGAGTTCAGAGAACGCCATACGCACCTGAGCGTCAAGAGAGTTGCGGACAACATAACCACCGGTGGCCAAAGCCAATGGCTTCCACAACTGGTTTTGCATATAGTCCAAAGCGTTTACGGCAGCACGTTGCTCAGGTGTGATAATCCGGCGGTATTCTTTGACCTTCAATCGAGCTTGCTGTTGAAGCAAATCCTCAATTTCGTTTTTCATGTCCGGTGTTTTTGCTTTTATTTTTCGGAGTCTTGCTACTTCTGCACCTAGACGGTCAAACTCTTTCTGATCTGTGATAACGGTGACAAGACGCTTTTCCCGTTTAGCAGTCAAAGGGACTTTTTTCAACAACTCTTTGTCGCCAAGAACATCACGGAACAGCTTGCTTCGGGTGATGCGGCGAACTTCACGCAAATTAGGCAAAACTTGGACACGATCCAACATTTCGACGAGTTCAGTTGGGGAGACAATCGCAAGTTGGTCGCCAGCCTCAAAGCCTAGTTCGGCCAAAAGGGTTTCTATTTCTTCTTCCGGTATGAAATCGCGGTTCTTGTTCGTTAGATAAGAACTGTATTTACCGTCAAATGATTCACCAAAACGGTTTTGCATATAGCGACGGATACTCTCAACACCATTATTTGTTCGTGCATACAACTGGTCGATTGCTTCATCCGTGATACCGTCCTGTTTCATTACGGCACGCATCGTTGAATGGAACATATCCATTGTTTGCTTACGGGCGACATCCGAACTGTTCGCAGTAAAAGACCTGATCGCGGAGTTCACAATGGTATCGGTAGTTTCTTGATCTACACCAGCTGTACGAAGGTATGAAATAATTGTTTTAACAGCGTTACGGTTATCGTTGATGTCACCGTTCACAATAATTTTTGCGTCAGCCATTTTTGTGAAATAGCGCGACTTACGGACACCATCAACAAGTGGCATACGTTGAACAACAAGTTCACCAATTTTTGATGTCAAACGGTTGCCTTGAATTAGGCGAATGTCGTCAGGTAAAGCACCCTTTCCGATACCCCAACCAGATGCAAGAATTGCTCGAACTTGCTCTGGGTCCCTAGCGTCAGCCAAAGCACCAACGATTTCGTTTGGAAGTTTGTGGTCAAAAATATCTTCAGCGATTACACGCGCAGAAGGTTCAGCAGCGACACGATCAATCAATGTTTTCATTCGCCTGTTGGTTCGAGTGAAAGAATCCCATTTGGTTCCGTCAAGCGAAACATCACCAAGACCTTTGATTAAGCCTGATTCTGATTCAAGTGCTGCACGCAAAGGAGCAAGTTCAGTGGCCGACAACAACGGAACCTTGCTTGATTGGATAACGTCAACACCCTTGACCGTCAACCCACCCTTTGTTGCTGCCTTGATGCCTTTAGTTACTGGACCTGTTGGGTCTAGTTTCACCATCACCGCTGCATCAAGAAAGCCTGACAGCACGTTATATGGAATTGATTTAGGTTTGAAAACAAGGTTCGCTGCTGCACGCCCTACAGTCCATGCTGAACCGTTGATTGTTCCACGATATTCACGGGCTTTCTTACCCTGATAATCAAGCACACCTTCAGCGGTAAACCAGCCTTCGCCGTTATCCACACGCTGTCCAGTACGAGGATCAATGATCTTGCCTTGACTTGCCTTCAACATCGAACCGATACTGGTTTGAGCAAACCAGCCATCTTGGAACATGGTGTCACCAGGTTTACCCCATTGTGCCAAACCACCTTGAACGAACTCTGGAACAAAGTTCAGTCCAGCGAAACCCCAACGAGCGGTCGCTTTAACAGGGTTGAACACGTTTTCAGCAAACCAGTTCCCTTCTTCCTCTTGGGAACCTTGCATATCAATCATCTGTTTAGCGGTCATTGTTGCCACAGCGTCAATGGCTTGTGTGGTGGCGTTACCTTTTGCTAAAGCAACCTGATGTTGTGGCGCGATCCAACCTGCACGTGTTTTTATTTCCTGCAACTTTGCGACTTGCTCTAATGTGAGCGACGGTGTTGCTGGTGGTTTAGATGGTTTCTCTAAATTGAACTTAACGGTGTCTGCCGGTAGTTGTTGTGACAGTTTCATCAGACCTGATTTCCATACGCATCCAACAAGTCAAGAAGGTCATCCGAACCGTACAGTTGCGCGATGGCACGAATTTCGTCAATAGCACGTGCATCTGGTGATTGCGGGATAGGGATACCAGCGGCAATAGCGTTAGGGCCTGCACCGAAGTTCGCGCCAGCGGTGATTGGTTCTGCTGGTCGTTCTGTTGGTCGAGTTAACGAACCTAATGTTCCAGGCACAGGACGCTGAACAGGTTGCGCTTCTGTCGGTGGTGCGCCCATAGGTACAGCGCGTTGAGCGTTCATTTGCTCTGTTGCTTTACCATAGGTTTGACCTGTTGCAGCTTGGATTGCTACACGGTTTGTTCCTGCTTGAATGTCGCTCACTTACCCTCCTAGTTGTGCGAGTAGTTGGTCAATCGGCGGTGGTCCTGCTTGTGGTGGTGGGCCTGCTTGCATTTGTCCACCCATTCCTGGCATCGCAAGTCCTGGCATTGTTTCAGGTGCGCCTGCTGGTGCTACAGCCGCTTGACGATCCTTAGCGCGTTGATCGGTGCGACGCACAGCCTCAAACAACGGCACGTCTTGCTCGACAACGAGCTTGGTCAGATACGCCAAATCTTCTGGCTGATACGGACCATTAGGGTCCGCAGCCTGTTGCTGAATACTTGTAAGTAAAGCAGATTCAACTCCTTCCGAGATGATGCGGTCATGTTCTAGGTCTGGGTCGCTGATAAGCGGGTCGGCTTCGCGAGCGGATTCTTTAGACATAAGTCCTGTTCCGAGTCGTTGACCGAGGCCGACTATCAGCGAGTTCACATCGGAGCCTGCCGCAGAGTATGCAACATAATGGAAATCTGTTTGCCAAAGTTTGTTTGGCGTATAGGTTTCTTCACCGACAGATGATTTACGTCCAAAGAAGAACGACTTTTGTTGGTTGCCCCAATACGCTTTCTCAATAGCGATAGCAACTTTATCTTCTTCCAAGATGGATTGTTCAAACGTTGATTGTGCTTCTTGCACACGGAAGTCAACTGTTGCTGACAGGACGGATTCGCCACGGCGACCAGTACGAATGTTTGATGCTGACTCTCCACCGAACTCGGCAGGGATCGCACCCTCTAAACGTTCCTGTCGTTCCAAACGATCAAGAGCAGTATCAGTCTTATAACCTGGGTTGAGTTGCAACTGTTGAATGTCGCCACCCTTAACAACACCAAGTTGTCCGGCTTTACCATCAGCAACCTGCAAAATTTCTGGGTTCTCACCAGGTCGAGCGATCAGATATTCTTCAGGGAAAATACCGCGCTCAATAGCGATTTCTGTGAGTGCTTGTAGTCGTGCGCGGGTGTAATACATTCCCATCACACCATCAAACTGTCCGCGAGGCTTATCCAAAGTAATACGGTTAGCAACGATTGCTAGTGGCATACCTGTACGGTTCGGGATGTATTCAAGCATCATCGCCTCAACACCGGCACGTTCACCAACGGTCAGATTCGGTGAATCCTCTGCACCAAGCACGATCAGTTGGATGCACTCTGGGGAAACATATTCAAGCATCGTGTACTTGGTGTCGGCAGCAATTTTACCTAAACGCAGTTTCCCCAACACAAGTTCGCCATAGTTTTGTAGCAGGTAACTTGCGCTGGCACGATACGTGAAAATGCAGTCCTGTGGTAGCGGATCATCAGGATCATCCACAGGCGCAGCAAAAGTGTCTAGCGGGTTACGCACAGACCACACAGGCATCAAAGTTTTGAAGTCAGGTTTGATAACTACAGCTGATTGGGAGTAGCCGAGTAGGTGTCGTGCGCGACGACGCATTTTCATCTGCATACGGTTGTGATCCCAAATGGATAACATCGCACGTTTACGCATACGGGCAGATGACTTAGAGCGTTCGGAGCCTTCTTTGATCGGTGGGAAATATGGGGATGGCATTGTTGATGTCACACGCATGGACATCTGATCCAAACCCTGTACTAATAGGTTTGCTACCGAGGATTTAGCGTTCTTATCAAGTTCGTTCAGTGGAACGATCACATCGCCGTTGGCTAGATCGCGTACACGACGCATCTGCTCCTGAACAGGACCCTGATTTCTACGGCGTTGCTCGTAGAGTTGGACGATTTCCTCAGTAGACAGCATTTAGATACAAGTTATCACACCAGCCAAGAAGGTCGCCATTTCTTTTGTGGCCGACTAACAGGCGACAAGTTAGGTAAATGCAACATAGCCATCCAACACGCCATCACAAGGTCAGTACCGTTCTTCTTATCCCTAGTCCATGACGAGTGTTCTTCGATGAAGGCAAGTGTTTTCCAGTTTTCCCGCATAGACGGGGTGCGGATTGCACCGGAACGAAACAACTGTGGAAGCAACGCTTCTACACCAAGATTTTCGTCAATCTTGTTACGGCTGGTGGTGTGCGCGATGACGTTTACGTTGTGGCGGGATTGCCATTTGCGAACAAAGTCATGTGCCAACAAGAATCGTTGCGCTGCGTTCACCTCAACCACCCAATGTGAGATCGGATACCCCATGTCCATAGCCCTGTTTTGCCAATCTTCCATAATTCCCGAATAGTCACGGGTTGTGGTGTCAAAGCCGAGGAGTTGTTCGGCTGTGAGTTTGACTCGTTCCACATCAATCAAGAACCGCAGGTTCGTTTCAGGCTGATATATCCACCATTGGATAGCCCAAAACATCGTTGGGGACGGGTCAACGCTGGCAATCGAGATCAACGGGGGTTGAAGGTTGTGGGGTACGTGACCTGGGCGGCGATCATTGTCCACACAGCCTGGGTACAGCACCCCGTCAGGGCCAATCCCACCGGTAGCCCACACACGCTCGATCAGATAGTTGCCTTCAGCTTGATCTTCCTGCTGATACACGACCGCAAACTTGGATGGGTTGGAATGTTTAATGTATGAAAGGTCTTTCCATGACAGACGGTGAGGGTCTAAGAGTGGTCCGTTCGGCCATGCAGGGGAACTATTGCGTTTAGACGCTAAACCAGTATCTAGTTCCTCATAATACGCTTTGTAGATGAGGTGATGATATTTTTGTTTCTTTAACGGTTCCGTGTTCTGTGAAATGTCCGTTGTATCTGATCCGTCATAGTCATCCTCGAAATCTTCGTAGGTGACTTTTGCGAGACAATGAGCGTAGAGGTCCAAAGGTCCGAGTCGTTGTCCAACGACGGCGAGCAAACCGCCTGGATCGACTCGCGCCTCAGCCATTGAATCCCATCTCTCAATGAGTTTGTCTCTTGCTGCAGATTCTTTAGCGTTCTCCGGTGATGCAACGTCATCAAACAAACACAAATCGGCACGATGACCAATGAATTCAGACTCAATAC
>JACCDT010990017.1_pt1 | contig 13376 bp, 14 predicted proteins | sample 7446291 | NCBI WGS metagenome assembly JACCDT01 (sample SAMN15323446, study PRJNA562643) | freshwater metagenome | isolation source: river surface water | place: USA:Blue River Watershed | collected 2017-08-17
AAAAAACTATGGTATAGTAGCAAAACAATCAAATTTGGAGGAGTGGCAGAGTGGTCTAATGCAACTGTCTTGAAAACAGTCGTCTGAGCAATCGGACCGTGAGTTCGAATCTCACCTCCTCCGCCAACACAACTAAGTATCGGAGTGACCCGAATACTAAAATATTTGCTAAAATAGAATCATGTTAGAAAAACAAGCTAAACAGGTAGATTTGAATCATCAAAGTGTTGGTCCTGATTCCTTTAAAGAGGTTCTCAAAAAAGCTAAAGAAAAAGGTGTGGAACTTTCTTTTGAAGATATAAGAGAAATACAAAAACAAACGCAAGAAGTAAGATTAAAATATTTTGGAACAAAAGAATGGCTGAGAGCACCAAATGGGAAAGAGTCAAAACTGACAGAAGGTCAATGGCTTGCTGTGCGAACTCCTCACTTCAAAGCTTGGTTTGGTGACTGGGAAAGTAACCCAAAAGAAGCTTCAAAAGTTCTAAACCCAGAGACAGGTGAACCACTTGTTCTTTATCATGGTTCAATCCATGACATTGAAGAATTTCAAAGTTCTGCAAAAATGTCTGGAAATATTGACGATAATCATGCTGTCTATTTTACTGAATCTGTTAAAGTAGCTGAGTTTCATGCTGAGAATTCTCTAGGTTTTGATGATAAAGGGGACACTGTTTATCCTGTATTTCTCAATATTAAAAATCCAAAGGTAATAGATAATTCATTCTGGAAGTCAATCAAAGTAATGTTTAAAAAAGATCTTTCGTATGAGTGGGATTCAATGAAAGCAAGACATGTAAAGAGCGACGCTTTGGAACGTTTAAAGGAAGATGGTTTTGATGGTTATGTAAATAGAGACCCTCACTATAATTTCTACGTTATATTTGATGCGAACCAGGTAAAATCTGCTATTGGAAACATTGGAACTTTTTCTAAAAATAGTAACGATGTGTCCTTATAATCTGCTGACCCACATACATATTTTAGAACGTGGAAAAGATACTAAAATACCCTTACGGGGTCTAGACCTGCGGATACTTAACCCACAATCACCGCATATGTAAAAATACCAAGCGTCAAGCTTGGTATTTTTACATATGCGGAGGAGGTAGTAACAGTGCCTAAGCACTGTTACGTGAGATTCGAATGAAACGTCGGTTTACGAAATCACAATAACAGAAACTGAATTCCTGGTTTCTGTTATTTTAATTTTGTCGACGTTTCCCGGGGTCGGGGCTACGTGCCGAGATGAGAAATATGAAGTATTTTGAAGCGAGCCGTAGCGGTGACCGAATCGAGCTTCCTGCTCTATTTTTCTGATGAGAATGGGGCTCACGAGTCTACTTCGAGCAAAGCGAGGAGGCTTGTGAGTGAATCTCACCCCCCCTCTATCAATCAAAAAATAAAAAGATGTGTTTGGTGGCCGAATCGATCTTCTCTGTTTAAATAGACGAACTATGTAAAAAGACTATACTTACTCACACATAAACATGGAAAATTTTAATCAAACACCCACCCCTACTTTAAAAGAAAAATATGTTGCAATTTCTGATAGAGAAGGTTTTTTAAAAATTAGTGATTTTGCTATAAAAGAACTTCAGCGGCAGTCAAAAAGCATAGCTGCATTTTTAGATGGAGATGAAGGATCTGCTCCAGAATATAATCTAGGAGAAGGTTTACGTTATAAAGGAAGTTCTGGTAATTATTCAGACATGAAAATCCACATAGATGATTTATAGGCATTTATAGAAAGAGTCAGGGATTACTACAAATAGTTTTCGCTAGTCTCGGTCTCGGCAGGAATCGGTCACAAATCTGTCTCGCTATGCTCGAAAGGTTTTCGCGGTCAAAAATATTTTTCTACTGAAAAATTTTTCGACCCCGCCTCGAGTCCCCACTCTCCGGCCTTGCGAAGTGAGGTTTACTCACTTCTCACCCTATTCGATTCCTGCCGCAAAGCGCGCAGACGCTTTGCTTCTCTATACTGCAAACATAAGAAAACCCACTTTTTAAAAAGTGGGTTTTCTTATGTTTGTGCTCTCGGCAGGAATCGAACCTACATCGCAAGTACCGCAAACTTGAATTCTATCCATTGAACTACGAGAGCATATACCCTTGCTGCCAAGGGAGTATATTATTTTGTTGTCTTTGCGACAGCACGAGCGAGACGTGACTTCTTGCGATCAGCCTGCCCTTTCTTGATTGTTCCGCGCTTTGCAGCTTTATCAAGTGCTTTGAAAGCAAGAGAAAGGTCTTTCGCAACAGCCTTTGTGTCATTTGCAATAACGTCCTTACGAACAGTTTTTACTGCATCTTTCATACTACGACGAAGCTTGTCATTAACGACACGCTTAGCTGTACTTACACGAATTGCTCTTTTTGCGTTTTTTGTAATTGCCATAATCTTTAAATTTGTAGTGGAACTATACCACAAACTTTTAATTTTTTCAAGGCCTTTTTGCCTTATTTTTTACTAAGATGTTAGGATAATCCCCTTTTTATGCATGATATACTGGCCTTTATGATTGGATTTTTACGAGGAATAGTGAAAAGTACAAACCAAAACACTCTTCTTATTGATGTTTCTGGGGTAGGATATAGAGTACTTTCCCCTCTTTCTTTAGCAGTAACCCTTAGCAAAAATGATCCTTGTGAGCTTTATATTCACACTCATGTACGAGAAGACCAAATCACTCTTTATGGATTTAAAGAAGAAGCTGATCTCTTTGTTTTTGAAAAACTTATTTCTGTTTCAGGAATCGGACCAAAAAGCGCTCTTGCAATGCTTTCTGTTCACTCCCCTTCATCACTTGCTCAAGCAATAGAAGAAGGTAACACCGACCTTCTTTCGCATACTCCAGGGGTTGGAAAAAAGACTGCAGAAAAAATCATCTTAGAGCTTAAAGGAAAGCTCTCCATGTTTATCACTGAAGAAAAAGGAGATGAAACTCTTGAGGTACGACTTGCGCTTGAAGCACTTGGGTACTCTCCAAAAGAAATCATGCTTTCTCTTAAAGAGTTAACAGATAAAGAAGGAAAATCAACAAGCACTCTTATTAAAGAAGCTTTACAGCAATTACAATAATGTATGGAAAAACTACTTCGCACCATTGAGCATTACACCCCAAAAAAAGTCTATCGCTTCTTTCAGCCTCTTTATCATTATGCTCTTGCTACAATAGGAACGTTTATCTATCGTAACCCTTCAAAGTCTATTTACGTCATAGGGGTCACTGGAACAAAAGGTAAGTCTTCAACAACAGAATTTGTAAACGCGGCACTTGAAGCCTCCGGAAAAAAGACCGCCATTCTTTCAACAATTCGTTTTAAGGTTGGAGATACTGATCGTCCAAATAAATACAAAATGACTATGCCTGGAAGATTTTTTACACAAAAATTTCTTCGCGATGCAGTGGATGCCAAGTGTGACTATGCAATTATCGAAATGACTTCTGAAGGTGCGCGCTTTTATCGTCATGCCGGAATCCATATGGATGCACTTATCTTCACAGGACTCTCTCCTGAACATATTGAAAGTCATGGTTCATTTGATAATTATAAAAAAGCAAAGCTACGCCTCGTAAAACAACTAGCGAAAAGTAAAAAAGCAAAAACTCTCTCGATCGCATGTATCGACGAAAACAAACACGGCTTTTCATTCTTAGTACAACCTGTTACCACTAACCGTAGCTACTCATTAAAGGATGTCACCATTATCGAAGAAAATGAAGACAAAAGTATCGTCTCTTATAAAGGAGAAACAATTACCATCCCCCTTCCAGGTAAATTTAATACTAGAAATACGTTAGCTGCACTTATTCTAGGGGAAGAAAATAACATCCCTCTTCCTGTGCTTAAAGAAGGAATTGAGTCACTTACAAAAATCCGTGGTCGTGTAGAAAAAATAAATGAAGGACAAGACTTTACTGTAGTAGTAGATTACGCCCACACTGACGACTCACTACGAAAACTCTATCAAACATTTAAAGGGTTACGAAAGATTGCTGTACTTGGATCAACTGGTGGTGGACGCGATACATGGAAGCGACCTGTTCTTGGAGCAATTGCTGACGAATATTGTGACGAAATTATTATCACAAACGAAGATCCGTACGATGAAGATCCAATGAAGATTATTAATGAGGTCGCCTCTGGTGTTACTCACCACACCCCAACCCTTATTACAGACAGACGAGCTGCGATACGTGAAGCGTTCAAGAAAGCAACTACGGGTGATGTAGTACTTATCACAGGAAAAGGTACCGACCCTTACATTATGGGACCACGTGGATCAAAAGAAGTTTGGGATGACGCAACTGTTGCAAGAGAAGAATTACACGAACTACTCAAAAATAAATAAAAACAAAGCGGCACACCTGTGCCGCTTTTCACTTCTTGCCAAGATCTTGGCTAATGCCTCAATGTTACAACATTAAGTTATTTTCTAGATACTCCTACCCCCAAATCCTAGCCTTACCTGTGAAAAAGAGCTTTTCAAGATGTCGCTGAAATCTCCTTCTCAAACCCTCGGGGAGATCTGCAATAGCGTACCCTCCTTTAGGGTAAAGTCTTCTAATCGCATCCTTCATCTTTTTTTTCTTCTTACATCTTAGCCATTTCATGCGACGAAGATGTCTTTCGCGTTTCGGTTTTGCCACACGAGCCTCCTGTTAAGAAAATTGTGGTGAAGGGGTCCTCTTGCCAGTGAATATCAGAGAATAAAAGGACTACACATTTGCATCCTAACAAAATACCCGTAGTATGTACATATATGCCAGAGTTACCTGAAGTACACACTACTGTTACCGGACTACAAAAAATACTCCCAAACCTTTCGATGACGGAAGTTCACAACTACATGTGGAGTGAGTCTAAGCTCGCAAAAAACACTATTAAAGATAGAGGCTATTTTGAATACCTCAAAAAATATTCTTGTAATACAAAAGTCCTTCAAGTTCGCCGTCGCGCAAAACATATTCTCATTGATCTTGAAAATGGTTTCACCCTCCTTATTCATATGAAGATGACAGGACATCTTATGTATGGAAAATATGAAGAAAATAAAAATTCAAACGGTCGTGAATGGGTATGGAAACCTGTTGTAAAAAATTCCCCTCTTCTTGATCCTTACAACAGGCACATCCGTACCATGTTCTCACTTTCAAATGGTAATCACCTTGTCTTTTGTGATTCACGAAAGTTTGGCACTGTCGTTGTAGAAAAAACATCTTCGTTACATAGTAATCGTCTAGCTCACCTTGGGCCAGAACCACTCGAAACGTCATTTACGCTTACAGCGTTTAAAGAACGCTTAATGAAATCAGGGGGAAGAGCAATAAAAACAGTACTTATGGATCAGTCGATCATCTCAGGCATCGGAAATATCTATTCAGATGAAATGTTACACAGAGCTCACATTCTTCCTCTTCGCACACCTGCTTCACTTACAGAAAAAGAATATAGAGATTTATTTAAAGCAATGAAACACGTGCTCACTAAAGGAATAGACTTTGGCGGTGATAGCACTAGTGACTACAGAAACATCGACGGTGATCGTGGAGCATTTCATACACATCATCTTGTGTATCTTCGTACTAAAGAAAAATGTTTAAAGAGAGGGTGTCGTGGTGCTGTCGAAAAGAAAACTGTTGGGGGTCGTAGTGCACACTTCTGCACCTCCTGCCAATATTAAATACTATATACTAACTACATATGGGATTTTTCTTAAAAGCATTTGGAATATTCTGGGCGATCTGGATTCTCTGGTACGTAACAGGAGGCCCTCTTCGTGATGATAAATCAAACCCATACGTTGGCTTCACTGCCTCTGGTACTATTCAGTCTTTCAGTACAACAACTCTACAAAAGTAGATATTTAAATGCCTCAACTCAACTTGAAAATACTGTTATTATGTGGTAGTATATTTCCACGTTTCTTTAAATAAACGTCCTCAAGCTTCAGTAGGCAAAGTAAACTGGCAAGATGTCTAAAAAGACATCAACTACTTACTCAGCAAAAAACTTTAGTTGAAAAATAAAATAAACAATGTCCCTATAGCTCAGTCGGTAGAGCAGCTGCCTTTTAAGCAGACGGTCGAAGGTTCGATCCCTTCTGGGGGCACAAAAATACAAAAAGCAGAATCATAATGATTCTGCTTTTTGTATTTTTGTGCCCCCAGAGAAAGCCAACTGCTTGGCTTTCGTAAGGGATCGAATAGGGGTCGCGAAGTCTTATATTTGTAATCAAAATAGACTTTGTGACCGATCCCTCCTTTTAAAAAATTTTTACTATCACGTAATACATCATGTTATAATTCCCGACATGAAACCACAAATAGCTTTTATTTTAACTGGCGGCTCAATAGACAAGGAATACGGAGCACTTGATAGAGCTTTTACTATCGGTAATGGTGCCGTTGAAAGAGTTCTAAAATTTGTAAACCCAAATTTTAAGGCAGATATTATTTCTCTATTTCAAAAAGTAAGTGTAGATATTACAGAAAAAGATAAAAACAAAATTGCAAAAACGTGTTCAAAGGTGACTACTAATAAAATTATTCTTACATACGGAACAGATGCGATGACTGATATCGGCGAAACTCTTGCAACTATTAAAGATAAAACAATTGTTATAGTGGGCTCATTAAAGTCACAACTTATCAAAGATACCGATGCTGAATTTAATCTTGGATTTGCAGTAGCTGCAGTTCAGACCCTGCCTGCGGGAGTATATATTGCAATGAGTGGACGAATTTACCCGTGGAACAAATGTAAGAAAAATAAAACTTCTGGCCAATTTATAGAAAAATAATTACTGAGGAAGATCACCCTTCTGGGGTTGAACAGAGTTCACAAATCTGCTTCAAGCATAGCTAAAAACGTCACCACCATTCCTGATATACTCAAACAATGAAACATAAGAAAATAATTTTCTTAGATGGTGACGGAACCTTATGGTATCCAAAGAAAACTAAGCATACCGTAAAACCACACTGGGTTTACAAAGACCAAAATATTGAGGATTATCACCTTCACCTTATGATGATTCCTGATACTATAGATACACTAAAAAAATTAAAACGACTTGGGGTTATTACAGTGATTCTTTCAACTCACCCTCAATCAAAAAAGGCAGCTCAAGAAATTCTTACCAAGAAAGTAAACTACTTTAAAATTAATAGTTTGTTTGATGAGGTGCACGCAACGGAAGACCGTTATGAATCAAAAGGAGAATACATTGTTCAGATTTTAAAAAAATTAAAAATACCGAAATCAAAAGCGCTCATGGTGGGAGATAATTATTTCTGGGATTATAAACCTGCTCGAAACGTTGGCGTTGATGCGCTATTACTTACAAGTGACTACATGAAAAAGGATAAGCGAATAAAGATCGCCAAATCTATTAAAGATCTTCTCAGGTATGTATAAACTATTTTTGAGATCACCCCTTCTTTAACAATTTAAAAAATCCCTTTACTCAGATTCTCATTTTTCTTTGTACGGATTAATTAATTTCATATCATAAATATTTGGGGTACCAAATCTTTCATAGTTCCAATTATTTGGCGCGAAACGGTTATCCCACTTTAAAACTTTCACTGGTCCAAAACCAAACTCAGAATACATTTCAAGGAGATGGTCACCCATACAACTCAAGTACTTCGCCCCTTGTTGCATGGCTTCTGCTACAAGTATTCTCCCTCGAGATCTTTCTAGAGCAAAAACTGAAATCAGCTCACCGTCTGGATTAATGCCAAACCCTGACTGCATGTCTTCTGACAAAAAGAGCCTTGTTCCTTTTGCTGTGTAATCTGTTTCAGTGTGAGGAGTTAAAAAAGCAAACAGCTCCGGCTTTAACTTATCTCTTAACCGTATAAACTCTTCTGGATTAACTGGTTTAAAAGTTCTTTTTTCTGGATTTGAGAAATCTTCTTCTTGTGTCATATTATTTTACAAATTCATTAAGACTTTTAATAACACATCTAGAGATAGTTTTACTTATGTTGGTGAAATCTTTCTTTTTAAGAAACATTTTCTCATCCATGTACACTTTTCTGTTTACTTCTATCATCACAGACACAACCCTCTTATCTTTATTGTAATACTCTATAGGTACAATACTTCCAGAAAATGGAGAATTAATTTTTACACTATAACCAATACTTTCGAAATTATTTTTTAAAGTAGCAGCTAATTCTTTTGGTGTATGATAGTCGTCTACGCCAATACAAATATCTGGTCTATTACTACTACTATCTGGTTCATAGATTCTTGGTAGCGATGGAAATGAGTGACAGTCGACTATTACTGTAATATTATTATTTCTAAGAGATTCATCAACTAAGTCTTTAAAGGAGTCATGATACTCTTTATAGAGACTGATTAATTTATTCCTGTTTTCTTCGTTTATTTTTCTCAAAATTTTACCTTCGCTTGTTTTTGTATACAACGCCGACATGCCAACTTTAGACATGGGCTCATCTTCATCTTTCTCGAATCTTTCAATATCTACAACCACTCGACTTATAGTTGAAATAATGGAACTAGAGATATAAGTAAGCTCTCCATATAGTTCGTCAGTATAATTATCTGCCATGTATTTTACCTCATCACGTAACTCAAATTCATTTATAGCAAAATCACTCTTAAATTCTTCAGGGATTAGCAATCCCGAATGTGGGACATTACATACTGTTGGACTATTTTTATTTTTACTTACTTTAAAATACATGCTAATAAGTATATCTTTTTAAAAAGAAAACTAAACTCTTTTTTTGACTCATCTCGTTCTTGGTAGATCACCCGTGCACAACCCTCCCTCCTTCCCTCTCTTACCCTGCTATACTTTTAGTAATGAAAAAGTCTACTCTTATTCTCGCTCTTTTTGTGCTTATTCTTGGTGTTAGTTTTGCCGGTGTTCTTATATTTAAAAACAAAGAACCAAAAGCTCCGCTTCCAGAACCTTGTCCAGATGATGTGATGATGTGTCCTGACGGAAGCTCAGTTCCAAGGCTTCTACCAGACTGCGCATTTGGTATATGCAAACAAGAAGAATCTCCTTATAAAGAGCCTGTTACCGAACCTGCAACAAGCACTGAAAAAAAAGAGGTAGACACCACATCACAACCTTCACGCATTTCTTCTCTAAGAAAAGCAATTGTTGAAATCTTTACAAAAGAAGAGTCACAGAATAATGACGAAGTTGTACCCCCGACACCACAGACCCCTCCTTCACAAAATAAACCAGTGAATGAAATAACATACTCTGTACAAAATAATCAGATTGTTTCTCAAAACAATACAACTATCTATACCATCCCTCAAACACAAGGATCAGGATCTGTACCAGATACCTGGCAAACAAAACCAGTAAACGTTATTCCGATCGGAAATGTTCCTCCTGTTATTGGTGCAATTCCTATTCAAGGAACAGAGGGTAAGTTTTACTTAAGTGAAAATTCTTTTGGCAATATTGAGAACTGTGAGTTTTCAAATAGAATCTACATTCTCGACACTGTTGCAAAAACAAAAATACTTATGTACGAAGAGAATAGCGGAACACTTTCAAGCGATGATCCGCGCGCCTGCACAAGAGAAATCTTTCTCCTTGCAACCGAAGACGCAAAACTTATTATTAAGTACCACACCATCGGCACAAATATGATTTGTGAAAGTACCTGGAGTGAACCAGAAAAAACGTGGTACCTCAATGTAACAAAGTTAGAAGAAAAATCAAAACGTTACTACATCGCTCCAGAGCTCTACACTAAAGCAGAAGAAGAGGAAGAGAAGTGTCGAGAAAACCACCAAGATACAGCATCTTCAACAGAGACAGGTGTAAATGGGTAACTAAAAACCACGCAGCTATAGCTGCGTGGTTTTTAGTTATTACACTTATACAGTAAGAACTATTTTTTCAAGCTCCACCATAATATCCTTCTCTCCCCTGTGTGCTAACACCTGTGACTCTACAAGAAGTAGTCCGATACGCTCACACTCTTCTTTTGTAAAACCTGTTGCTTTACCTTCTAATGTTCTTTTCCAAACACCTTCAAACTTCCACCAAAGAGCTCCTGCTATCGCCTCCCCACTTTCTCTTTTTCTTACATCCATAAAACGAACCCATGCTTCTTTTTTGTTACGCAAAATAAAAGCATCACAAAGACCGAACACGGAAACATCTTTTATTTTTTCTTCTCGAGCATCAGCTATTGTTTCAGAAACCTTCTGTAGTCGCGCAAAGAAATAGCTATCACAAAAAGGCTCGTCGACAATAAAGACATTTGACGATTCTTTCATCTTAGGGAGAAGTTCCGTAATAACTTCTTTTGAGGAAGCAACTTCTGAGAGTCGTTCACACACAACGACTACTGGATCACCAAAAAGTGACACTGCATCAACAAGAGGCAAAAGGCTATCGATGCTTTCACTGTATACATACGAAGAAGGTGAACTAAGCGTATCAAAAAACACCTGTGCTTTTTTCCTCGTGTCTTTATGTGTTCCGACAAGGCTGTGTATCATACGTATATTATAGCGACCCCAAACTCTCTCCAAGCGACTTACTTACCACAAGAGGCAGTTCGCTGAAGTTTCTTTTCTTAAGAACATTTTCTAGAACCTTCACAAGATCATTCCCAACTTTTTCCGCAACACTACCTTCTATTTCAAAAACAAGTTCATCGTGAATTTGAAGCAAGAGAAATACTTTATCTTCTAATTTATTTTTTTGTATGTACTCATCTGCATCAAGCATTGAAAGCTTCAATATGTCCGCACTCGTTCCTTGAATAGGAGCATTAATAGCAATACGTTCCCCCTGTGCACGCAAAAACGGAAGAGGACTTTTAAGGAGAGGCACCTCGCGTTCTCGTCCAAGAAGTGTCACTGTGTGTCCGTGTTTCCAAGCATACGCTTTTACTTCTTCGAGATACTCCATAAGGCGCACAAATGTTGCTTTGTACTGATCATAAAATTCTTGTGCCTCTTTTCGTTCAACACCCATCCCCTCTTTAAGAGCGGTCACCCCCATGCCGTAGAGAATACCGAAGTTAATCGCCTTTGCTTTTCTTCGCATATCAGATGTCACTTCACTTTCTTCTACACCAAACACTCGTGCTGCGGTTCCGGTGTGTACATCAATTCCTTTCTCAAAAATTTCTACAAGATGCGGATCTTTAGAAAGAATCGCAGCTGCACGCAAATCAATCTGCGCATAGTCACATGAAAGAAGTGTGTGTGAAGGTGACGCAACAAAAGCATCTCGTATACGCTTCCCTAATTCACTTTTTACAGGGAGGTTTTGAAGATTTGGATCTTCACAACTAAATCTCCCCGTCCCTGCTCCGGTCTGCACAAAGTGTGCATGAATCTTGCCGTCTTCTTTTACAAAAGAAGGGAGAAGATCTACATAGGTAGAGAGGAGCTTGGTGAGTTCTCGGTATTCAATAATGAGCTCAACAATTGGATGTTCATCTTTTATTTTTTCAAGCTCTGAAACATTTGTACTCTTCTGTCCTGTTTTTGTTTTTTTGATTTTTGTACCAAGTCCTAGCGTCTCATACAAAACTTCACCAAGCTGTTTTGGGGAAGCGATATTAAATGAAACACCAGAGAGATCGTGTATCTTTTTTTCAAGCTCTTTCACTTCTGTATGAAGCTCTTTACTCATGGCACTTAAGTTTTCTGTATGAAGTACAATGCCTCTTTTTTCCATTTTCTTAAGAACCTCCATAAGAGGTTTTTCTACTTCTTCAAAAAGAGGGAGCAGGTTTTTCTCTGTTACCTTTTGTATCAAAAATGCCTTGCACGCTTCTATACTTTTTTCACCAGCAAGGTTTTGAATATCAACAAATGAAGCATTGGTCATTTCACTATGAAGCAAATGTGTGAGTACTCGCAACTCTTCAAGAACTTCAAGTGGAACATCTACCGCCACTTCATCTACTTTCTCCCCTTCACCTTTAATCTTGGTAAGCCTATTACGAAGTGAGCGGAACTCATACCTATCACACATTTCTTCGTACCTTTCTATACTAATCATTTCTTTCCAAGATGTCTCTGGTGTAACATACACACTCTTTGCGTCACGTCTAATTGTGGCAAGCGTCTTTGAAAAGAGAGCCTCTTCTTCACCTTCTTCAACAAGTTTTACTATTCTTTCCTTAAAACCATCACCAAGAAGAGTTTGTCTATCTTTCTTAAGCACCTCATACATGTGCTCGATAGTTCCATACTTCTTAATCATTTCGGTTGCCGTCTTTTCTCCGATACCTTTTATACCAATAATGTTGTCTGATGTATCGCCAGCAAGACCTTTGTAGTCAGGGATAGCCTCTGGAGCAAATGAAAACCGTGCAACTACCGCCGCTTCATCAAAAAGCACAGACTCATTTGCTTTCTTTAAGGTGTACACCTGCACACGCTTACCATCAATAAGCTGAAAGGTATCCATATCACCACTTGCAATCACCACATCAAATTCTCCTTTAAGTTGCTCCGAAAGTGTTCCTAAAAGATCGTCCGCTTCAAATCCTTCTTCTTTATATACAGGAATAGAGAGAGCTTCACATAGCGCATAAGCTTCTTTTATTTGAGAAACAAGAGAGTCGTCTGTTTTTTGGCGACCAGCTTTGTAGCCATCGTAACTTAAGTGACGAAATGTTGGTTTTGGAAGATCAAAACATGCTGCGATATAGTCCGGCTTAAGTTCTTCATAAATACGAAGCACCATTGTTACAAATCCATAGAGCGCCCCTGTAGGTACACCTGACCTTGTAGCAAACCCACCCATCGCATGGTATCCACGATGGAGTATGGCGTGAGCGTCGAGGAGAACAACTTTTTTACGCTTCATATATTATGGTCGAACGTAATTAACAGTAATACTTCGCATCTCGTCATCGAGAATAGAAAAAGAAAGCTCCATATCTTCCTTGAGATGTCCAAAAAGCTGTGTCGGCCATTCAGCAACAATAAGTGTCTCCTTGTCTTCGTAATCTTCTGAAAGTTTAAGCACTTCAACTTCTTCTGCGCCAGAGAAGCGATACGCGTCAACATGAATAAGCTTTTTAAATGAAGGGTGATTTCCTTTATATTCTTTTTTAAGAATAAAGGTAGGACTATGTACATCTTCTTTTTTAATGCCAAGCACATGTGCAAGCTCTTTTGTAAATGTCGTTTTACCTGCACCTAAGTCACCGTGCAAAAAGAGCACTTTCGCTTTTCCTGTATCTTCGCTTACAAGTGTTTTTATAACACCTTCTGCAAGCTCTCCTAAGTCAGACTCAGCTACGGTAAACGTTTCTTTCATGTAACAACTATACCATATTTGGACGTTAGATTTTAGACACAGAATGAAGGGTGGGGCGGCCTAC
>JACCDT010349488.1_pt1 | contig 13373 bp, 14 predicted proteins | sample 7446291 | NCBI WGS metagenome assembly JACCDT01 (sample SAMN15323446, study PRJNA562643) | freshwater metagenome | isolation source: river surface water | place: USA:Blue River Watershed | collected 2017-08-17
GAAGGTTCGGAAGGCGGCTGCTGCTCCACCGAACAACCCGCGGCCGAGAAGCAGGGTGGCTGCGGCTCCGGCGGTTGCGGTTGCGGCTGAGCCCCTGCCACCGGCCTAAAGACGAAGCCCCCGGACCTCGGGGGCTTTTCATTGGTGCCGACTTTCAGGCCAACGGTAAGCCGCTGGTTGGACGCGTCTCGGGAATGACCCCCTTGGGCGGGCCGTTGGACCGTCAGGAGACTTCTGCCTTAGCGCGGGTAGCCAAGGCGGCGCGCCGACGGCGCGCCACGGCCAGCACCAAGCAAGAACCGCCGAGCCCTAATCCGAAATAGGACGGCTCAGGAATAGCGCCCACCGCCTGGGTCGCGATCGCGTCCGCATTGAAATCGAAGGTGCCGAAGAGGGCCGTGGTCGACTGTGAGAATTCATAGTACCGAGTATTGACGTCGGTAGGGGAGTTGGCGGCCACCAACCAGTTCGCATCCGTCAGTAAGGCGACCTGCGCGGCCCCGGCGAAATTAGAGGGAGTGCTGATCCAGACGCGCAACTGCGTCCCGACGGGCAAGGTGGCGTTATCCGCCAAGAGCAAGGTTGCGCTGAATTCCGGCCCCCCCAAGGCGGGGCCGACGTAATACCCCGGTGTCGGCACGGTGACGAAGTTCGGGGACCAATTCGCGTAATTCTGCATCGTGGCAGTGAAGCCCGTGGCGAAGGCGCCAAGCCGCACGTCCAGCTGCGTGGACCAAACGACGCCGAGGCGATCACGGACCACCTTTTCAAAATCCTGAAAGACATACTCGGTGGCCGCTAGGCGAGCGCCCAGAAGGAGGGCGACGAAGGTTGCTCTGCGCATTTCAGTAGGGTCTGAGGACCAGGTAGTTGGGGTTGGAATTCGTCCGTTTGATGATGAAGTAGCTGCTCGGCTTGAGTAGGGCCGTGTTCGTGAGGACGGAGGTGCTTCCTGGCGTACGCCAGGAAACCCCGTCGGAGCGCAGGTAGTAAGAGGTGAAGGAACCCCTTGCTGGATCGAAGAGCTGCATGCCATCCGCCGACGACTGGAGGTTATTGCCGGTCCACTCGTGCTGCGGAGCCGGACCGGCGTTGATGATGGCGCCGAACTGCAGGGGCGAAAGGTCGACCGCGTAACCGGTGGAGCCGACCGTATACCCCGATTTGAGGTTCAGCCGGAAGTCGTTCATGCGCGGCAACCCGAAGTGGGTCATCACCTTGGCGCCCGACCTCAGCTGGACCAGCACCCCGTCGTCGGGCGCGATGACCATCGCCGCGTAATCAGTGGTGCTCCCCGCCTTGCGCCAAGCCAAGTTGTCGCCGCGGAGGTAATAGGTCGTGAACCCGCTGCCTCCGTAGACCAGCAGCGCATCCGCCAAGGCGGCGTTGTTGTTGCCCACCAGCGCCGGGCTGAACATCGCCTGGATCTTGGCCAACGTGAGGTGCGGACGGATGGCCACGCCGCACCCGTTCAGGGAGGCTAGGACGACCGTAGAGGCGGTTGAACGCGCGGAGGTCAGGTCCAGCGCCACCCGACCGGCGCCGAGCGTGAGCGTCGTGGCCACATCTACCTCGTAGCGCTCCCCTTCCAGGGCGCCGGAAACAACCTCGAGGTAGTAGGCCGTACCAGCGACTAGGACGGAGGCGGGCGAGGTCTGGGCGGCGACCGGCAAGGAAAGCCGGGCATTCCCGGATCCATCGACGGTCGCGCCGCCCAACCCGGCCACCCCGACGCAGACATCGGCCTCGATAAGCGGGAAAGCCGCCCCGGCCAGCCCGACCGACAACGTTGCGCCGACTGCGCCCGCCGCCGGCGAGGACGTCGTTTCCGCGAAGGCGGGGGCGATCGCCAAGAAACCCCAAAGGTAGGTGCGCAGGATTCTCATTGCTCGGTGGCGCGCAAGCGGATGAATCGTTTCTCCGCCCCGTTCAGTGGCAAGGTATCCCGGAGGACGAGCTGGGAGGCTGTATCCGTGATGACCGCTGAAGTGGCTGAACTCCAGTTTACCATATCGGCGGACCGCTCGAGGGACCAGCTGATGCCGGGCCGAACCAATGTCCGGTTGACGGATAGCTGGAGGAATTTCTGGCCAGCGACATCCGCAACGCCAGAGCTCAACTTGACGTCTCCCACTGCCGTCGGGCTCATCCCGAGGGCATACTCAAGGAGGTTGGAGTAGCCGTCGCCGTCATCGTCGGCCGACTTGGTCGTCGCACCTAGGCCGTTGGTCGCCGCCCACTCGGCGTACGTAGGCGTCGCCGCCGTAAGGGTCATGGTTGCCGCTGTCGGATTCTCGGGGGTCGTGTAGTGGAACTGGGGGTCAATCGAGAGGGTAAGTGCCTTGGAGGCTCCTCCGGCAGGGACGAGCGAACTGACCGTCACATCGACGTAACTCATGCCCGCAGACAAAACGGCGACCGTATCAAGCCTAGCATAATCTACCCCCGGTCGGGCGGTGCCAATCGGCTTAAAGCTGACGGGCACACGGATCGTCTGATCGCCGGCGATACGGCTGACGCGGAATTTGCCGGCACTACCTCCTTTCACGGAGGGGTTTAGCGCGGCGACCGTGACCAGCGGCGGCCCATTGAAAATGCCGCGTCGATAAGACAAACCGTTTCTGCCGTCATATTGAACGGCCGTCGGGAGCTGGCTATCGTCGGGGCTAACCCGATCAGATAGCATCCTCATATAGGCCTGTACGGGGTAATAGTAACCTCCATAAAGGTATGCACCGGTGTACATCATCTTGTCGTCCGCAGCTGAATAACGCGGGTAGGCTCCGACACCGCGGTCGGGGTCGTTCCTGACTTCGCCAAAAGAACCGTTCATCAGGTCCCACGCGACCACATAACGTCGGCCGCCTTCGATGAGTTCGAAAGCCAATCGGCAGGCCCCGATGCGCGAGAAGGAGGGCCGCCTGACAGTCACCCCTGGCAGTTGTTTCAGCAGCGAATAGATGGCCCTCGTGCGAAGATTGATAATGTAAATCGACCAGGAGGAAAGCACGGTGCCGTCAGAAAGCGTGGTGGATGAGAATCCATCGAAGGCCAGCAGGTTGCCGTCAGGTGAGAAATCGATCTCGTCCACCGCGGTGAATGGCGTCGAGGAAACGCCGTCGATGGCCGGCACAGTGAGACTGATGACCTCGGAGGTGTTGTTGCTTAAGTCTCCCAGATAGAGCTTACTCTCAGGGATTCCTGTCGTGGCATTGCGGGCGATACAGGCGAACCGTGTTTCGTCGGGCGACAACGCTACCGAGTTGAAGATGCCTGGATAACCGAAGGCTTGCTGCTGACTACCCATGGTAGAGCTGGTCTGGGCGATGGCGAAGTCATGATCTAATGTCACGAATGCCGCCATGGACCCATCTCCGGAAACCGACGGGCGGGTGGTCATTGAAACTGGATAGGTGGAAACCCAGTTGTAGTTGCCCACGCCGTCGATGGCCGACTCCCTGCGAGCCAGGTAGTGGCTTTGCCCCGAAGGGTAAAGGTAGAGATAGCTATCCACTCCGGAAACGGGGGCGAATTGATCCGGCATCGTAGAAACGACGATCGCTGGTTCGTAGATTTCGACCTCATCGAAAGCGGCCATAACTTTCAAGGACTCCGCCGACCCTACCCCGTAGAGTTCCTTGGCGGATTGGACCGTGCCGGCCCGTAGATCCTGGAAGTCTGAACCTTTACTCAGCTTCGTCGTCAACGTGCGGTAGAAAATCTGGTGCGCCTTCGATCGACCAATGCCTCCGCCGGGCAGGCCTTCCACCAAAAGATAAAATGCACGGTTAGGGATGCCGCTGTTGATGTGCACGCCACCATGATCCTCGGTAGTACGCTCGAAGGCGGACATTCGCGAAGGCTGCTGATGGTTCTCGGGGGCCGCCATGTCCCTCAGCACGCCCATCGTGGTAAGATTCGTACCTATCTTCCAATCAGAGTTTCCTGCGACTTTCCATTCCGTACCTTCCCCGAAGATATCCGAAAAGCTCTCGTTTAGGGCCCCTGACTGCCCCTCGTAGACCAAGCCGGAGGTCTTTTCGACTACCGCGTGGGTCATTTCATGCCCAATCACGTCCAGGGCGCCGGAAAGCTTATCGCCATTCCCGAACCCCATGAACACCCCATTCCAGAAGGCGTTCTTCATGGGCACACCGGGAGTCTCCGCAAATCTCACCACCGCGATCAATGACGCCCCAGCGTTGTCGTAGGAATTCCGGGAGAACTCCGACATATAGAAGTCGTAAGACTTGCCTAGGCAATAGAGTGCACTCGCCGCGTCAGGGTCGCTGAAGGAAAACTGAGATGATGAGGCCGCTGGGACAATCGAGCCGCTGCGCCCGGTGTTATTATTGTTATAAATTTGGATAAACCCATCGCCTGTCCCGGCGTTATACATGGGCTTGGTCGTATCTTTAGCCAAGAAGCTTGCCCCTTCTTTCCAAAGGCTGAGCGGCAGCGGCGTCGAAGACACAACGCCGACCCCGCTCCCAGTCACGGACATGTTGCAGATCTTGGAGATGGCCTTCAGCACCTTGCCGTTCTTCGCGCTGACGAAGACTTGGCTGTCGCGCATGCCTCCTTCGACCATGACTTCGTAGGCCAATTCCTTGGCTTCGCCATTTTCCGAGTAAATCTTAAGAGTGGCGGCGGTCGGAGCATCGGGCAATGGCAGTCCCACATGGCCCCAGGCGATCCGCACCGCATCGGCGGCCGCGAGGCTCGCCTGCATATCCAGCCCCTCTGGAGTGGGCACGTAAGCGCCGGTCATGACCGTCAGGCGACCATCCGCGGCCACATTGGTCAGGAGCTGGGCGGGCCAGACCTCCAGCCCGCCATACGTCTGCTGGAAACGCAGGACCTTCGTGCCATCGTTCATCACCTCGGATTTGGAGAGCGCCAACTCCTTCCCGGGTTCGTTCAGGCGGAGCAGCGCCTTGTTCTCAGCGAAAAACCGCTGCGACTTCTGCTCGGCACCTAGCACCTCGCCAGGGGCCAGCACCACGAGATCCGGGGCCGCCAAAGCCCGGACTGTGCCGTTCTCGCTGTTCCCCAGGTAGGTGACGTCCTTGTAAGGACCGTTGAGGATCTGGTTGAGCTCCTTCTGCTGCTGCGGCGTGAGAAGCGGCTGGCGCGGGATCAGCGACTCCTTGCGAGGCTTGGCAGCCGGAATCGGCGTCGCGGCCACGAGCCCCTTAGGGCCCGACTTGAGTCCTTCGGCGAGCTTCCGGATCCGGGGGTCGGCCGTCTTGGGCGATACGGTCTTGAGCGTCCCGAGCGACTTGAAGCTGAATTCGGGATTGGAGCCGCCAAGGGTCCCGAGGGAAGCCACTTTGCCCTCGTCCAACAACCGTTCTACCTCGGAGCGCGGGTCGCGAAGCCACCACAGGCCCAGACCCGCGAGCAAAACGGCAAATGTCAGCGCTTTCTTTTTCACGCGTTGCCGAGAGCCTAGAACGGCCTAGGGACGAAGGCCTTGTCGTCCGGATTCTTCCGCTTGATCATCATGAAGGAGTCGTGCTTCAGGATCTTGCTCAGCGAGAGGTCGGTGGTCGACCCGGCGGCGCGCCAGGTCACGCCATCGGCGCGCATGTAGTAGGTGACGAAACTACCCTTAGCCGGGTCGAAAATCATGATGCCATCCGCTAGGCTCTGCTGATTGCTTCCGACCCAAGCGGTCTGCGGAGGCACGAGGATGTTGGCCGTGGCGCCGAACTCGACCGGGCTGAGGCTCTCAGGGAACCCCGTGGCCGCCGATTGGACACCGGGCTTCATGTTGATGCGGAAGGCGTTCGCCCGGACCAATCCCTCCTGGCGCAGCTCCTTGGCGCCGGACCGCATCTGCAGCATGATGCTCTGGTCCGGTGCGATAATCATGTGGGCGAAGTCCGCCGTGCTCCCGGCCTTGCGCCAGGTCACCCCATCGGCCCGCAGGTAATAGGTCACGGCACTGAGGGCGGTGAAGACCATCACCCCGTCGGCCTGGGAGGCGACGTTGCTGCCCACCAAGGCCGGGGAGACCCTCGCCTGGAGGCGCGCTAAAGTCATGTGGGGACGGATGGCCGCCTTGGCGCCGGTCAAAGCGGTCAAAAGAAGCGAAGATTGGGTCGTGTTCGCATCATCGAGGTCGATGACCAGCACGCCTGGCGTCGCCGTGGCCGTGAGGGCCTCGTCCACCTCGAAACGCTCACCTTCCAGCGGGCCGCTCGTGATTTCCAGGTAATAGCTCGTTCCGGACGCCAATACACTAGACGGCAACGTCGTGCTCATGAACACGATGCCCTGGAGACGGCGTCCGCCGCTCGCCATGTCCGTCTGGCCCGCCACGGTCGAGGCGAGGGCGTCGGAGGGGATGATGGGGAACTGGACGCCCGAAAGCCCCGCCGGAACATCGGTGCAGACGATGCCCACGGGCTGCGAGGTGACCGAGTCGACCGCGCCGAGCGGACCCGAGGCGAAGAGCGCGGCGAGCAGAAGGGGGACGAGGCGGCGTGGCTGGCTCATTGGCGGGTGGCTTTGACGCGGGCGAAGATCTGGGCGGGGCGGCCGGCCAAGGGCATCATAACTGTGACCCGCTCGACGTAGCCGTTCAATGTCACCGGCTCACCCGCTTCGACCCAGGAAGCAGTCGAGTCGGTCCATGGACCAGAGACGCTACTGGCGGTCTCGTAGGTATAGGTGACGCTCTTGGCCGCGAGGACGTGCCGCGGGTAACTGAGGGTGACGACCCAGACGCCGCTGACTTGCTCGAGTTTGATCGCGACGTTGATGGAGTTCGGGCCGTTGGCGACGTTGTCGAAGACCGTCGGGTCGGTGCCGAAGGCGAATTCCGCGAAATTACTCAGGCCATCCCCATCTGGGTCGGCGGCGTTATTGTGGGCGAAGATTCCCCCGAAATACATATTCTCCCAGAAGTCGTGGACGCCGTCGTTGTCGCTATCCAAGGGCAAGGGGTCGCGCGTATCGATCACGAAGGTCGTGGAATCCTCGGCTTGGGCGATGCTCAGGCTTAAGACCAGGGCATCCGGGTCGCGCGTATCGATCACAAAAGTCGACGAGGTTTCGCCCCAGGTGGGCGGATCGACCGACCTGGTATCGATGGCGAAAGACGGAGACTCTTCGACAACCGCGAGGGAGATTGACAATACGATTGAATCGGGGTCGCGCGTATCGATGATAAAGTTGGCGGAGTTTTCTTCTCCTTGTGCAAGCGATTGCGCAAGCACTACCGCGTCGGGATCGCGCGTATCGATGACAAAGTTTGCGGAGTTTTCTTCTCCTTGCGCAAGTGATTGCGCAAGCACAACAGAATCAGGGTCGCGCGTGTCGACCGTGAAGCTTGTCGCGCTCTCCGCTACCCTTCCAGACTGGTCACCCGAGTAATAAGCCAGCAGCAATACAAGGCCGAGGAGCCCGAGTATTCCCAATGTGGCTTTACGACGCACGCAGGTCGAATCAGCGAGCTCGCACCGTCCGGAGTCCTATTTGGGGCATAGTTGGTGAAATAACCGCCGCTCCATCCGTATACTGCACATCACTCCAGTAGGTATTGAAAGTTATTCTTTGGATTCCCGCACTGGTAGCACTGGTGGCAATTTGCTCATCCCATTTACTGGTATCAAAGGCAGCATTGTAGCGACCGGCCGCATAGTAGCGACTTGTTCCCAAACCTAAGTCAGGGCCTTTATAGTTATCGTCAAGGGGCTCCGACGTTGATGATACCTCTGAATAAGATGAATCCCAAAGCCATTCTGCGGCATTTCCGGCCATATCATATAACCCGAAGCCGTTCTTCATGTCAGCCACAGTCACCCCTAATGCTAGCCCAGATATCACTTGGTTTCCATTATAGTAGCCAGCCGGAGTAGTTCCATAATTTGCTGAATTGAAAGTCCGACTCGGACCAGCAACTGTCGCTGAAAAATCCCACTGAGTAGACCTGTCAGCGTAATTAAAGAAAATGTTTGCATGCCCTTTGTTTAAGATTTCCGCCCCCGAGCCATAGTAACTAGGCCAGTAGTAAGGTCCGGAGGTGGAACCGCCCCAGGCGGCCTTTGACCACTCGGCGCGAGTGGGCAAACGATACCCATCGGCGGACCAATTGCAAAAGGTGCTTCTGATAATTATTGTTCCTGTCTTATAGACAGTCGTGCGGCTTGTATCCGTGAAATAAACCGGGGCTAGGCCCTCCTTTTCGGAACGAGCATTACACCACTTAACTGCGTCATACCAACTCACTCCAACAACCGGGTGATTCGTATCGGTCGCCATCCCGACGTTATCGAAGCTATAACCATGAGCTAAAGCCCAAGTCCTCACCTCATCCCACGTGGCCTTGCTGATCTCTGTCTTATCCATGAAGAACCCATTTGTGAAAACTCGCCCCCCCGAATGCGTACCTTTTGAGTTAGCCGTAAATCCCGCCGGCACATAAACCATACCAGCACTCGGGGGGGTAACACCGAGATCATCAGCGATTATTCGAACCTTGCCCTGCGTCGTGTACTGCCGGTTCCAGTCCTGCCCGGCGTTCCAGGTGATCTTCTTGTTGAACCCCGGCGTGACCCCGGCGCCGACGTCGCCGCTCAGCGAAAAGGCAGGCAGGGCCGTGCTGCCGGCGAAAAGCTGGATCGATACGAAAACCGTGGCGCTGCTCGAGTCGGACAGGTCATAGGTGATGTCGATCAGCTTCGTACCGGGTCGCTGGACGCCGCGGACGTTGGAGACGACGGGGGCCGCCGCGGAGAGCAGGGCCGGGAGGAGGAGCATGAGCAGGTGTCTCATAATTACTTAATAAGTTACCTCCCCACCCCCCGTGGGCAAGGGGGTAATTCTACAGTAATGATTATATTATAATCTTTCGCCGGAGGGGTAAGCCCGTTGACACCCGCTGGAAAACCCCGAGAAACCCCGCATGCGCCTCCTCGTCCTGCTCCTCCTCGCCGCCACCACCCTCTGCGCCATCCCCAGCCAGCGCGACACCCTAAATGCCCATTACCTCAAGGCCCGGGGCAACTACGGCACCGCCCAGAAGGCGGGCAAGAAGGACGACCTCCTCGCCAGCTTCGCCGCCATCCAGGAGGTCGGCAATGCCGTCATCGCGGCCAACCAGACGGCCATTACGGCCACTACGCTGGGCAGCTACACCTACCCCGCCGACGTCAAGACGTTGAAGGCCCGGCAATCCTACGACCTGAAGATGGCGAATTTTAATCGTACGCTTAGGGATTCGAACGCGACTTTGTCCGCTTTCGTGGCCCCTACCGATACCGATGCCGACGCCATTCGGGCCGTCGACAGCTACATCAGCACCCTGACCAAGGCGATCGAGACCCATCACGCGACCTGCCAGAATATCCGTTAAGAGTTTCACGATTCGGACGAAAAGCCGCCTCCACAGGCGGCTTTTTTACGCCCCAAGCCCATCCCCAAACCCGGAGTAGCGTGGTCGGCCGTATCCAAAGACCCACCCGCGGCCTAGGCCTACCCCATGAAAAAACGGCCAATCAGGCCAGCGGCAAGCCGCGGTCTACCGTGCGGACGGGCTAGCAGGTGGGCGAAGCCGGCACCGACGCTGCCCAAGGCCCAATGGCGCGGGAACTTCATGCGCCCCAGCTCCAGGCCAGCGCGATCTCGGCGTCCGGGTGGAGCGATTGCTTCACGGGACAGGCTTCGGCGGCGCGCATCAGCCGCGCGCGGAGTTCCTCGGGGATGCCGGCGGGCATGTGGATCGCGACGTCGAGCTTGGCGATGCGGCGCGGCGGCTGGGCGGTCATGTGCTTCTCGACGTCGATGCGCATCCCGCGGAAATCGAGGCCGAGGCCGCGCGCCTGGATGCCGAGGATCGTCTGGATGCACGCGGCCAGCGCGGTCGCGACCAGGTCCGTCGGCGAGAACGACTCGCCCTTGCCCTGGTTGTCCACCGGCGCGTCGGTGATGAGTTCGACGCCCGAAGGCCCGTGCGTCGCGCGCACGCGGAGGTCGCCGAGGTAGTCGCAGGAAATCTTCACGCCCATGCGCGCACCTTAGCCACCCCCCGCGCCCGTACCAAACAAAAAGCCCCGGCGGTCCGGGGCTCGTGGAGGCGAGGGGGCTGGGCGCTTATTCGCCGTCCTTGCCGATCGCGTCGACCGGGCAGCCTTCGAGGGCTTCCTGGCACTTCTCGAGCTCTTCGGGAGTGGTCGGCTGGGCGAAGACGTAGGAGTAGCCACCGTCGTCCTGGCGGGTGAAGTTCTTCGGGGCGGTCTCGCGGCAGAGGTCGCAGTCGATGCACTGCGAATCCACGTAGAACTTACCGGGGACGCTTTCGGGACGCTTGTCGTTCTTGTCGGCCATAAGGAAGATGAAAACGTGCGGGCGACCGGACGACTGTCAAGAATGGGTCACTTGACCGGCACCAAGTTCACGAGGCGGACCTCGCCGAAACCGGCGTTTCCGACGAGGAAATCGGAGGAAAGACGGTCCGGCGTGTCGTGGATGACACGGATGACCCCGATGGGCGGCAGGTTGGGGCGGAAGTCGCTCAGGGCGGAAAGGTCCGGCGGCGGCGAACGCAACGGGAGCACCGTGGCCACGGGTAGCTCGAACTCCTGGAGGATCACCTGGCGGACCCGGGCGCGCGTCGCGGCGTCGACGTCGGTCCAGTCGTAGAGCCGCTCGACCGCCGCGACGTCGCGCGCGGCGAAGGCGCGGCGCAACTCCTCGGCCAGCTTCCAGCGGAGGCTCTCCTGCCAGCGCGACCAGAGCAGGATGCCCGTCGCGACCAAGGCCAGCGCCAGCAAGCCGATGGCCCAACGGCCCAACGCGGGGCGAGATCCGAGGAAACGGCGCATGAGGGAGAAGGGCGTTGACCCACCCGTGCGGGCGGGGATAAGCACGCAAGCGTCATGGCGTCCGAAAGCAAGCCCTCCCCCGACACCGGTCGCTACGCGGCGCGCGGGGTCTCCGCCTCCAAGGGCGACGTGCACGCGGCCGTCGACAAGCTGGACCGCGGGCTCTTCCCGCTCGCCTTCTGCAAGATCGTCGAGGACCGCCTCACCGGCGACCCCGCCCGCTGCGTCGTCACGCACTCCGACGGGTCCGGCACCAAGGCCCTGCTCGCCTACCTGTGGTGGAAGGAGACCGGCGACGCCTCCGTGTTCCGCGGCATCGCCCAGGACAGCATCGTGATGAACATCGACGACCTCCTCTGCGTGGGCGTCACGAAGGGCGTCATCCTCTCCTCGACCATCAACCGCAACGCGCGCACCATCCCGGGCGCCATCCTCGCCGAGCTCATCGAGGGCACCGAGGAAGTCCTCGCGATGCTGCGCGCCCAGGGCTTCGGCATCGCCTCGGGCGGCGGCGAGACCGCGGACGTCGGCGACCTCACCCCGACCCTGACCGTCGACTCCACCGCGACCGCGATCCTCGACCGGGCCGCCGTCGTCGACGCCGCGCGCGTCGGGCCGGGCCTGGCGATCGTCGGCCTGGCCTCCTTCGGCCGGGCGACCTACGAGACCTCCGAGAACAGCGGCATCGGCTCCAACGGCCTGACGAGCGCCCGCCACGAGCTGCTCTCGAAGTACTACGCGGAGAAGTACCCCGAGACCTTCGACAAGGCCACCCCGGCCGACCTGGCCTACTGCGGTCCCCATCGGCTGGCCGACCCCCTGCCCGGCTCGACCCTCACCGTTGGCCAGGCGCTCCTCTCCCCGACCCGCACCTACGCCCCCTACGTCATCCGCCTCCTCGCCGCCCTCGGCGTCGCCAAGGTCCGCGGCATGGTCCACTGCTCCGGCGGTGGCCAGACCAAGTGCCGGCGCTTCGGGACGGGGGTCCATTTCATCAAGGACAACCTCTTCCCGACCCCCCCGGTCTTCGCCGAGATCGCCCGGGTCAGCGGCACGGAACCCGAGGAAATGCACAAGGTTTACAACATGGGGCACCGGCTCGAGGTCTTCCTGGACCCGGCCGACGTCCCGACCGCGCTGGCGCTCGCCACCGAGTTGGGCATCGCCGCCCGCGTGGTCGGACGGACGGAGGCCTCGACCCGTCCCGACCGGTCCAACCATGTGACGGTGGTCAAGGATGGGCAGACGCTGGCGTACGCCTGATTGTCAAAGGCGAGTAAAAGTCTCCGCGGGTGGTCGGGCAGACAGGACTTGAACCTGCAACACCCTGCTCCCAAAGCAGGGACTCTACCAATTGAGATACTGCCCGAAACCCGAAAAACAGTCTGATTTTATGTTGCCGTCCCTGTCAAACCGCTAATCTCCAACTGTTCCAACCCGAAAAACTCCTCACCACATGGAAAACGACAGCATCTCCTCCTCCTCGTCCGAATCGAAGCTCCCGCTCATCGTGGGCATCGTCGGATTCGCCCTCGGCGCCGCCGGCCTCGTCCTTGGTCTCAAGGCCAAGTCCGCCGCTGACGCCGCCCAGGCCGCCGCCACCACCGCGCAGGCCGCCACCGCCCAGGTCCAGGCCGACCTGCAGAGCAAGGCTCCCGCCACCGAACTCTCCGCCGTCGTCAGCGAAGTCGGCGCGATCAAGACCGCCATGGCCGCCGACAACGCCGCCATCCAGAAGGCGATCTCCGACATCCAGGCCGTGCTGAAGAAGCCCGCCCCCGTCGCCAACAACGGCGGCAACGGCGGCACCAAGACCGTCACCGCCGGCGCCGGCGAATACGTCGTCGCCAAGGGCGACACCCTCGGTGGCATCGCGCGCAAGGTCGGCGTCTCCCTCAAGGTCCTCCAGGAGCTCAACCCGACCGTCAACGCGAACAAGATGCAGATCGGTCAGAAGCTCAAAACCAAGTAATCGCCAAGCATGTCGGCGCCCGCCCGCTGGCTCGTCCAGCACGAAGCGCTCCACGCCGACTGCAGGGTTTTCCGGGTCTACAAGGAACACTGCCATCACCCTCTCGATCATCGGGAGGGTGATTTCTTTGTGCTCCGCGCCAACGACTGGGTCCTCGCGCTGCCGGTGACCGCGGAAGGCCGGCTCGTGCTCGTGCGGCAGCACCGCTTCGGCACGCGCGCGCTCTCCGTCGAACCGCCGGGCGGCGTGATCGAAGCCGGCGAGGACCCGCGCGTCGCCGCCGCCCGCGAGACCGCCGAGGAGACCGGCTACGTCGGCGGGCGCGCCACGCTGCTCGGCACCGTCGCGCCGAATCCCGCCATCCAATCCAACCACGCCCACTTCGTCCTGCTCGAGGGCGTCCACCTCGGCGCGCCGACCGCGCCCGACGAACACGAGGAACTCGAGGTGCTCCTCGTCGACCCGCGCGACGCGCTGCGCGCCGCCGCCGCCGAACCCTCCACGCACGCGCTGGCCTTCCTCGCGCTCCACCGCCTCCAGGCCGCGCGCCCCGAACTTTTCGCATGACC
>JACCDT010027421.1_pt1 | contig 13370 bp, 9 predicted proteins | sample 7446291 | NCBI WGS metagenome assembly JACCDT01 (sample SAMN15323446, study PRJNA562643) | freshwater metagenome | isolation source: river surface water | place: USA:Blue River Watershed | collected 2017-08-17
TGCTGCGAGCACCTGACCCTATAGTCAACGATACTTCTTGCAATCTTGCATTATTATCGACTTTTGCTGCCTTCAATATTTCAAAAGTTGATTTTATAGCGTCACCATTCAATGGCTTTTTAAGGATAGCAGGCTTATCTTTTTCGATGGTTTGTGGTGCATCAGTTTTTCTAATCTTGAAACTTTTTGTTGTGCCTACACCTTGGTCTTCGGCATAAACATATATGGTGACCTCCTCGGTCCCTGCTATTTCTATTGGCTGTTTGTAAACCTCGCCTTCTTTAGGGTTAGCACCAGTAGTATTCCATCGAATTTCACCTCGAGGTACAACCGTAAGCTCAACAATACGTTTGTTGGGTAAATATTGAGGCTGATATGTAAGGTTTAACTTATTTTTCCAAGAAATAATTTCTCCTGTTTCATGCTGACCTGTGGGATCTTCAACCCTAAACCAGAGCTTAGTTTTGTTTGTTGTAATAACAGTGTTGGTTAGCTCTTTGCCGTCTTTGTCAAGGTCAGCTGTTTCGCTAATAGTTATCACTGGTGATTTCCCAGCGTTCTGAGGAAATAATTCGAGCTCAGACTCGCCAGTCTTCTCGTTATAGCTCAACTCTGTAATATTAATACTTGTCCGTGGTTTTGGCGGCTTCTTATCTACGTAGCCATCCGCATCATAAGACCATCGACCAATCGAGACAGCCTGATCTCGAAGATCATCTAGTCCCTTAGCAGGCGTCCATAGCCATCTTGTGTTAGATTGAGCGCGTTCTACCACATCTTTCCATCTAACCCGCGTTTGCGATCCAGGCCACAAAACATCTTCTGCTCGATCTATTAGGCGATCAAAATTAGCTTTCACGTCTATTACTAGCTTATTAGCGCCAGATCCTGCTAAAGCATCTTCAACAGCCTTTTCACCGTTTATTTCATTACCATCGCTTCGGTGTTCAATCGCAAGATTCAATTTTGTATGAACCAGCTCTGCTTTTCCACTACGTTCCATAGGAAAATAGACGCGATTGAACAATGATTGTACGGATGCATTGAAGTCGAATTCAGCCTGTTCCGCCTCTTCTTGTAGTTCTTGTCTATGCGCAGCATTGTCAGAAAGCTCTTGCTCAACTTTTGCAATAGCCCAGATTCTGCGAGCCTTGTCTTCCAGACTTCCCATACTGCTGCCATCGCCTGTAACAACGCAGAAGCCGTTCTTATATACCTGTCCCTCGAAAAATCTTTGTGCATCCTGGGGTGGGGTTTTATTGTCAGGCGACATCACAAGGCACAAACGCCCTGTGGCAGTTAAGCTGATTTCATTAATCATTGGCAAAGCGATAGCTTGTATGTACGCACGTTTTGATTTTGCTTCGAATACGTTCTCAAGCCGTCTTTTTAATTCAGAATCTATCTTAGCCTGAGGTGCGTTTGCGGCTCTGTTCTCTATTCTCTTACGAAGGTTTTCAATGTTTGAGAAATACCAAACGTCATTATCTTTTTTATGAAGATACCAGCACTCTTTTCTTAAATCCTCAAAAGCTTCATCAAATTCCGTAGAATTTCGATCTGGCGCAACAAGATATTCAATAAGTGTAGACTTACTAATACCCTTAACAGAGTCAACATTTTCAGACAATGAGGCCGTTAGCAGCAATTTTGCGGCCATCGTGGCAGCATTATTACCTTTATTGGCATCAATCGTTTCTGCATGGGCTGATCTGTCAGAAGAGGCCACATCTGTCGATAAAGCACCTTCTAATTTGCCAATCCTATTAATCTCATCCCTCACATCTTGTATAGTTAAGTCAAGATGTTGGCAGCCTATTAAATACACGTCACCTTGGTTACCTTGCCATACAGACTTTAGCATTTTTGATACAAACTGCATGAGCCCACGAGTTTGGCGATAATTCTCATTTTCTTTGAAAAGCGCAATTATGTGCTTTACAGAGGGATGAAATGGATAGCTTCCAATCACTTCGTCCGCAATTTGCTCTGGTGATTTTGCTATTGTTTTAGAACGAACGGCTTCATTTATGGCGTCACCATATGCATCCGCAATTTTTTCTATTTCGCTTTGATCAGGAAGCTTAGAAAACATTCTTTTTCTGAGGATTTCATATATTTCATTAGTATTCAGATCAACCGGTGTGATTGATCTCGCTTGGCGTTTTGTTTCCTCTGAAATATCTTTGATCGCCTTTGCGAGAGCCTGCGTTGCACCTTGGTATGAGCCAGTTAAGTTTGAAACAACGATAGCTGTTTTAGGCAATTTCATTGCAGCAGATAGAAGATTTGATAAGGCATACGTGGTCACATTAGCTAGTGTGCCGCCGCCTACGGGGCGGGTTGTTGCATAATCAAAATAGGGAGGCAGTTCATCAAGAAGTATAAGCGTCGCCTCATTGCCGATAAGATTTATCCAATCTTTTTCCGAGGGAGCATCTGCACCATTTCTCCAGAATTCAGAAAATTGCTCCTTTTTGCCCAATTGATCCGCTATATCTCCCCAAAGATAACAATTCTTTGAAATAGCACGGCCATTAATTGCGACGACTTTTGATTTAAACGGAGTGATGCCATTCGTGATTTCAGAAGGCACTCTTTCGTACATGTGAGGGTTTCTTGCTAATATTCCTAAAGCAAGCATGCTATGGGTTTTACCCCCACCCATTGCCTGACGGAGCTCAAAAACTGCCTGTGAGGAACCACCTGCCAGTCGTTGGAGACATTCCTTCAATAGACGCGCCATTCCAGACGTTACGTAATTTTTAGCGAAGAAATCATCTGCTTTTTTTTCAGCATCAACCAAAAGATCAGACAGATGTTCAACTTGCTCCGATAACGCAAAATCCAAGGCATTAGAGTGCAACTCGCACGCTTCTGTAACAGTTAAAAGTTTTGTATATGCCATTTTAAGTCTCCATGATCCTTCTTAGCTATTCGATTTTCTACGAAGTATTACCTTCACGTAGTCATCGGTTGCTTCAAATATTGGCTCTTGATTATTCTCGGCTTTCATCAGAGGAATAATTTTTGTCCTTACTCCCATGCCCCTGGCATCTACATACCCATAGTCGCGAAGTAAGTTGACAATAAGAGGGTTCCGTGGGGATCGTTGCCCTGCAATCATTTTTTCAATGGTCATAGAATTTTGCATTGCACCTGGGCTGATAACCTCTAGGCGATCCGAATAGACAGTAATTTCAATATCAACTGAGCGCGTCCAATCACGATGAGCTATAGCATTAATTACTGCCTCCCTTACTGCTTCCCAAGGATAGAGCCAAGTACGCTCACGCCGCATCTCTGCATTTATGGCTTCTCCTTCAAGAGAAATATAGGGACGGATCATGGTTGAGATTTTCTCAATTAGTCCATTGTCAACATTTTCAAGGGCACCGCTCTCGGATACGCGGAGGCGATTAAAAAGAGGGCCGTCTATCACTTCATCAATTAAAGCTTGATACGTTTTGTCTGCACCTGCGAAAGCCATAAAGCGAATTCCGGCTTGAGGCAAGAAGCGCCGTGGTGCAATGCCAAATGATACGAGACCTGCAATTGTGCATGGTGTGTTTCCATTTTGAGGCCGCGCAATAAAACCAAGCCCCGTCAGTCGTTCAATCCACTGATCTTCCGTTGCGGGTCTTTCTGGATCTTTTATAATATCAAAAAGATAGTTTTTTACACGATCCATATCGAGTGACGCAATGCTGGTGCCAGAAACAGGCATCACTTCTGGATGAAGTAGGCCACCAACGCTGTATAACCGCGCCTGCTGTTCTCTGGTGGCATCGCGCGATGTCGTGCCCACGCGGATGTAGATACGTTCCTGCCCATTGTGACGTAACACATAAGGCTTTGATGTCCCTTGCTCTACAGTTATAACAGCAACCTTTAAGCCAGAATCGTTCGTTGTATCGTCAGGCTGCTGAACTGTGATCTCTTCATAGTAAGGAATAATTAGCGGATGAACTTTGTCACGAAAGCACTGCATTACCCATTCTTCCGTTGAGCTGCGGCCTCTATTCTGAATACCTGTTATTGTGCCATCATCTTCTACACCGAGAAGAATCCGGCCGCCTTGTAAATTTGCAAGAGCGACAACTTCTTTCCCTAAGTCTTCTGGACGGATATCATCACGTTTAAACTCTATGCCAGAATTTTCTCCGTTTGCGATGATTTCAAGCAATTCTGTTTTAAGCATGTGACACCCCTTTAGAACCCGTATTTTTCTTTGCGCTGGTTGAAAGCGGCGCGGCCACCTTCAAGAATATTGGCAGCCTTGTCACGGATTGTTGTGACATCGATAGCGCCTTGTGATTCAAGTGGCATTTGCGCTTGTCCTTCAAATGCCTCAAATACACCTATCCATTCAGCATCTCCGAAAACTGGGATGTTCGCATTATGAGTAGCGAAGATAAACTGACGCTTGATTTTAGCTAAACGCAATTCTGAAACAATGCGATCAGCAATAAACGCGTTATCAAGGTTGTCTTCGGGCTGATCCATTAATAGTGGATCAGCATTTTTAAGCAATAGAAGGTGCAGTATGGCAGTGCATTGTTGCCCCGTAGAAAGTTTGTTAAGCGGTCTAAAATTTTCTGCCCCTTCGTGAGCAGTATTCAATTCGATATATATTTCATCAGGCAGCTCAATTTCTTCAAGCTCCAACAGTTGTTCAGGAGACAGCCGAGCCAATGCTTCCGCCATAGTGGGGGTAATACCCCATTTTTTCTCACGGCGTAGAGACTCTACTCCTTCCCTGGCTTTTTCTGCCAATTTAACAGGAGAAAAGTCTTCAGCTTCTTTTACCCAGGACAGGCGACCTTCGCCGATACCATCCATCCGACAGCTGAGTAGGAATGAAATAACAGGGGTACGGTCAGCTTCCGGCTTAACAGTGAGCTTTAATTTTCCTGTAAGGTCGCTGTTGAGTTTTTTGAGAGATTTAACAAAATAGGCAGACCGGTCTGCACGTGCAGACGACAGTTCATCAAGAACAAGTTTGCGAACGCGCTGCAGCTCAGCAACTATCTTACGTCTATTCTCGATCAGTGTTTTCTTGGGCTTAATTTGCTCGATTTCTTTGATCAGGTTTTGGAATTCTACACCAATCTCTCTGCCAGTTTTTCCTTCGCATGTGGGCAATTCCTTGAATGTTTTTTCTAGGATTGTTTCTTCGCCCTCGATCTTGGATTTAATCTCCGCTTCGACAGCTTTGAGCTTAATCTCAACGCTTTGGTAAGCCTTAAACCATTTATCCAGAACCGCCTCGGCTTCTTTTGATAAATCAGAGAGGCTTTCACGTAGTTTTTTGAATTGTTCAGCATGTGGCAAGGTCGTAATAGTTGCATCACTCAAGAATGTTACATCCGGCAATGAATCCTTGATAAGACTGAAGGCGCGGGCGATTTCATTTACCTCGTCGCCCATTGCTCTCTTTAACAGACGTTTCTCGGTTTCAAGTAACGGAATAATCTTTAATTTTTCTTCCAGACCTAAATTTTTAAATTGAAGAACCCGCTCCTCAAGCTTAGGCAGCCGCGCAGTTTCATCCTCAATTGAGGCGACCGTCGTTTGCGCTTCAATAAGCTTTTTCCGGTTATCAGAAAGACTGTTTAAAGCTTCGAATATTTTCTGTTCACTCTCCTTGTGGCCAATATCAAGGAAGCGCGCTAAAAGCTGGCGCTGGTTGGTAGGATCTTGTGCAATTTCGTAGATCTCGTTTTGGCCGTAAATCTCAATGTTGGGCAAGAGATCGGCGGGTGAAAACGCAGACGGCGCTCCAGTATCATCTTTGACAAGCGTGCTTTCCCCGTAACGTCTGGAAATCGTGAATTTCTTTCCGTTCATTTTAGATGACCGGATTGTCAATTCGATGCGTGCGCGGCTTTTTCCAATATTCTCTTTGATAATATCGTCGTGCTGCTTTTGTGCGTTCTTACCGATGGGGCGGCGTTCCAAGGCGTAACGTATACACTCAACTAGAGTAGATTTTCCTGTACCGCGCCCTCCAATGACCGTATTCAGATGTTCTGAAAAATCAATACTTACGCCGTCCAGGTAACCGCCCGTAATCTTCAGGCTTTCGATGCGAGAAAAATATTTCTCAGAAACGTCGCTATTAAGACGGACACGCGATTCAGGATCATGGAAAGCACGCTTGAAAGATTCAAATGACGGATGGGTCATCTTAATCAGGCAGGATGCGCGAGGGTTTGCCAAATCCTCAGGTTTCGCTACGTCTTTGGCGTTGATAATAGCGATGGGGGTTTCTTTGGCGTAAGCGGGATCTTTGTTCAGCAAAATTTGCCGATAAGAATTGCCATCATCATTTTTGAGGTCATCAAGCGTTGCCGGAATCTGGGCCGCTTTTAATAGTGGGCTTTTCCAAACGTGATTGGATTTTCTTAATAGAATGCCGTTTTCATCCGTGCAATGGGCAGCATAAACAAACCCGCCCAGATCATCTTCGACCTTTTTGAGCAACTGTTCTGCACTTAGTCTAGAAGGGCGCACGCCATCGTCAGGATCTAGCAGATCCAAACTTCCAAGGTAGCGATCAAGCGTTGTTTTGGTTGTGTCTTCAGAGAATAGACAAACAAAATGAATCTTTTCACTTGTTGAAATTTCAAAGCCAGGAAAAACAATAATACCATTTTGCGCCATTAGATCGCGTATAGGTTGGCAGCTATCCACATTACCGTGATCAGCAAGACCAATGACTTTAATATCGTTTTCTAGGGCAATCTTGAGTAATTCTGCATTATACTCAGCCTCAGACATTCCATGATCTTGACCACGATATTTGATGTAACCCGCAGGATTAACCTGTAGAGCGCATTTCCAAAACTGAGCTTTAGTATTCTCGCGCGTTGAGGTGGTCATTATTGAGCTCCTTTATTATCTGTCTCAGTAGCTCCGCCATTACGAACCCATTCATCAACTTCGGCTTTTTTAAATTTCCAAGGTCGTCCAATTCTGTGAGCAGGCATATTTTTTTCCGAAATCCATTTGTAAATGGTATCGCGAGTTACACCCATGTACTCAACTATCTCATCTACAGAAAGCCAACGATCTTCCATAATACATTCCATGACTGTGTTTCGACATTTCTGTTGCTGATTATAAGATACTTTATAAAGTTTACAACCACTTTGTACCGATTAGTGCTAAATAGTAATATCTAATAAGAGACGCTTTTATATCAACAATAGTCATCAAAGGTATCTCCGCCTGTCCATTCAAGCCCCTTTACAAGACAAAAAGCTTTTTCCGCTCCAGTTTTTTCAAAAAAGGTTCCTCTGCTCTCGTGCACAAATAATCCATCCTCAAAGGTGATTTTTGCAAGCGACCACGGCTTTAATCCATCTGATTCACACATCACGCAGACGGCCTGATCGTCATCAATCATCGCGGTTTCTAAAACCTTATGTGTTGAAAGATCGTTTTGCGAGAACACAGCACCTGCCACCAAATTTGCGGCATAGGCTGGAATTGGCCGATCTTTAGGTTTTTGCGGGCAGCACGGAAATTCAGTCGGCACACGCCATTTGCGCTGGGCTGCACCTGGGGTTTTCGCCATGACCAGATCAGAGATTTCTGGAGGAGCTGTCCATTCTCGCGGCGGGATGGCAGGTCGTGCCACGCGCGAGGCAACATTCGCAGCCTTTAAGGGCGGATTGGCAGGAACGGGCTTGAACAGCCATTCCCCCAAGGAGCCGCCGCCAGAGGCTGGTTTATCGCTTTTGGCCCAGAGGTGCATGCGTTCTCGGCAGGCCTGCGCTTCTTCGGGGCTGACTGTACGCATCCATTCGAAATTGCGGTCAAGGCTGCCATGACGCAAAATCGAAGGGTCTGCCAAAAACGCCTCGATGCTGCCGCAAATGAATTCGATCCGACTGACCGTGATGGGGTTGAGCAGCGCATTTTCCAGCCGCGTCAGCCAACGCAGGTTTTCGGGCCGGTTATTTCGCCGGTTAGTATCAATGTGATCGACGACATGCTCCGGTGTCGGCGGCTCGCCATGGAATGCCGTGGCCACGATCCTGTGGATGCGTACCTGCGAGATGTACATATAGCCGTTCTGGCTGTTGGGTTTGCCGAACGTCCATTGATTATCGGTCGGGCGCGGGCGTTTGCCTGCGCGGGGATGGCGCATAACCGCCCCGTTATCCCGAGCCGAATAGCGCTCATCATCATAGGTGCAATCCACCTCGCGCTGGTAGTCATTTACGCTGATTTCTGTCATGATTATACTCCTGATTTAATGTCAAAATCAGGGTTATAGTCAGGGTCACGGAACTGTCCCGAATAGAAGGTGGGCATAATTTCTGGCATTCCATAGCCAATATTTCCTGCGACACGAGGGAATTTGATATCAATCTTGCTGTATCTGCTTTGCTTTCCATCACCCGTAGAATAGTTAAAAGATACCGTAAATAAGGCTAGGGCCTCTGTTGTGTCTGATGTGACATCGATAATCCACTGAGGTGTAGGTTTCATACCCAAATGACCGATATGTTGCTGAAGACGATCTTTTGCAAAAGCAACGGCCAAATCGTGAAAGTTAGGCTGAATTTTTTCCAGAAAATCCTTATTGTTGGTAATCACAGAATAAACACCCTCAGCCAGAATATAGCTGGGAGGGAAATCAGGCGCTAACCCTTCAAGATTTTGAATACGCTGGTCAACGAATGAAACTGGAGGATTGAGCAGAATGAACTCTGCCTGATCCAGCTTTTCAAGCGGATATGTTTCATCGGCAAGTAGAGATATTTTGGATTTATAGCCGAAGAACGCCGCCACGATTTCGTGTGCGTGGCCGGACTTTAGTTTGATACCATGATTGTCACTGAGGAAAGAACGCAGTGAATCTGCGCAAAGTTTGGTAATGTCGTGCTGCATAAGCAACCTCCTGTTAAAGGCTGGTCTTGCGGTGGTCGAGAGTGTTTAAAGACAACCATGCCAGCGGGTTTAACGAAGGTTTGCTGTAAGGTAGTCGGTAGTGGTATTGCCTCGCGTTTCAGTCACTCACAACTTAGGCGCTTGATTCCTGCCTAAAATCATATGGCAGAATACCGGCGGCTTCAAGATAAAAACTTTTGGAATGATTTTATTATTCTATTACAATATCTTGAGTAATCTTTGAAAAGTTAGAATGATTAGGTAGAATACACCACCAACCTTCGCCCGTTTATAATAAACATAAGTCGAAGGTTGCCACGCCGAAGTTCCGAAGGAACGTAGGCGGGCTGTGTGATCGTCGGCTTCGGCTCGGCAGGCCACTCTTTTATTTTTGAGGTTGCTTTTGATCCTTCCCCGTATTTTCCGCATGACCAAGGCTATCGGTTATTCCACCCAGGGATTGATCGCCACATTCCGCACCGAACGCGCGTTCCAAGAAGAAATTTTGCTGAGCGTTATTTTAACGCCCTTGGCTTTTTATTTGGCACATAATTTTACCGAACTGATTTTATTGCTTTTACCGCTGGCGATCATTTTGATCGTCGAAGTTTTGAATTCCGCCATCGAAGCGGTTGTGGATCTGGCCACGGGTGAAATTCATCCATTGGCCAAAAAAGCCAAAGACGCCGGCAGCGCCGCCGTGTTACTTGCCCTGGCATGGCTGGCATTGACATGGATCGTATTTTTGGTGGAATATAATATTCTATGAACAAAGCGCACAAACAATCTGCTCCACGCAACACCGGATCTTGGGTTTACGGTCAGCATGCGGTGACGATCGCCCTTTCCAATCCGAAACGCCGGGTACAGCGATTATTGATCACCGATGAAAGCGCACTGAGCGACAATTTAAAGCGCGCGGTGCAAGACAAAAAAATCCGGCCGGAAATCACCGATAAAAAAGCCATCGATCATGTTCTGGGGCCCGGCACCGTGCACCAAGGCATCGCCGCATTGATGCATCCATTGCCGGAAATTTTTATCGAAGATATTTTGGAAGTCGCGCAAAATTTGAACCAATGCAATGTGGTGATCCTGGACCAAGTTACCGATCCGCATAATATCGGTGCGATCATGCGTTCCGCCGCCGCGTTTGGATCGTTGGCGGTCATTGTGCAGGATAAAAACAGCCCGGAAATCACTGGCGTTCTGGCGAAATCGGCGTCCGGCGCGGTGGATTTGGTGCCGCTGGTGCGCGTTGTGAATATTTCCCGCGCCATGGAACAACTGAAAGAAGCGAATTTCTGGTGCCTGGGCATGGATCCATCGGCGGACAAAACCTTGGCGCAGTGCGATTTGAAAAACGGCAAGGTCGCCCTGGTCCTGGGCGCGGAAGGCGACGGGATGCGGCGGCTTGTGGCCGATACTTGCGACGCGCTGGTAAAATTACCGATGCGCAATGCGATTGGCAGTTTGAATGTGTCGAATGCCGGCGCGATCGCGTTATACGAATTGGTGCGGGATCAGGATGTGGGAATCGAATAGCGCGCTGTTCCTGGAAATAATCGGCGGCTTGTTATTGGCCCTGTATCTGTTGCGCCGCGTTACACTGACCACTATTTATTGCACAATTTTAGTCAAAGCGGTTTTTCGCGCAGCGCGGCGCAAATATCGCCGCATTAAAATATACTGGCGGCATTTCCGCGATCACAAGCCGCACGGATTCTGCGCCCGGTTTGCCGAAAATATTTTCTTTTTTGTGATACCGTCTTTTATCCGGCGCGGCATTACAAATATGATTAGATTCTTTATCCATCAATTTCGCCGGGCGGAATCCTGGGCGATTTGTATATTTGCGCCTTGGGCGTATCGCAAACTACCGAATACAGGCCAAGGATTTTGCAACTGGATTATCGCCAAGGTCGATGCATTTCAAAAAAACCGCGCCAGCCAGCGGCGCTATTATTATGCAAAATTATCGTACAGCCGGTGGGAAAAACGCCAATCTAATGGCCAAAACACAGGTGTTTGCCCGATGCGGCATTTATTACCCCGCGCCAATACGGCCTATCAACGCACTGGACAGGCGGAATAAGACATTGTAGATTCGCCGCCGGTTAGCCCACATAGCACAGCGCCAGCCCGTCCGGCATTTGAGGACATAAAAAAGGAAGCGCTAGAATATTGGGATATAGGCAAGGTTAGCCCACATAGCACAGCGGTAGTGCAACCGATTTGTAATCGGTAGGTCGGGAGTTCGATCCTCTCTGTGGGCACCATTCTCCTCTTCTAAATGCTTATTTCGATTAAAGAAATATTTTTATTTGCATTTTTCTAGGTTGTTGCATATTATTATTCTCACTGAGATGGGGGGATAATAATTAAATTACAATGACCAGTCTCGATACAATAAATATGCTGCGATTCAGTCGCGCCGAGCCCTTGACTGCAGAAGATTTTAAAGGCGCTATCCATTTCCGTCATACGGAACGGTTATTCGTCCGCCCTGCCCCAGCCGCATATGGGGAAACCGTAACCGTCCAAGTTCCAGGCGCAAATTTTACAACAGAAACGAAAATCATTACCTGCGAAGCGGGAGACAGAATTATTTTTTGTCTTTCAGAAGGGCGATTGCAATTTAATCGGCGGATGTCCTGCGTAGAATATAGCAACACATACAACCTAACCGGAAAAGAAGTGGATGAGTGCGAAGAAATTTTTGAACTCTTGCGAATTGCGCGATTTGCACAAGATCGCGTGATCCGTCAACCCGGCCAATTAAGTAAAGAATTTTTCTTAAACGCTGGCGATTATGCCGGCATGGGATTGCGCTGTGATGGCAATCATGCCTTCATTCCGATTCCCACCATTACCATGCGGACAAACGGGCGCCCAAGAATTCCGGATTGGTATGCTGCATGCGATTGCAATGGTAGATTTTTGTCCCAGCGCGGCCATGATCCTAGACAAGGCCGCGAATCGCGGTAATTATTCCTGTAACCGTAAATTGCTCAATTGCTGACCGATGGTTTGGAATGCGGCGCTGAGCGCGGCGGCATCGGGCGAATTGAAATAATGCAGACTGTATGGGTTGGTGGCGCAATTGCGGAACAATGTTTGCGTCGCCGAATCGTTTTCTTGGAACACGATGGTATAAATTTTAATATTATTGGCTTTAATCGTCGTACACATTGCCGCCATCCGGGAGTTGATGGTTGATGTTGCCGCGCTGCGGCTGGTGGTGCCAATCCGTCCTTCGCCCAAACGTCCATAGGATGTATAATCCGAATCTTGCGGTCCAGTCGGCGGATTGTCGTACATTTCATTAACGCCGTCGGTCAACAGCACGATGACTTTATCCATATTCGGGCTGTTATAGGCCATCGGCAAATAGGCCGGTGTCGATCCGCCCCACAAACCTTGCCAACGCGGCGAAATAGCTCTCCATCCCCACGCCAATGCTTCGTGGCTGAATGTGCCGCCGCGATGCCATGGCTGCATCACCGATATAGCCGACAACACCGTCGCTTTTGATGCTACCAAAGGCGTAATTGGCGTGGCGCAACCCAAATTCGGGCCATAGCCGTTATTTTGTGAATCATTTCGATCGTCTACCGTCAATGCATTGGCGCGAATCGTGCCGGTGGCTGGCGAGGACGGACTGCCGGTAACCGCGAATGTGAATCTGGTAGGACTGACGACGGTAACCGTTTTCCAGCCATTATAGGCGCTCTGATTGGCTCCGGTGACTTCGATAATACTTCCAGTGGAAAGTCCGTGCGCTGCGGTGGACGTCGCGCGCGCCGTGCCGCTATTGCGCGTGATACTAAGTGTTAACGTGGTGCGCGGCCAATCATTGTCGCAGTTGGTGTCCGAGCCTCGGGCGCAAATACCGCTGTTCGAACTAGTAAAAGTACAGGACGCATCCGGCGTTGGCGATCGGGTACATCCAGCCGGTGTTGTAAAAGTGGATCGCCACAAGAAAGGCGTGAAGGGTTGTGAACTCGGCGGTTCGTCGGTCGAAGCATGAGGTTCGGCGCGCGCTTCGACACATCCTTTCCAGGTGGTCGGCGCGAAATTGGCCGGCACATAACCGGTCAGCCAGCTGGTGCGGTCGCTGCCGATATTGACGGTGGCAACATACGGCACAACGCTGACCCAAAAATTATCAATTGTATCGCGGCTACCATATAAAGTGTTTACCAATAAAGTCGCCGCATCGCGCATCGCGCCGATTTTATTGTTGGACCGCATGGATCCCGTGTTGTCCATAACCAGCGCCAATTCCATCCCGCGCACCGAACGATGCACGACCGCCTTTGCCGACACTCTCATGGTGTTATGGCCGATCAACCGCGCAAAAGTAGTTGGGATTGTGGCTTCTGCTTTTACGGTGATGGTTTCATTGTTGCTGCCAGTCGTGATTACCGGCCCGATCACCGTTGCGCCCATATAGCCGGTTGGAA
>JACCDT010352803.1_pt1 | contig 13367 bp, 10 predicted proteins | sample 7446291 | NCBI WGS metagenome assembly JACCDT01 (sample SAMN15323446, study PRJNA562643) | freshwater metagenome | isolation source: river surface water | place: USA:Blue River Watershed | collected 2017-08-17
AAATCACAGGTTCTGGAGTGATTACGTACACTAATAATAGTCCAGATAAAATGAATTTTGTTTGGATGAATTTAGACCAAAATTTATTTCAAGCCGATTCTCGTGGAAATGCAGTAGTGCCAATTTCAGGAAGTCGTAACGGAGCGCAAGGTCAAATTTTTGACGGAGGTCATAAAATTAAATCGGTTAAAATAGTTACTACTTCGAAGGGGAAATCTACAGAAGTGGATGCGAAGTATATAATTTCAGATACCAGAATGCAAGTGTTTATTCCGCAAGGATTGAATGCCAAAGGAGGAATTGTAAAAATCAAAATTGATTTCTCTTTCATTGCTCCATTTGAAGGGTCGGACCGTATGGGAGTTTTGGAAACTAAAAATGGAAAAATTTTCACCATTGCACAATGGTACCCAAGAATGTGCGTGTATGATGACGTAAGAGGATGGAATACCAATCCGTATTTAGGAGCATCAGAATTCTATTTAGAATATGGAGATTTAGAAGTAAACATTACTGCACCATCCAATCATATTGTAGTGTGTTCAGGGGAACTATTGAATCCAACTGAAGTATATTCTACAGAAGAACAAAAGCGTTTGGCTCAGGCCAAATTGAGTGACAAAACCGTTTTGATTCGTACCGCAGAAGAAGTAAATGGGTTGCCAAAAACGACTGCTACAACTAAAACGTGGCATTATAAAATCAAAAACGCGCGTGATTTATCTTGGGCATCTTCGGCAGCTTTTATTTTAGATGGTGCCAAAATTAATTTGCCAAGTGGCAAAAAATCATTAGCATTATCAGCTTATCCAGTAGAGAGTGATGGTACTGCTGCATGGGGACGTTCTACAGAATATACCAAAACATCCATTGAAAATTATTCGAAAAGATGGTTTGAATATCCTTATCCTGTGGCAACTAACGTAGCCGGTAATGAAGGCGGAATGGAATATCCAGGAATTGTTTTTTGTGGTTGGGAATCGAAAGGAGAAAGCCTTTGGGGAGTAACTGATCACGAATTTGGACACAATTGGTTTCCTATGGTAGTAGGCTCAAACGAGCGTTTGTTTGCTTGGATGGACGAAGGATTCAATACCTTTATTAACTCATTAAGTTCGGTTGATTTTAACAATGGTGAGTACAAAGAAGAAAAGTCAGATTTACACAAAAGTGCGGAACGTTATACGAGTCCTAATTTAGAAACAATTATGAGTTCTCCAGATAACATGAAAGAAGCTAATATTGGTCTTTTATGTTATTCTAAACCAAGTTCTGGTTTGGTTATTTTAAGAGAGCAGGTTTTAGGACCAGAGCGTTTTGATTTGGCTTTTAGAACCTATGTAGAGCGTTGGGCATTCAAACATCCAACACCAGATGATTTCTTCAGAACAATTGAAAATGTGGCAGGAGAAGATTTGAGTTGGTTCTGGAGAGGATGGTTCCAATACAATTGGCGTTTAGACCAAGGAATTAATTCTATTAAATACATTAAAAATGATCCTGCTAAAGGAATTGTAATCAATATTGAGAATTTTGAAAAAATGGCAATGCCAATTGTTTTAGATGTAAAAACTAAGAGTGGTAAAGTAACGCGTGTTAAATTACCTGTCGAAATTTGGCAAAGAAATATAGAATGGTCATTCAAACATAATTCTACCGAACAAATTGAAAGTATTACTCTAGATCCAGATCATGTATTTCCAGATGTAAATGAAGCTAATAATGTTTGGACTGCTGAAAAAGGAAAAGTAGAGGAAGATCTAATTTTAGATGGTTATCTTGGAGTTTATACCAATCCGCAAGCACCAATTAAATTTACACTTACTGAAAAAAACGGTGCATTAAACGTAGAAATTACGGGTTATCCAAAGTTTAATTTAACACCAACCGGTAAAAATAAATTCGAATCTAAACGTGCCGGAATGGAATTACAATTCAATGATGCCAAATCTGGTTTTGAAATGATTTTGGCTGATGGTAGAAAAATACCATTTACAAAACAATAAATAGATTTAGTTCTATAAAAAAAACGACTGAGCAATCAGTCGTTTTTTTTTATGTTATAAAGTTTCGTTTTTATACCGGAATTTGTTGGCTCAAACAATGTAATGTTCCAAATCCCCATATGAAGTCAGTAGCACTAATTCCTATTATTTCTCTATCAGGAAAACAATCTGCTAAGATATTTAATGCAATTCGATCTTTACTATCATTGAAAGTTGGAACTAAAACACAATGATTTAAAATCAAGAAATTAGCATAACTAGCTGGCAAACGCAAATCTTCAAAATTCAAACGCTTTGGCATCGGCAAGCAAACAATTTTTGGAGTTTGTCCGTTTTCCAATTTAGCATTTTGCAAACGCTTTAAATTATCTTGAAGCGGTTGGTAATTTGCATCGGTTTTATCTTCCTCAACAATAGTTACAATGGTATCTTCGTTTACAAAACGACATAAATCATCAATATGTCCGTGGGTATCGTCTCCCTCAATTCCGTCACCTACCCAAATTACGTTGGTGATTCCTAAATATTCTTTAAAAACAGCCTCGTAATCGGCTTTAGTAAAAGTAGCATTGCGCACTTGAATCGAAGGATGCATCAAACATTCTTCCGAAGTTAATAACGTTCCTTTTCCATTCACATCAATAGCGCCACCTTCAACTATAACAGGTTTTCCGTTGTAAGTTACCTGAGTTAGAGGCAACTTCAAGAAATCAGCCACTTTACTTGGAACGTGTTTGTCTAATTGGTAATTGGAATATTTTGCCCAACCATTAAAGTTGAAATTCAAGGCTTCTCTTTGAGAACCATTTTTCACAATGATAGGACCCGAATCTCGCATCCAAGAACGATTCGTTTTATGAATGATATAGGAAATATTAGTAAGCTGAACGTGCGCTCTTTCCAGCATTTCAGCTACTTTAGTTTTTAATTTTTCATCAGCGACTACCAAGAATACTTTTTCTACAGCAGCCACTTTTTTAATGAATTCGACAAAAGCCCATTGAACGGCTTCGTATTTGCCAGGCCAATCGTTTCCATTATGCGGAAAACATAGTAAAATACCTTCTTGTTTTTCCCATTCGGCAGGGAAACGTCTGTTTGGAGTACTCATTATTAGTCTATTGCTCTTTTTGTGATATCTCCAAATGCGTCAATACGGCGGTCTCTGAAGAACGGCCAGTTTTGGCGTACATTTTCTTGCAAGTCCAAATCGACTTCGGCAATCAAGATTTCTTCTTTATCGTGGGAGGCTTGCGCCAAAATTTCGCCTTGTGGTCCAGCAATAAAAGACGAACCCCAAAACTCGATCCCAGATGTATTTGGTAAATATTTTTCTAAACCAATACGGTTAGCAGCGGCTACATAAACACCATTCGCAACTGCGTGGCCTTTCATTACGTTCATCCAAGCGCCGTGTTGATTGACTCCGTATTCTTCTTTTTCTAAGGGATGCCAACCGATAGCAGTTGGGTAAAATAAAACTTCAGCACCTTGCAAAGCGGTTAAACGCGCTCCTTCAGGGTACCATTGGTCCCAACAAATTAAGGTTCCAATTTTTCCTTTATTGGTAGGGAATGCTTTAAAGCCTAAATCACCTGGCGTGAAATAGAATTTTTCGTAAAAATGTGGGTCGTCTGGAATGTGCATTTTGCGGTACAAACCAGCTTCTGAACCATCCGTGTCAATAATATAAGCACTGTTGTGGTATATTCCCGCCATTCTTTTTTCGAAGAAAGGAACAATAATCACAACACCCAATTCTTTAGCTAATGCGCTAAAAGCAATAAAAGAAGTACTGTACAATGGTTCTGCTAACGCAAAATTATCGACATCTTCACTTTGACAAAAATAATGACTGCTGTACAATTCAGGTAGCGAAATCACTTCGGCACCTTGACTAGCGGCATCACGCACCCAACTCAAACATTTCTTTAAGTTGTTTTCGGCAACATCATTCAGATTCAATTGAATAACCGCGATTTTGTATTTCTTATCTGGCATAGCTAAAAAAATTAGACCGCAAAAATAGTTATTTTTATAAAGAGTACACGAAAAGGGATTTAGAAAAATTAGCGTTATTTTTTTGTTTCAAAGTAATAGTTCGGATAATCAAAATCGCTTCGTACCTTTGCACTTTAGAATTGAAGAAATGGTAGCAATAGGAAAATACAATACGCTTACGATATTACGAGATACCAAAGTAGGTTTATTTTTAGGAAATCCCGAAAAAGATCCTGAAGGGATTCACGATGTGCTCTTGCCTAATAAATACATTCCAAACGAATTTGAAATAGGAGAAGAGTTGATTGTTTTTGTGTATTTGGATCACGAAGAACGCCCTGTAGCCACCACTTTGGCGCCTTATATTTTGTTGAATGAATTTGCACTTTTGCGTGTCAATTACATCAATCAAATAGGGGCTTTTATGGACTGGGGAATGGAAAAAGATATTTTAGTTCCGTTCAAAGAGCAAGCGCGCCCAATGGAAAAAGGGAAGCGCTATTTGGTATATTTGTATATGGACGAAAAAACGAATCGATTGGTGGCTTCGAGTAAAACCAATCAGTTTTTGAGTAACGATCATTTGACGGTTGAAAAAGGCGAGGAAGTCGATTTGATTGTTTCGCATATCACTGAAATAGGAATCAATGTGATTATCAATGAACAACACAAAGGCTTGGTGTATAAAGACGAAGTGTATGACGATTCGATTCGTACAGGAGACAGAATGAAAGGGTACATTAAAAACATTCGTCCTGATAATAAGATTGATGTGGCACTGCAAGTGCAAGGATATCAAAGTATCGAACCTAATGCAGAGAAGATTTTAGATGAATTGAGAGCAAATCGTGGGTTTTTACGTCTGAATGATAATTCGCATCCAGAAGATATTAAAACGGTCTTGAAAATGAGTAAAAAGACCTTTAAGAAAGCTATTGGGGCTTTGTATAAAGAGAAACTAATCGAAATTAAAGATGACGGAATTTACTTGGTTAAAGAGTAATTCTAAATTTATATCACTAGCAAAAGGCAATTCATTTTATTGAGTTGCCTTTTTTTGTGTTGAACCGCTAACTTTAGGTTTTCTTTTTAGGAGAGAATCTAAAAAATGACTTATTTTTACACTCAAATCAAAGAATTATGAGCAAGATAGATTGGAAAACAGTCCGAGAATTTGAAGATATTACCTATAAAAAATGCAACGGAGTAGCACGAATCGCTTTCAATCGCCCTGATGTGCGTAATGCATTTCGTCCTAAAACAACATCTGAATTATTGCAAGCTTTTCATGATGCACAAGAAGATACTTCGATAGGAGTGGTCTTATTATCGGCGGAAGGTCCTTCGTCTAAAGACGGAATTTGGTCTTTTTGCAGTGGCGGAGATCAAAAAGCACGAGGTCACCAAGGTTATGTGGGTGAGGACGGTTACCATAGATTGAATATTTTAGATGTACAACGATTGATTCGTTTTATGCCAAAAGCCGTTATTTGTGTAGTTCCAGGTTGGGCTGTAGGCGGTGGTCATAGTTTGCATGTAGTATGCGATTTGACTTTGGCAAGTAAAGAACATGCTATTTTCAAACAAACTGATGCCGATGTAACCAGTTTTGATGGCGGATACGGTTCGGCATATTTAGCCAAAATGGTAGGGCAGAAAAAAGCCCGTGAAATCTTTTTCTTAGGTCGTAATTATTCGGCTCAAGAAGCGTATGAAATGGGAATGGTAAATGCTGTTATACCTCACGCTGAATTAGAAGATACCGCTTATAAATGGGCGCAAGAAATTTTAGCTAAATCGCCAACGTCTATCAAAATGTTGAAATTCGCTATGAATCTAACCGATGATGGTATGGTAGGACAACAAGTTTTTGCAGGCGAAGCCACTCGTTTGGCCTATATGACAGAAGAAGCTACAGAAGGAAGAAATGCCTTTTTGGAAAAAAGAAAGCCAAATTTCGAGAAAAAATGGTTGCCGTAATTGGGTTTTAAGTAAAGAGTTAAATATTTAAACTTTATAAACCTATTAATTAAACTCATAACCTAAAAAATGAAACACTGGATAGAAGCCGCTCGATTGAGAACCTTGCCCTTATCAGTTTCTGGAATTATAGTGGGTAGTATGTATGCGTTGGCAAATCCAACGAATGATGTACTGACTCCAACTGAAGTATTTAATTGGAAACTTTTTACTTTTGCTATTCTAACTACTTTAGGATTGCAAATCCTTTCGAATTTTGCCAATGATTATGGCGATGGAATTAAAGGTACAGATAACGAAGATAGAGTGGGTCCAAAGCGAACTATTCAGTCAGGGGTAATTACTCCTCAGGCTATGAAGCGCGCTATAATTCTGACTTCAGGATTGACTTTGTTTTCGGCTATTTATTTAATTTATCTGGCCTTTGGAGCACACAATTTAGGCTATTCGTTATTTTACTTGATTTTAGGTATTGCAGCCATCGCTTCAGCTATTCGCTATACAGTGGGGAACTCTGCTTACGGTTACCGTGGTTTTGGAGATGTATTTGTATTTGTGTTTTTCGGATTAGTAAGTACGCTCGGAGTTAATTTTTTGTATTCCAAACAATTGGATGCGATTTTGATTTTGCCAGCAACAGCTATTGGCTTCTTAAGCGTAGCGGTGCTGAATTTGAACAATATGCGTGACGAAGCTTCGGATAGAAAATCAGGAAAGAATACATTGGTCGTAAAAATGGGAATTGAAAATGCTAAAAAATACCATTACTTTTTGATAGTAGGTGCTATGGTTTTAGTTTTGATATTTGCACTATTGAGTCATTTTCATTTTGATCAATACTTGTTTTTAATTGCTTATTTACCTTTAGTAAAACATCTAATAACTGTTCGTAAAAATCAAAATAACAAATTATTAGATCCTGAATTAAAAAAAGTAGCATTGAGCACATTTGGGCTTTCGGTATTGTTAGCTTTGTGTATGATTTTTTTCTTTTCGGACTTAATTGTAAACAATTCGTAGCACAATATAAATATCAATTACAATTTTCAAATCAACTAGGAGTAAAATACAATACAGAGATTAATCAGCTATGTTAAAAATTATAAGTTCGTTCATTTTCTTTTTTGTGGCTATTCCAGTGCTGTTTGCGCAGAAAGAAGGTTATTGGGACAAAGAACGTTCAACTACAAAAGAAGTAGTGGTTTCGGCACGAGATCGAATTCTAATTAAAATTGACGATTTGCCAACAGGGACTACTGAAGTAATCTACCGTATCACGCTTTTGGACAAAAACCAACAAATGGCCAATAGTTTGGTTTCGGTACTAAAAGCCATTCCGGACCCAACAGGGATTAGTCAAGGTTCAGCAGGAGCTGTATTTTTGGTTTCGAAAATATCAGGAGACGATAAATGTAAATATGCTATTTTTTCTAAGGCTGATGCGGCGAATAATTATGTGACAACTGGAAATACAGAAGAAGCTTGTTTTATTCAAGATGAACCTGTCAATAAAGATGCAAAACGCCTGTCTATGGATAAATCTACTTGTTTAAAATCAAATAATCTATTGTGGTTTGGTTTTGAAAGTAAAAACTGGATCATGAATCAAAAAATTGTATTGGAAGTAGTACCTTGGGTAGATTACAAATTGAGTTGTGGTTGGACCAAAGAAAATCGCAAAGCGATTATTGATCAATGTAAAACCTCTAATTTGGCTCAAAAAATGACTAATTCAGGTGATTTTTGCGTTTGCGTTTCAGATAAAATCCAATCAAAATACACGTTCAAAGAGTTTCAAAAATTATTAATTGAAGAACGCAATAAAGCTTTTAAAGATTTTGGTACAATTTGTTTTAACGAAACGGGAGCTTCTGACGCATTCAATTCAGATATACGCACACAAGCCACAATCTTAGCAAAAAAAGGCAGTTATGGCGCTGCAATTGCTAAATTGAGCACGATAATCAATAATGGCAAAGCTATAGCATTAGATTACAACACACTCGGCTATTACTATTTGATTACTAAGCAATACAGTAAAGCGCTTAAAGCGTTGCAAGAAGGAGAAAAATTAGACGCTACAGAGTTGTTGATTCAGTTGAATTTAGCGCATGCTTATTTGCTGAACGGGAATTATAAGTCAGCTAAAGCAATTCATAAAACGTATTTCAATCAAAATGTAACGGATAGTTTGAGTTGGACGCAAAAAACAAAATTGGATTTTGATGCTTTTCAAAAAGCAGGAATTCAAAATGAAGACTTCGATGCTGTTTTAAAAATTTTAGAATAATATCCTTTGAAAGCAACCTATCATAAGTATTTATTACATTTTAAACGTCCTTCAGGAACTTCTAGAGGAGTTATGACGGATAAGGAAACCTGGTTTATCGTTTTAGAACAAGACGGCAAAAAGGGAATAGGCGAGTGTGGAATACTTCGTGGGCTTAGTTGTGATGATTGTCCAGATTATGAAGAAAAATTAGCTTGGACTTGTGCGAATATTCATTTGGGTAAAGAAGTGCTTTGGGAAGCATTAATCGAATTTCCTTCAATTCAATTTGGAGTAGAGATGGCATTCCAATCTTTGGATAGCGAAACTCCGTTTTTACTCTTTCCTTCCGGCTTTACCGAAGGTCAACAATCAATTCCAATTAATGGATTGATTTGGATGGGAGAAGAGACATTTATGAAGGAACAAATAGGGGAAAAATTAGCAGACGGATTTCGATGTGTAAAATTGAAAATTGGAGCTATTGATTTTGAAAAAGAATTGCAATTATTGCGGTTTATTCGAACTAATTTTACTGCTGAGCAAGTCGAAATTCGAGTAGATGCTAACGGGGCTTTTGATGAAAATGAAGCTTTAAATAAGTTAAATCAATTATCTGAATTTGAGTTACATAGTATTGAGCAGCCAATTGCAAAAAACAACACTGACAGTATGTCAGAACTATGTAAAACCGCTCCATTTCCTATTGCTTTAGACGAAGAGTTAATAGGTGTCTTTGGCTTAGCCGAAAAAGAAGCCTTGTTGCAAAATATCAAACCCCAATACATTATTTTGAAGCCTAGTTTTATTGGCGGATTTAGAGGGACACAAGAGTGGATTACACTTGCCGAAAAATACCAAATTGGTTGGTGGATTACTTCAGCTTTGGAAAGTAATATTGGTTTAAACGCAATTGCGCAATGGACTTTTTTGCAACACAATTTAATGCCACAAGGATTGGGAACTGGTGCTTTGTACACGAATAATTTTGATTGCCCTTTAGCAGTGACCCAAGGACAATTGTGGTACAAAACGGATTTAGATTGGGATTGTAATTTAGTGTGATTAATTATAAAAAAAAGCCTTGTATTTTTAATTACAAGGCTTTTTTGTGGAGTCGCCGGGAATAGAACTACTTTCTAAACTCCTTATTTATAAGGGGTTTGCAAAGGTTTCTATTTTAGGGTAACCGAATTTATCACCTTGTTTGACTATTCAAATTATAGTAAATCGTATGATGTAAATATAAGAATTTGTATTTACATATTAAAATAGTAAGACCAAAAAATGAACTGATTTTAGGTGTTTTCTACTACTTCTGCCGACTAAAATTTGGCTCACTTTTATCCAATAATCAAGTGGTCTAGTTGTTCATATTTTATACCTGAATAGGTACAGAACTCATCTATCGTTAAGAACTCATTATCGAGCTTGTTGAGGTCTCTTTTGATTTTTTGCATTAATCTGGTGCTTTGTCTGTAACTCTTGCCTGTAATGCGCTGTATGTCTTTTGGGTAGATGCATACTCTTTTAATGACTGTTTTCATACTTTATCTATGCTTTTGATTGGGGGTTGACTGGCTTGTTCCTGCGCTTATTTTGGAACTAAATTTAAGCACTATTTTGCTAATTCTATATTGGCTACCCTAAATTATTTTAGAGGTCATTTGTTGTTTTATTTGTCAATTATGTCATTATAGGTCAAATGGTAGTATTGCTTATTTTAAATGAAAAGTTTAAGTATCATATTTGCTCAAAATCAATCAAAATGCTGCAGTAAAAAAAGATTGGTACGAGTATCAAAAATTAATTATTAATCAAAGATTTGGGGTAATTATGGCAAGACAAAAAGGCATAATTAAATTAAAAGGGACTATTGGGGATATTACCTTTTATAAAACTAAGGATGGGCATTTGGCACGAGAAAAAGGTGGTATTGAAGCCAATAGAATTGCGAGTGATCCTGCGTTTCAGCGCACCCGAGAGAACGGTTCGGAATTTGGGAGAGCAGGCAAAGCAGGGAAAACCTTGCGTACTGCTTTACGAACTTTACTCTTGAATTCTGCCGATGGTAGAATGGTGAGCCGATTGACGCAGTCGATGATCAAAGTGATTCAGGCGGATCAAACCAACGAAAGAGGGCTGCGCAATGTCATTGACGGCGAGGCAGAACTCTTATTGGGATTTGAGTTCAATATCGGGGGGAAACTAGGCACTACTTTGTTTGCTCCTTTTACGGGAACAATCGACAGAGTAGCTGGCGAAATCAAGCTGAATATGGCTTCTTTCATTCCGTTGAATATGATTGCTGCACCTGGAGGGACTACGCATTTTAAAATTGTATATGCGGGGGCGGAGGTCGATTTTGAGGCGGAAACTTTTGTAAGCAGCAGTTCGGAGACGGTAATCCTTGCTTGGGATACTACTGCTACGGCAGTGATCAACCATGTCAATCCGGTGACTCCTAATAGCACCAAACCGTTGTTTTTGGCTTTAGGAGTAGAATTTTACCAAGAGGTAAATGGTGCGATGTACCCACTTAAAAATGGGGCATTTAACCCGCTATCGTTAGTTCAAGTGAGTGGACTATAGATGGTTTTAGTGTTAACAAGAACCTATTTCCCTTCGGGAACCAACGGTACACTCGCCATGGAGGGGCGGTTCATTTGTAATACCATTGAACTCCCTTGGAAAAATAACAAGAAAAGGGTGTCGTGTATTCCAGAAGGGAAATACTTGTTACGCAAGCGGTATGCTCCTAAATTTCGCTGGCATTTGGAAATTGTGGGAGTGAGGAACAGAACTTTTATTTTGTTTCACCCCGCCAATAATGCTTTGCGGGAATTGAACGGCTGTATCGCTCCCGTAACGACTCTTTCGGGTCCAGGTAGGGGACTTTTGTCCCAACAGGCTTTTGTCTCCTTAAAAAAGTTGGTATTCCCACATTTGGATGCCAAAGAACGCGTGGCATTGATTGTACAATCTTAAAAAATTACATCAGATGAATCTCATTCAACGAGCGAAAGCTCCGACACCAAAATTTTTCAAAGTACTTCGCACTATAGGATTGGGATTAGCGGCTGTAGGTGGCACTATTTTGGCCACCCCCATTGCGCTACCGGTCGTAGTCCCTTCTATATGAGGCTATCTGGCTGTTGCAGGCAGTGTGGTCTGGGCGGTCAGTCAAGTTACGACCTTAAATGAAGCCGAGCATGAATCACACTAATTTGACCTTGAGAGGTACGGCTGGCGGCACTTTTTTGAGTGTTTTGCCCAACCTCAGCTCGGAAGACGTCTTCAAGACGGTAATTTTAGCTGCTATTGGTGCTATTGTGAGTTTTTTACTTTCGCTAGTACTTAAACTATTTATTAAGAAGTCGGATCAGTAGTTTGACCCTTGTTGTGGTGACCTTTGGGTCAAACGAATTAAAGCCAAGTCGTGAGATTTGGCTTTTTTATTATCTGCTTTTGAAAAGAAAAAAGAGAAAAAAAGAAAGCACTCGTTATAGCGGAAAGGACGAACGGGAATGGAGAGAGGCACGACCGACTGGAAGTGAGGACTGCACGCTAGTTTAGCTGCCTTTTTTTCTTTTTCTTTTCAAAGAACAGGATACTTTTACTATGATACGAGTGGGGCAATAAACACCCCCAAGCACCGCAGAAAAGGAACTGAAGCGGTAGCGAAAGTTGCTTTTTCGAGGAGCGCAGTGGCGGGGTTGCGGCAATCGAACAGCCACCGCAGGATGAGAGCGGAGCGGAGTTGACGCAGTGGAGCGTAATGATGCGAGCGTAACACGGCGGGGAAATAATAGAACATAGCCTTTGGCGTACCTTGATTTAGGGCGAAGTGCTAACGGCGCCGACCCCGATGGCTGAGCGAAGGAGCAACCGCCCAAACTATAAGGGGCTGCAGACAGCCTACGGCTGAGGTGAAGCGAAAGGCAGCCAGCGGACTGTAGCTGAATGAAGCGGTAGGGTGGATGTGGTAGCCCCGACGAACGCAAGGTAGGGAGCGTGTGAAGATGAGGAAGTGTGGCACAAAAAAAACAGTGGCTTGCTCAAGCGACTGTTTTTTTTATGGTGGTGCACTGACTGCGGAATGGAGGGCGTAAGCCGACTGGAGCAGCCGAACGGAACAAAGCTACCGACTGGAGAGAGACCGCTTGATTGCCCGTGATAATAATTAATCAATCTGTTGAATAAAGTGAATATCTACTAATTTTTTTGCAAAGTTTAAGTGTTATATTAAATATTATAATTTACAGGTATAGATACGTTAGTTTTTAAAGAGATAATAAATTAAATATTATCCCTTTTTTGTATATTTGTTTATTAAAAGAGTATAAGAAAATGAGTCAATTTGATTACATAAAGGATATTGCTAAGTATGGTCTGGAAAATGATCAGGAGAAGTTATTGACCGTTTTGAACGAATTGATTGAACACTCTAAAAGCACTAAGAAATTAAACTTTGCGATTCAATTACAATCTATTTTAAAAGATTCTTTTCGCTTACAAAAACACAATAGTTTAACTAAAGTAGGTGGTGACCAATATTTTAGTCGATTAGAAGACAAAGAAGTTTCTGATTTAATTTTGGAAAAAATAACTTCTGATTATACTTTGTCTAACATTGTAATAGAAGATAAAGTAAAGCTAGAACTTGAGTTTTTTATTGAGGAACATCATAGACTCGATTTACTTCAACAATTTAACTTACCTGTTTCAAATAAGTTGTTGTTACATGGACCTTCCGGTTGTGGAAAAACTTTAGCTTCTTATGTTATTGCAGGTGAATTAAAGAAAATGATGATTGTTATTAATTTAGGAGCCATCGTATCTTCTAAACTTGGTGAAACAAGTAAAAACTTATCTAAGATATTTAAAAAAGCAGCTTTGGAAGATTGTATTATTTTCCTTGATGAATTTGATAGTATAGGTAAAATTAGAGATTATAGTCAAGACCATGGTGAAATGAAACGTGTTGTAAATACTATTTTACAGTTATTTGACTATTTACCACAAAGTAGTATAGTTATAGCAGCAACCAATCAAAAAGATATGTTAGATGATGCCTTGTTGAGACGTTTTGATAATATTATTACTTTTAG
>JACCDT010459335.1_pt1 | contig 13362 bp, 16 predicted proteins | sample 7446291 | NCBI WGS metagenome assembly JACCDT01 (sample SAMN15323446, study PRJNA562643) | freshwater metagenome | isolation source: river surface water | place: USA:Blue River Watershed | collected 2017-08-17
CAGACAAGATCACCGAAGCCATGCTCAAGGTGGTGGACTCCCCAAGTGACGAGGAGTGCCTCACCTACGAATCGACCGGCGGCGACTTCGAGTGGCAGTCGTGCGGGTCCGGCGGCTCTGGCATCAGCGGCATCGCGGCCGACAGCGGCGGCACGACGACCGGCAGCACGGTCACTCTGGCCGGCGGCGCCGGAGTCACCACGACGCGCAGCTCGGACACGGTGACCGTCGCGACGGCCAGTACGGAGCAGGACTTCCTCGCGCAGTCGGCGTCGCTGTCGTGTGCAGGCACGACCCCCGGCAAGCTCATCGTGGACACGACCACGCAGACGTTGAGCTACTGCCCGACCGGCAGCACGACGACGCAGTATGCTGCCCTCGGCAACGACAGCGGGCAGGCGACGCTCCTATCGTCGGTGAGTTGCTCGGCTGGCGTAATCACGGCGAGCGACGGCACACCGTCGTGCCTCACCGCATCGTCTACGCCGGAGTTCGCCTCGCGTGTGATGACGGCGGGCGGCACGCTCGGCAACTACGCGGTCGTCATGGCTGACGGTAGCGACGACGACGAGGTGATCGAGGCGACGACCTCGACGACGCAGATCCTCGGCTGCTCACAGGACAGCGATGGGACGACGAGCACGAACCCGGTCGAGGTGGCGGTGGCTGGCATCGCGCGCTGCAAGGCCGACACGACGGTGACGGCGGGATCGCTGGTGAAGCTCGGTGCGACGGGTGAGTTCGCGCTCGCGACCACGGCTGAGAAGACGTGGGGCCGTGCGGTGACCGACGACGACGGCGCGGGCTCGGCGTACATCCTGCTGTTCGACGGCGCGGAGGGCACGATCGACCACGCGCTCGACCTGTGGACGAGCATTCCTGACCTGACCAGCAACACACTCAGCATCATCAACGCGAACCCGACTGTCAGCATGACGAGCACGGGCACGCTGAACGGCGTGAACTTCGCGCCCGCGTTCACCACGTCGGGCATCGGTACGCTGGCGGGATTCAACTTCCAGCCGACCTACTCGCACAGCTCGCTCGTCAGCCAGCTCTACGGCTTCAATATGGTGGGCACGTACACCAGCACCGATGCGTCGGCGGCGATGGCGGCGGCGATCATGCGCAACGTCGCGACGTACACGTCGAGCACGGCGAACGCGGAGCCGTTCTCGTCGCTGATCGCCGTGGACGACAAGCCGGTGATCAGCAACACGACGGCGACGACCAGCACGTCAACGCCGACGAGCTACATCACCATCCGCCACAGCCCGGTAATTTCGATCAACGACGCGGATGGCGCGACCGGCGGCCTCGCGGCGATGACCCTCACTGATGATGCCGGGTTCGTGATGGGTGGCACGTACACCGAGACGAGCGGCACGCTCGCCGTGACGAACCGCATCGGGTTCCAATACAACGAGGTCACCAACACCAGCACGGCGACGGCGATCACGAACAACATCGGCGTGGACATCGCGGCGCTGGGTGCGGCTGGTGCGACCAACAACATCGGCATCCGCAACGCCGACACGACGGTCTACACGCCCTGCGTGGACGATATCAGCAGCAACACCGACTACATGGTGGCGAAGTCGGCTTGCACGGCGATCAAATTGACGGCGGGCGGTACTCGCAATTTCACGGGCGGTACGGACCGGATCGCTGACGGCTATGACGGGCAGATCATCTATCTGTTCTTCACCGGCTCAAACTCGGTGGCAATCGAGGACGGCGACAACGTCAATCTCGGAACCGGCGGCACGGCGACTCTTTCGGCTAGCGATACCCTGACGCTCCTCTTCAGCTCCACGAGTGGGGAGTGGATGGAGATTGCGAGGTCGAACAACTGATGCGCGCCGCTGTCCTCATCCTGCTGCTGCTCGCGACTCCCGCGCACGCGGTGAAGTCCATCGCGTTCGTCGGCGACAGCATCAACTGGGGCGGGCTCACCGTCACGCCGTCGAACGCCTACAAGCGCAGCCCGCACAACGCCGCGCGCACGCTGTTCTCGCTGCTGAAGAAGGCCCCCGGCGGCAATCAGTGGCTGAATGCCACCGTCGTCGACTGGTCCGTGTCGTCGTCCTCGCCGACCGACTGGACGACGGCACCGAACGGCACGCTCTGCACGCAGCAGCGCGCGCGCTACCCGCACCTCGAGGCGGCGTGCCGCGACAACGCGCCGATCCTGAACTACATCGGCAGCGGCTACGACCTCGTGGCGGTCGCGTTCACCGGCTCGACGACGCCGTCGGCGTCCGCGTGGGTGGACACGCTCGCCACGCTCAAGACCTCGCTCGACGCGGTGAACGGTACGATCCTGCTCGGCACGTCGCCGTGGGGTGCGTCGAGCGGAACGACGGCCATGCCCGCCGACACGTTCCGCACGGTGCGCAGCGCGGTCGAGTCGGAGATGTCGTCGCGCGGGAACATCAACGGCGCGAACGGCGACAAGGGCACGATGCCGACCAGCATCGACACGATCCACGCGCGCGACCACGCCTACGCCGCGCAGGGCGCGCTCTGGTACGGCGCGCTGCCGTGAGGAGGAACGCATGAAGCCACGCCTCGTCCTCGCAATGACCGCCGCCATCCTTGCGGCGCTGTCGCTGCTCATCGTCGTCGGCGCGAGCCACGCGGTCGACTACTCGCTGATGGGCGACATCGTCGGGAGGTCGTCGCTCGAACGCTGCTACCGCCGCTGCGAGAAGAACAACCCGCCCGCCCCGTCGCCCGAGCCGACGCGCACCCCGGCACCGCTACCCTGCGAGCCGTTCGACTCTGCGGTCACCCGCGACTTCTCGGACGGGCAGCAGCGGATGCTCTGCTTCGACGTGAAGGGCGCCGGCCCCGCCGTCGTCACCGTCGCATCGCAGAACCACGGCAACGCGAGCTGCGCGGACGCCGAGGCGACGCTCACGTCGCCCAGCGGCAGGACGGCCTACTCGAACGGCACGCAGATCGGCGGCGCGCTCATGCGCGAGACGGGGCGCTGGTACTTCTGGGCGCACCTCTTCTCCGCGTCGAACCTCCCCGGCTGCCACACCTACACGTTCACGGTGACGAAGTGATCGTCGAGGCTGTCGCGTGGGGATGCGTCATGGCGCTCGTGATCGCGTGGGCCGCGTGGAGGCTCGGCCGATGACGAAGAACGACGCGCGCATCCTGTTCCTGCGCTGCATGGCGCAGCTCGTCACCGAGGCCCACAAGAGCGGCATCCGCTTCCTCGTCTACACCTTCTACCGGACGCAGAAGGAGCAGGACGAGAAGGTGCAGAAGCGCCTCAGCCAGGTGCGCTTCAGCCAGCACCAGGACTGGCTCGCCATCGACATCCTGCTGCTCGACGAGAAGGACGAGCCGGTCTGGACTGACCACCCGCACTACCACCACCTTGGCGACATCTGGAAGGCCCTCCACCCGCTCTGCCGGTGGGGCGGCGACTGGCAGTCGCTCAAGGATCTCGGCCACTTGGAAGTGAGCGCGAAGTGGAAGGAATACAAGGAGCTCTGACCGATGCTGAAGGACGCAATCGACTTCCTCGCCGCCAAGGGATTGCTGTCCCCTTCCATCCTCGCCGTGGCGCTCGTCGCGGTGGTCTACTTCCAGACCGGCGTGGATGCGGAGCAACGGAAGAGCCTCGACGAGCTGCACGACCAGCAGAAGGTCATCTCGCAGTCGCTCAACGAGGCCGCGACGAACAACCGGATCACGGCGGCGATCCTGAGCCGGATCGACGAGCACGGCACGAAGCACGAGATGGAGACCCGGGAGAAAGAACTCGACCGGCGCGAGGGCAACGCCGTCCGGCAGGGCGGCAAGTGACCGGCGAAGTGGAGGCTTGCGACCCGTCCCGAAGGGTCCATAGGAGCGCTTACTAGATGGACCGTGACGCGATCTTTGTGCAGGTCTGCGCGGCGCTGTTCGCCGCCTACCGCACCGACAAGCACGCGACGACCGCCGACGAGGACGTGGCGCGCACGCTGGACGAGGCCCGCACGATGACGGCCGCCATCGTCGACGCGCTCCCCAAGCCCAAGGGGGCACGCGCGTGAGCCTGTCGAAGCTGCAGGACCGCGAGGACGACGTCCGCGAGGTGTCCCGCTACGCGCCGGGCACCACCGAGCAGGCCGTCGTGGCCTACCTCGACAAGCGCCGCAAGCAGCTCATCTCGGGCTTCTGGGACGGCGCCACGTTCGACGCGACCCGCGACCGCCACCGGGCACAGGCCCTCAACAAGATCGCCACGCACTTCGGCGTCGGCTCGGACGCCGGCTTCAGCCTCACGGCCGTCAAGATCGACAAGCCGCGCGACAAGGAGACGCCCGAGCAGTTCTGCGTGCGCCTCGCCGACCTGCTCACCAGCGACGGCTGGCGCGACGACCTGCAGCCGAAGCTGCAAGCGCTCCTCGATCAGGCCGCTGAAGCGATCCTCGCCGGGGACCCGGTCGAGGAGAATCAGGCGCTCGGCTTCGAGTGCAAGACCTTCCTCGCCTTCCTCGAGGACGTCGAGCGCATGGGGCGCGAGGCCCGTGCCGCCATCCAGCGCAGCGCCGCGCAGGCGAACCAGCCGCGCTGGGGCGTCGGCCCGCTCAACATCCAACGTCCGCAGCAGAGGTGACCATGGCAGACCAGCCGCAGAACGCAGAGCCGCAGCCGCCCGCGTACTTCAAGGAGTTCGCGCAGCAGCTCGCGCAGCAGCAGCACCACACGGCCCAGCAGATCCAGCAGATCGGCGGCGCCGTGCAGCAGCTTGCGCAGCACCAGGCACAGAGCGCCCGCCCCGCCGCGCCGCGGCCGAACCCCGAGAACGTCCGCGAGCAGCTGCTCACGACCATCGTCAACGAGCCCGACCGCTTCGCGGCCGAGGTCGTCGGCTTCGCCACGTCGAACGCCGAGCAGAAGTTCGAGAAGCGCCTCGCCGAGGAGCGCGCCAAGATGCAGGCCGAGCGCGACACGGAGATGTTCTGGGGCTCGTTCTTCCAGTACCACCCGGAGCTCTCGGCAGTGGAGAACGAGGTGTACGCCGCGTTCCAGCGCATGGACCCCGCGGCGCCGCCGAACGTCCGCGCCGACCTCGCGGCCGAGCACGTGCGGAAGCGTCTCGACTCGATCGCGCAGTACCAGCAGCAGGCCGAGCAGCGGCAGCGCGACGCGCAGCGCATGGCGGCGGGCGCTCCCGGCTACGGCATGGGCCGCGGCCCCACGGCGCGGCAGGACGACGACGTCGTCTCCACCGAGGAGTCCACGAAGCGCTGGCTCGAGATGCAGCGCGCCGCGAAGGCGAAGCGCATGGCCCACAACGTCTTCGACGCCGAGTACAACGAGCGGGCGCAGGCTCGCCGCAGCAACGTCGCCTGACGCCTCCCGCGTCATCCGTCAAACCCCGCGCCCCCCGGAGATCGTCAATGTAAGTGCCAGCACCGGGAATGAACTGGCAGAGTGCGTCGACCGGCCAGAACTACTCGAACGACACGCTCTCCAGAAAGCTGCGCAGCGTCGCGCAGCCCAAGCTCAAGCGGCGCCAGCTCGCCGAGAAGGCCGTCGACTTCGGCAAGCGCTCCGGCGACACCTTCATCTACGACAAGGACATGAACGTCGACGCGTCCACGGACGTGCTGACGCTCGAGGAGACCGAACGCATCCCGATCACCGGCTACGCCATCCGGCGTGGCTCGGTGACCGTCAAGGAGTCCGGGCACGGCCTGCCGTGGACGGAGAAGTACGAGTCCCTGTCCGAGTTCGAGCCGCGCGACCGCATGATCGCGGCGCTCTCGAACCACATGGTCAAGGTGCTCGAGAAGCGCTCGTACTACGAGGGCTTCAACAAGAGCCGCGTCGTCTACACGCCGTCGGGCACCAAGACCTCGCCGTCGGCGACGTGGTCGGTGACCGGCACCGCGGGGGCGACCGCCACGCGTCCGATGCAGGTCTTCGACCTGAAGAACATCGCCGACGCGATGGACAACGGGCTGTACGGCACGACGCAGCTCACCGAGTGCCCGAAGTGGGACGGTGAGAACTTCGTCGCCGTCGCGGGCGTGTCGTTCGCGCGCTCGATCAAGGACGACCCCTCGTACGAGGCCGCCGTCCACTACGGCGACCCCGAGCGTCGCTTCTCCGGCGAGGAGGGCCGCATCTACGGCGTCCGCATCGTCAAGGAGACGCTGATCTCGGGCAAGCTCTCGGGCTCCTACACCGACGAGTGCGAGTTCGTCGGCGCCGACGCGGTCATGGAGTGCGTGGTCACCGCGGAAGAGATCCGCGACGACATCCCGCAGGACCACGGCCGCTTCATGACCATGGCCTGGTACTACCTCGGCGCGTTCGACTGCGTCTGGGGGCACACCGACCTGATCGCCAGCGAGCCCGACAACTCGGCCCGCATCGTCCGCGTCCGCTCCGCCTGATCGGCGTCGAGCATCAAGAAGAAGGTAACGAGCAATGGCTCAGAATCCATCTGCAAGGACCGAAATCCCCTGCACCGGCTCGATCAACATCGACGGGGCGAACACGGCGCGCACGCTGCCGATCCTCCTGCCGTTTGCGATCAGCGAGGTGCGGGTGGTCATGCACACGGCCTACACCGGGGCGACGGCGACGGTCATCACCGTCAAGCGCGAGGTGAAGGTCGGGTCGAACACCGACGCGGTCTCGATCGCCACGTTCACCATCCCGATCACGGCGGCCCTCGGTCAGGTGTTCCTGGTCAAGGTCGCCGACTTCGACGACACCACCACGGCGCCGGGCGAGACCATCTCGTTCGTGTCGGACGGTGGTGCGGACCCGACCACGACCGCGTCGTTCGCGGCGATCGGCTACCGTTTCGACGAAGGTCTGTCGGCTGGCAGCACGACCGTCACCAGCGCGGACAAGCCCCGCTCGGGCGTGGGCGGCGTCAAGGTGCTCACGGGCACCTCGGCCTGATCCGATGAAGGGCGATGGCGTCCGTCCGGGGATGGACTTCCAGAGCATGCGTCAGAAGGCGCGTGGCGGGGCCCTCTGCGGCAAGCAGTACGAACAGGACTGCTGCCCGCAGGGGCCCGTGCCCCGCCCGCCGATGACGCAGGTTCGGAGCTCCGTCCGCAAGACCGCGATCAACACCAACCGCTCGCCGTACGCTGGATGAGCAGGTTCCACGAGGCGCTCGGCCTGAAGCGCATGTCCGGGCCGCGAACGGAAAACCGCCTCGCGCGCAACGAGCACCTGCGCAGCTGGGTCAACAAGGGATACCGCGTTGTCGACCAACCTCGGCCAGCTGAGGGACCGCGTCAAGCGGAACCTCGACCGGCGCCAGATCACCACAGAGGAAAGTGACCAGATCACCGTCTGGGTGAATCAGGTCATCCGCGAGGACATCTGCGCCGATCACCACTGGGCCTCGATGGAGGCGATGTACGAGATCAACACGACGGCCGACGTCGATCTCTACGCCTTCCCGAGCCCGGACCGGTTCAAGGACTGCCTCACCATCTGGGTGCAGTCCGAGACCGACGGTGAGTTCTCCGAGCTCGAGGAGCTGGCCGAGCGCGAGCTGCTGCGCGACTACTCCGACACGACCACCGGCACGCCGAAGGTGTGGTCGCGCTCGGGCGAGGGCTTCCGGCTGCGCTACGTGCCGTCGACCTCGGACTTCCGGCTGCGGCTCCGCGTCTGGGAGTACCCCGACGAGCTGACCGAGGTCAGCAGCACTAACACGTTCCTGCAGCGGTGGTCGAAGCTCGTCGAGTTCGGCGTGACGGCGCGTGCGTGCCTGTACTGGGGCGAGTCGCCGCAGACCGCGCAGCTCTGGACGCAGATGTACCGCGACGAGCTGGGCAAGGCGGTGGCCGTCGACCGCCGCCGGCTGTCGCCGAGCACCCTGATCTTGAAGCCCAGCTCGTACGCTGGCTACCCCGCGTCGAGCAGGCGCGGGCGCAGAAGGTGGTGAGCCTCGATGGCTGCATCTGACACGACGGTCGCGGTCACCGCGGGCTCGGGCATCAGCGTCGCGACGCGCACAGTCGACAGCGCGCACCGGCAGAAGGTCGTGATCGGCGGCGCGGAGGACGGCGAGAGCTACGTCTACCTCCCCGCGCACGACGCGGCGGACGCGGGCTCGCCGCTGAAGGTCGGCGGGCGCGCGTCGCTCGCGCTGCCCACGGCGGTGAGCGCCGACGGCGACCGGGTCAACGCGCGCTTCACCCGCGAGGGCGCGATGGCCGTCGTGAACGTCGTGACGGCCGGCACGGTCTGGGTGGACGGCACGGGGCTCGTGACCACGCAATCGGCGTTCAGCACGTCGTCGCTCAACAACTCCGCGACGACGGCGGTCGCGGCGGCAGGCTCGGGCCTCCGGGCCTACGTCACGTCGGTCTACGCGCTGTGCGTCACGACCTTCGGTGGAGCGGGCTACGTCACGTTGCGCGACAACACCACGGACATCCTGCCAGTCGCGGGCATCACGGCGGTGAACATCGGCGGCCCGTTCCTGGTGGCCCCGCCGGGCGGCTACCTCTGCCGGACGACCGCGAACACGGCCCTGAACATCTACTTCAGCGGGACGACGTCGACGATCAAGTGGGTCGTCACCTACTACATCGCGCCCTGATGATGCTGCTCCTGCTGCACATGCCGGCAGCGGCGGACATCACGACGACGGCGGACGTCGAGGACTCGTGGGTCTGGGATCGCGAGGCCGATCCGACGTCGACCTACGAGAAGACCGAGGACAACGCGTCGTGACGGACGCACTGCTGCGCGACCTCACGGGGGCGGTGCGCGAGCTCAACGGGACGCTCTCCGGCGTGCTGCGCGTGTCGGCGCGGGACGTCATCCGCGACGGCAGCGAGGTGGTGCCGTTCAACGGCACGTTCACCACCACCGGCTCGCTCACGATCTGGACGCCCAGCACGGGCAACCGCGCGACGGTCAAGCGCGTGATCGTCGCGGGCGTCGTCGACACGCTGCTCGCGGCGGCGAACCCCGTGGCGTTCTACGTCGCGGACGCGACGACGGGTGACGTGGTGGCGCCGATCACGGCGGCAGCGGCGACGGCGGCGGCGGGCACGCTGCTGCCGGCGGCGGGTCTGGTGACGATCGACCTGGGCGCGGGCTGCCCGGCGAGCGCGATCGACGTGGCGCTGGTCATCAAGGCCAACGCGACGATCGGGTCGGGCGTCGTGCGGTTCTTCGGCGTAGTGATCGGCTCCGAGGCGATCCAATGATGGGCGAGCCGCAGCAGCTCCGGCTGGCACCGCTCGGCGGGCTGCGCTCGGAGCGCGTGTCCGACCACACGCTCGGCGACGTGTCGATGCGCGGCTCGTTCAACGTCGAGTGCGTCGACGGCGAGTGGTGGGTGCGCAAGGGCGAGGATGCCGTCCTGCGCCGCATCGGGTCCACGCAGTGGACGTGGATCGGCGTCGGCAACGCGAAGTGGATCATCGCGAACCCGTACTGGGCGCTGCAGCTCAACGACTCGAACCCGAGCGTGGGCGTGACGAACCTCTACTCGCCGTCGGGCACGGACACGGTGACGCTCACGCAGATGTCCGACGCGGCGACGTGCTCCGTCTACACGCCGGCCGTCGGCGAGCTGCTGCTGCTGGAGTCGGCCGGGTACACCGACCAGGTCTACCGCGTGGTCGCGGCGAGCGGCACGGGCTTCACGCTCGAGCGGCCGTTCGAGGGCGAGTCGGCGGCGTACGACTGCCGCTTCATCCCGCAGCTCGCGCAGAACGCGGCGGGCACCGCGACCGTCTACAATTCGAGCGGCGTCGGCGAGAAGCCCGCGTCCTACGTGGTGTTCGAGCAGCTCGTCGGGCACACCGCGACGAGCGTGCACGGGTCGTCGCCGGCCGTCACGGCGGGCCGGCGCTACCTGATCATCACCAGCTCGTGGGGCACGCCGGTCGCGATCGACCTCGGCACGGTCACGACGGTCAAGCGCAACTGGTTCTGGCGCACGCACCTCGGCTCGGGCTCGGAGACGAACATCGCGAGCACGAACGGGTACGGCCAGTGGGCGGCGGCCTACAAGGGCCGGCTCGTGATCGCGAGCGCGCCGGACAACCAGAACCGGCTCGCGACGCGCACGATCTGGTACTCCCGCGAGGGCGACTTCCTGCTCTGGCACGTCGGCATCAAGGGCAAGACGGCGAGCCCGAACTACGTGACCTTCGCCGGCCCGAACGACGACATCACCGGGCTCGACGTGCTGCGCGATCAGGTGATCGTCCACCGCGAGCGGTCGCAGGAGGTCGGTTCGTACACCGGGTCGGACATCGGCCCGATCTCGTTCCGGTCGAACAATCAGGGCCTCGGCATCTACTCCGCCGGCAGCAACCTCTGGGTGCACACGCGCGCGATGCACTTCTTCTGGTCGCAGCGCGGACCGGCGGTGTTCGACGGCTCGCAGGTCTCGCTGGTGGCGCAGGACGCATACCGCGACCTCGTCGCGCTGCGGCTCACGGAGAGCCCGCAGGTCCGCTGCGTGATCCACGACGAGCGCCGCGCGCGGCTGTACTGGGTGCTCGACAGCTCCGTGCCGGGCTACAACCGCCACCAGGGCGCGACGGTGCCGGACAACTCGGCGCGGTTCCTGCACAACCAGAGCGGAGCGGGCTACTGGCCCGCGTTCGCGGTACTCGCCTACTCGTACGAGGACGGAAAGCTGTGGCTGGAGGACCGGACGTCGGTTTACGGCGGCGGCTTCCTCGGCGACCCCGGCAACGACCCGTACCGCGGCACCTACGCGAGCCGCTTCGACGGCACGATCGTCAAGCTGCGCAGCGGCACGAGCGGCATCGACCCCGGCATCTCGGGCGACTCCGAGGACCACGTCGTGCAGGCGCAGGTCGAGACGCCGTGGATCGACTTCGGGAACAGCGTCACGCAGAAGCACCTGACGCAGGTCGAACTCGTGCTGCGCGCGCTCGACGTGGACGATGACGTGTCCGGCCAGCCGGACCGGATCAGCGACGTCTGGGAGGACACCACCGACCGGCTGTTCGTCCGGCTGCAGGTCTACGCGGACTACGACCTGACGACGCCGATCGACGACGTCAGCAAGGCGTTCCTCGTGAGCGACATGCTCGCGCTGAAGCTCACCGACAACCGGCAATACCCGGCGTTCACGCTGGTCTGCTCGACCAGCGGGCTGGGCCGGTCCCTCAAGTTCCGCGTCTCGAACACGCTGACGGACGATGCCACGGCGGCGGGATACCGCATGGCTCCGTTTCGACTCAGCGAGATCGTGGCGCACGTCCTGCCGAAGGAATCGACTCGGCCCAGCACGGAGATGGAAGCCCTATGATGTACAACCCCTCGAACTTCGCCGCTGGCGGCATGGGCATGTCGCCCGAAGGATGGGGCGGCTGGGGCTCCGGCGGCTGGCAGCCGCAGATCCCGCCCGGCTACGGCGGCTGGCAGCCGCGCCCCGAGCCGACGCCGACCGACTACCAGCCGCAGATCGACCAGATGCGCACGCGTCTCGGGCAGCTCCGTCAGCGCGCGGGTGCGGGCGGCGCCGGGCCGAAGCTGCAGGCGCGCATCGACGAGCTGCGCGGCAACCTGCAGGACACGCGGCAGGCCAAGCGCGCGCAGAACCAGCAGCAGCAGGGCGGTGGTGCGCAGCCCGAGCCCGCGATGATGATGGGCGGCGGCTTCGGCGGCCAGCAGATGAACGCCATGGCGCAGTATTTCGGGCAGCTCCCGCCGGGATTCGGGCAGGGTCCGCAGGGCGGCTACGGCGTCGGCGGCATGGGCATGGGCGGCGGGATGCCGCAGTACGGCGGCATGAACTACGGCGGCGGCTACGGCGGCTACACCCCGTCGATGGGCGGCAACCAGACGGGGCTCGCGGAGCAGGGGCAGATGCCGACCGGCGCGCAGCGTCCGGGGATGCAGTACCGGCAGGACCGCAGGCAGGCGCGTCGGGGCGGCAACGAGATGGCGCAGGCCGGTCAGCCGCAGGGCGGCGCCCCGTCGTGGTACGAGGCGGGCTCCTTCGACACGCCGTTCGGCAACCTCGTGCAGTCGTCCGTCGGCAACGGGAACATCTACAAACAGAACGGCAGCGACGGGCAGAGCCTGTACCACTACGACCCGAACGTCGGTTGGAAGCACATGACCCAGCAGGAGTACATGGGCTACAACAACCCCGCCGACTTCTATCAGGACCCGAACCAGTATGCGGCGGCTGCGGGCGGAAACAAGAGCCAGATGCAGATGAGAAACGGAATGTACCAGACCATGCTCGGTACTGGCACGTACCGCTGACAGGAGACGAACGATGGCGCTTTCGATGACGCGATACAACCCAACTGCGCGAGCCAGTAGCGCGGCGACGGTGTCTCCGGGCAGGAGGACGGCCGGACAATACCCCGGTGGCGGCAACAATCATCAGTACGACAACCACGATGGTCCCGTCAGGCCGGGGGGCGACCCGCGTGGCGATACGATCGACTATGGTCCGTCGAATGGTCCGTCGCAGCAGGAGCGGATCGACGCAGCGTGGAAAAAGTGGGGTGGTTCTGGGCTGTACGTAAATGGCGTCGAGATGCCGTGGGCGCATGGTCCAGATCAGGAACGCGGTATGCGCGCCCCGTTCTTCACGCCTGACGTTCTTGACCCTCGGAATGCTGGATATTTTGCTGGCGGAACTTCCCCTGAGCAGGAAGCGGCGCGGATGAACGCGCGCAACAGTAGGTATGCCGACACGTATTCGGGGAACATGCAGGATTCCAGCTTCGCTTCATCTGCTGACACCCTGCGCCAGTTTGGGATTGATGTATCTGATCCGAATGTCAGGCTCGGTGAACTTGCGTACAAGAACAAGAACAACCCGGCGCTAGTAGCGGCGATCAATGAGCATGGTCGTCAGATGGAGATTGCGAAGCGCGGGCTTTCGCAGGACTACCGTCCGCCCTCGCGTTCTGGTGGCCCATGGCCCGCGCCCCATGCCCCACAGTCTCAGGGAGGCGGAGCCCCGCCCGCGACGGTGCAGGGCGGCGTGCGCCGTGGCGCGACTCCGTCCAGCGGGCAGATGAACGGTGACGCAGTGCAGGCGTTCGGCAAGTATGGGCCGCCTCCGCAGGCCATGCCCCCGATGCAGAACCCGATGATGCAGGGCTACCAGAGCGCGTACCCGCAGGGCGGCTACATGGGTGGCGGCGCGGGCGTGCCTACGGGCAGCGGCTGGGGCTCGGCGGGCGGGATGCCCGGTGTCCCCTCTGGTGGCGGTTGGGGCTCCGCGGGGGGCAACCCGATGGTCAGCGGCGGCGCGGATCTCAACCGATGGCTGGCGATGCAGGGCGGCGGCAACCCCGGCGCGAGCATGGGCGGCGGCGAGATGGGCTACATGTACGGCAACTCGCCGATGGG
>JACCDT010889387.1_pt1 | contig 13360 bp, 12 predicted proteins | sample 7446291 | NCBI WGS metagenome assembly JACCDT01 (sample SAMN15323446, study PRJNA562643) | freshwater metagenome | isolation source: river surface water | place: USA:Blue River Watershed | collected 2017-08-17
ACGGATGCTCGCCGCATCGGACTGAAACACACCCACCATCGCCACCCCTGCGGCCGCCAGCCCCGGTGCAGCCTCGCGAAGGTCACGCACCCGCAGGTTGCACAGCGGGCAGGACGCATAGCGGTAGAACGACAGCAGCACCATGCGGCCCTGCAGCGCCTGCAGCGAGACGGGGTGACCGAAGACATCCACGGCCTGAAAGTCAGGCGCCCGCTGCTCTGCTTGAATGCGCATGGTAATTTTCATGTTTGGACGATCGACCAACCATATCAGGTCGATCGTCCAAGAACAAGTCAAGTCCGTTGGATCGACTGCTACGATCCCGCGACGCATGAGCACCTCGACTGACACCCCGCCGACCGCACATGAGCGCATCGTTGACGCAGCGCTGCGGCTGTTCGAGAAGCACGGCTACGCCTCCACCTCCATCGCCGACGTGGCCGCCGAGGCCGGCATGCTCAAGGGCAACCTGGCCTACTACTACCCGACCAAGCCCGCCCTGCTGGAAGCCGTCCTGCGCCGGCGCCAGGCTGAGCTTGAGCAGGCGCTGGGCCTGACAACGGAGGCCTCACCGGCCGAGACCATCGAGCGGCTGCTGTCCTATGTCGAGACGCATGCCGCCGAGGTGGCGCTATCCGGCTGCCCCATTGGCAGCCTGGCCACCGAACTCGGCAAGCTCGACGACCGCCTGCACCCGCCGGCCGCCGGCCTGCTGCTGGGCCTGCAGGCCTGGTTGCGAAAGCAATTCGAGCGCGTGCTGCCGGCGGCGGCGGCGCAGGATTGCGCGGAACACCTGCTGGCAACACTGCAGGGTGCTGCCGTGCTGGCCCAGGCCGGGCGCAACGCCGACGTCATCCGGCGACGCGTGGACGCCAGCCGCTCCTGGCTTGCCGGCGTGCTGGCCTAGCGCCCGCCTGCCACGTCCAGCAGCGCACCCACCGTGTAGCTGGCCGCGTCGCTGAGCAGCCAGGCCACGGCCTCGGCGATCTCCTCGGGGCGGCCCAGGCGCTGGATGGGCAGCGTGGCGGCTGCACCCTGCGCGTCCATGCCGCTGCGGCCGTGGATGTCGGTCTCGATGATGCCGGGCCGCACGCCGTTGACGCGGATGCCCTCGCTGATGAGCTCACGGGCCAGACCCTTGGTGAGCGTGTCCACGGCGCCCTTGGTGGCGGCGTAGTCCACATAGATGCCGGCCGAGCCGTACTCGGCCGCTCGCGAGCTGAGGTTGACGATGGCGCCGCCGGCCCCGCCATGGGCCGTGCTCATGCGCTGTGCGGCCTGCTGGCAGCACAGCAAAGTGCCGATCACGTTGACATCGAACAGCCGGCGCCAGCGCTCGGGGGTCATGTCTTGCAGCCGGGCAGCCGGCGCCACGATGCCGGCGTTGTTCACGAGGCCGCCAAGGCGGCCGCCAGCCGCGTCCAGCCGTGCAAACATCGCGGCCACCTGGGCCTCGTCCGCCACGTCCGCCTGCAGGGTCAGCGCACGCTGTCCCCAGCCTTGCACCTGACTGGCCAGTTGCTCGGCCGCGGCGCTATCCTGCGCGTAGTTGATGGCCACGTCCCAGCCGGCCTCGGCGCAACGCAGCGCGGTGGCCGCGCCGATGCCGCGCGACGCGCCGGTGATCAAGATCCAGGCTGACATGACGGGCATTGTGGCCGCCTTCCCGACTGCATGAATTTCCTCGACGTCCCGACCATCCTGCAGGTCAGCGCCCTCTTCAACCTGATGGCAGCTGCGGCATGGCTGGTGCTGGCGCAGGTGTTCCGCATCGCGCCGCGCGCCAGCCGGCTCATGGCGGCGGCCCATGTGCTGCGCTTGGCCACCCAAGGCTGTGCCGATTGCATGGCCAGTTGGCCCGGGCTGATGCGCCTGGCCATCGCAGAGTACGGGCTGCTGGCCTGCCTGGCGCTGCTGCTGCTGGCTGTGCGCCGCATGCTGCGCAGCCGCCGGCCCCCCACCGACCTCGCCTGGGTGTGCGGTCTTGGGGCGCTGGCCATCACGGCTGGCGTGGCCTCGGGCAACGGCATGCTGCCCCAGCTCGCCAGCACGATGGCGGCAACCGCACTGGCCGGGATGGCGGCGCGCGAGGTGGCGCGTGGCGTGGGCGGCGAGGTGACGCCGGTCGTCGGCGCGCTGACGACCCTGCCTTTTGTGGCCATGGTGCTAGTGGGGCTGGGCCACGGCGCCGAGCTGCTGACCAATCCTGCGCTGGCCGAGCTCAGGCGTGCCGGCGCCCTGCCCTCGGCCACCCGCGCGTCGGTGTGGCTGCTGATCACGGCCAGTACCACGCTGAGCCTGATCGCGCTGATGATCTGGCGCGTCGTGATGCGCATCCAGCACCTGACCCATCGCGACCCGCTCACCGGTGCCCTCAACCGCCGTGCCCTCGGGCAGGCGCTGGCCGACGCCCAGGCCCAGCTGCAGCGCGGCCACGGCTTCGCGCTGGCCATGATCGACATCGACCACTTCAAGCGCATCAACGACCAGCACGGCCACCAGGCCGGTGACGCGGCGCTGCAGCACTGCGTGCGCGTGTGGCAGGCAGGGCTGCGCGAGGTTGACCGGCTGGGCCGCCTGGGCGGCGAGGAGTTCTGCGCGCTGCTGCCGCTGGCGACCGCAGGCGACCTCTCGGCCGCGGCCGCCGTGGCCGAGCGGCTGCGCGCCAGCCTGGCCGACCAGCCCCTGCACTGGAACGGCCTGGTGCTGCAGCTGTCGGCCAGCATCGGAGTGGCCCTGCCAGTAGTGGGCGACGCGCAGGGCGAGATCGGCCTGGTGCGGGCCGATGCCGAGCTCTACCGCGCCAAGGCCGAGGGCCGCAACCGCGTCTGCGTGGCCACCCCGCTGGACGGCGCCGCATGATCTCGCCCGCGCAGACGCTGACGCTGCTGGCAGCCATCATCATGGTGGCCGGCATAGCCACGCTGGTGTGGCTGTCCATGGCACTGGCCGCGCGCGTGGCGCCGCGCGCGTCACTGCTGATGGCCGGCGCCAACCTGGCCTCAGCGGCGTCGCTGGCGCTGCATGCGCTGCGCGGCGTGCTGCCCGACGCACTGGCTTACCGCGCCAGCGACCTGCTCGTGCTGGCCGCATTCGCGCTGCTGGGCACGGCCGCCCAGGCCATCAACAAACACACGCCCCCCTGGCGCGCGGCGGCTGCGCGCGCCGCGGCGGGGGCCCTGCTGCTGGCACTGGCACCTTACGACGGCGACCTGCGCTGGCCCGCCCGCATCGTCAACATCACCTGCGCCGCGCTGGCACTGACGGCCGGCGTGGCCGTGTGGCGCCAACTGCGGGCCGTCGACGCCCGGCTCACGCCGGCCCGGCTGGCGCTGCCGCTGCTGCTGATCGGCGCACTGATGGCCGCGCGTGGCGTGGAGAGCTTCGTCAACCCCGGGCGCACGCCCGACATGCGGCTGCCCACCGAGTTCAACCTGGCCTTCCTGTGGGCGGCGCTGGTGCTGACCTTGGCGCAAAACGCGACGCTGGCCTTCCTGGTGCTGATGCGCCTGATTCAGCACATCGAGCGGCTGCTGGAGCGCGACGCACTGACCGACACGCTGAACCGCCGCGCCTTCGACCGCGCGCTGGCCGAGGCACACGCCTGGCTCAAGCGCGGCCGGGGCTATGCGCTGGTGATGATCGACATGGACCGCTTCAAGCAACTCAACGACACGCTAGGCCACGCGGCCGGCGACGCGGCGCTGCGCCAGATGGTGCGCGAGCTGCAGCCCTGCCTGCGCGAGGTGGACCGCTTCGGCCGCCTGGGCGGCGAGGAGTTCTGCGTGCTGCTGCCCGACACCGACATCGCCGGGGCCGCGCTGGTGGCCGAGCGCATGCGTGCGCTAGTGGATGCCGCGCCGCTGCGCTGGCTGGAGCAGGACTGGCCGCTGAGCGCCAGCTTCGGCATCACCGAGGCCGAGCGCGGCGACGCCGATGGCGGCACGGTGATGGCCCGCGCCGACGCGGCCATGTACCGCGCCAAGGGCCAGGGCCGCAACGTCGTGCAGCCCTGAGCGGTCAGCAGCGCCGCCGCGTGTCCAGCACCTCGGCCTCCTGGCGCGGGCTGTAGACGCGCCGGCTGCCTTCGGCCAGCAGCTGCTCCATCATGCAGCGGTTGGCCGGCGCAGACGGACCGTCCAGCCCCAGGCGCGGCTCGACCGCACGGTGCGGCAGGCCGGGCGGCGGCATCAGGGAGTTCAGCAGGCGGCGAGGCAGGGCGTTCATGGCGGCAGCGATGAGAGCGGCTTGCTGGTACAGACGCCTTACGGGCCCACCTTGCGACAACCCGCCTTGAATCAGCGCCCCGCCAGCCACAGCCGCTGGAACAACGGCGAGCGGCAGGACAGGCGGCCGTCCACGCGCGCCAGGCCGTCGCGCTCTACGAGCGTCGCGGGCTGAGCCTCGGCCAGCAGCGACACGCCCAGGCCCAGCCGGTGCGGCTGCGGCGACCAACGCAGGCCGATGGCCTCAGCCAGCGTGGGCAGCACATCCACATGCGTGAACTCGCGCTGCCGGTCGGCCCCGGGCAGCAGCCGGCCGGCAGCGTCATAACGGGCCAGCGCATGGAAGACGGCGCGACCACCGGCGGCCGGCGGCTGCAGCTCGTCGTCGAGCAGCGGCGCGGGGTTCAGGTGATCCCCCATCACCCACACCACCTTCGGCCGGCCATCGCGCTGCGCGACAAAGCCCTGTACCAGCCGCGCCACGGCCCGGTCGGTGCAGCGCAGCGCACCGCGCATCAGCTCGGTGGGCTGCTCGTCGTCGTCCTCGTCGGCCGGTCGGGGTGCGGCCGTATCGCAGCCCGGCTCGTGCGCCCCGGCCGGGCCGTGGGTGTTGACGGTCAGCACAAAGCGCAACTGCGGCGCGCTGCCGGCCGCCGGGCGCTGCAGGTCGGCGAGCACCTGGTCCACCAGCGCGCTGTCCAGCAGGCCCCAACCCTGCGACGGCACCGGCACGCCGGCCTGCCGCCATTGCTCGGCGCCGAAGCGCCGGCCCACGCCGTGGTCCTGCAAAAACTGCCCCTTGCCGGCAAAGCGCAGCGAGGCCCCGCCGTAGAAGCTGAGCTGCCAGCCCTGCGCCGCCAGCACGTCGGTCAGACAGCTGCCGCCGGCGAAGAATTGGCTGGCGTACTCGAAGGCGTTGCGGCTCATGACGCCCACCGGCTGCAGCGGCAGGCCGCACTGCGCGCCGAACAGCCCACCCATCGTCCAGCTGGCACCGCTGAGATTGCGCAACTGGCCCAGGGTCTGCATCTCGCCCTGCCAGCGGGCCAGGGCCGGCAGCAGCGCCGCGGCCGGGTCGCGCGGGCGGGTGTAGGCCTGGTCCAGCGACTCGACGAACACCAGCAGCACATCCGGCCGCACGGCCGGCGCGGCCCAGTGCACGCGGTCCGGCGCCACGTAATGGCGGGCAAGGTAGTCGCTGCCGTCGGGCTCGGGCTCGCAGGGGTCGGCCACCGTCGCCTGCACCGACACCACCGCCCCGGCGCCCCGCAGGCCCAGCAAGGGCCATCGGGGCCAGCGCCGCAGCCGCCCGAGCAGCAGCAGGCTGAGCGCCGTCAACGCGACGACGCCTGCCAGGCAGCGCAGCGCGCGCCACTGCAGCCGGCCGTCGGCCTCACCCAGACCGCCATGCTGCAGGTGGAACAGCACCTGGTCTGGCGTGACCAACCCGAAGTAATGGCGCATGAACCAGCTGACGCCCACCACCGCCCACAACGTGAACACCAGCAGCACCAGCCAGGCACGGCGCGACGACGGGGAAGGACGGAACGGCAGGGCAGCAGGCATCGCCGGCCAGTCTGGGCATCGCGCTTTGCCGACGTGTCTGCACTCTGTTGCCGAGTGTTGTGCCGTGCAAAGCACTGTGCGCCATGGCCGCGCATGGCGGCGGGCCTTGTCTACACTGGCCGCATGAGTTCCCCCGTTTTTGACGCCCAGCGCGCCATCGAGATCGGCCGCCAGGCGCTGGCCGTCGAGGCCCGTGCGCTGGCCGAGCTGGCGCCGCGCCTAGCCGAGCCGTTCGCGCACGCGGTGCAGGTCATCCTGGGCTGCCGTGGCCGCGTGGCCGTGATGGGCATGGGCAAGAGCGGCCACGTGGGCCGCAAGATCAGCGCCACGCTGGCCTCCACCGGCACGCCGGCGCTGTTCGTCCACCCCGCCGAGGCGGCCCATGGCGACCTGGGCATGGTGACCGGCGGCGACATCGTGCTGGCGCTGTCCAACTCCGGCGAGAGCGACGAGCTCAACGCCATCCTGCCGGTGCTCAAGCGCCTGGGCGTGCCCGTCATCGCCGTCACCGGCCGAGCGCAGTCCAGCCTGGCCGCGCATGCCGACATCGTGCTGGACAGCGCCGTCGCCGAAGAGGCCTGCCCGCTGCAGTTGGCGCCCACCGCCAGCACCACGGCGCAGATGGCGCTGGGCGACGCACTGGCCGTGGCGCTGCTGGACGCGCGCGGCTTCAAGGCCGAGGACTTCGCGCGCTCGCACCCCGGCGGTGCGCTGGGACGCAAGCTGCTCACACATGTGCGCGACCTGATGCGCAGCGGCGACGCGCTGCCTCGCGTGGCCGCTGACACCCCCTTCACCGAGCTGATGCGCGAGATGAGCGCCAAGGCGCTGGGCATGGCGGTCGTCGTCGATGCCGAGGACCGCGTGCAGGGCATCTTCACCGACGGCGACCTGCGCCGCCTCATCGAGCAGGGCCGCGACCTGCGGGCGCTGACCGCCGCCGAGGTGGCCCACCCAAAGCCACGCACCGTGCCCGCCGAGGCGCTGGCCGTGGACGCCGCCGACCTGATGGAGGCCGCCCGCATCACCGTGGTGCTCGTCGTGGACGCTGAGCGCCGGCTGCTGGGTGCCGTCAGCATCAACGACCTCATGCGCGCAAAGGTGATCTGATGGCGGCGCTTCACTTCCCGACCGAGCTGCTCGTGCGCGCGCAGGGCACGGGCCTGGCCATCAAGGCCGCGCTGTTTGACGTGGACGGTGTGCTGACCGACGGCCGCATCTACATCGGCGAGCGCGGCGAAGAGTTCAAGGCCTTCAGCACGCTGGACGGCCACGGCCTGAAGTCGCTGCTGCAGGTGGGCATCACGCCAGTCATCATCACCGGCCGCGACAGCCCCGCCGTGCGCCGCCGCGTGGCCGACCTCGGCCTGCCGCACGCGCTGTACGGCATCAGCGACAAGCTGGCCGCTGCCCGCCCGCTGCTGCAGCAGCTGGGCGTGGACTGGGGCGAGGTGGCTGCCATGGGCGACGACTGGCCCGACCTTCCGCTGCTCAGCCGCGCTGGCTTCGCCTGCGCGCCGCCCGGGGCCCATGCGGAAGTGCTGGCAGTGGCTCACCACGTCACGCGCGCGCCAGCCGGCTTCGGCGCGGCACGCGAGTGCTGCGACCTGCTGCTGATGGCGGCCGGCCACTACGAGCGGCTGCTGCACGCCCACCACGAGACGCTGGACGGAGGGCGCGGTTGAACGCGACAACACTGCCGGCCCCGACGCCGCGCCGCCGCCCGCCCCAGCCCTGGCTGTGGCGCGTGCAGGGCCTGGTAACCAGCTACCTGCCGCTGCTGCTGATGGCGCTGCTGGCCGGCGGCACTTGGTGGCTGGTGAAGAACACGCCGCTGCTGGGCGAGGCCGGTGAGCTGGCACCGCCGCGCCATGTACCCGACTACCGCATGGCCAACTTCGAGATCCAGCGCATCGGCGCGGATGGCCGGCTGAGCGTGCAGATCGCCGGCGCCGAGCTGCGCCACTACCCGGACACCGACACCATCGAGATCGACAACGTGCGCGTGCGCGCCATCGCGCCGGACGGCACGCTGGCCATCGCCGACGCGAAGCGCGCCATCAGCAATGCCGACGGCAGCGACCTGCAGCTCAGCGGCGACGTACGGCTGCGCCGCCTGCCCGCCGGGGCCGGCGACGACAACCCGGCGCTGATGGAAGTGCGCAGCGAGTTCATGCAGGCGCTGTCCAACAGCGAGGTGCTGCGCTCCCACCTGCCCACCACCGTGCGCCAGGGCGGCGTGACGCTGAACGTCGGCAACTTCGAGTACCGCCACCTGACCGGCCAGCTGCGCTTCGCGGGCAAGGCGCAGGGGCAGATCAACGCCAACCGATGAGCGAGCTGGTCTTCATCACCGGCGCGTCAAGCGGCATCGGCCAGGCACTGGCGCTGCGCTACTACCGCGATGGCGCCCGCCTCGCGCTGGTGGCTCGCCGCACGGACGAGGTCGCGCGCTGGGCCGCCGAGCAGCAACTGGACGCCGCCCGCTTCGCCATCTACGGCGCCGACGTGGCTGACAGCGAGGCCATCGCCCGCGCCGGCCGCGACTGCATCGCGCGCCAAGGCCTGCCCGACGTCGTCATCGCCAACGCCGGCATCAGCGTCGGCATGGACACCGCGCAGTTCGACGACCTGGACGTCATGCGCCGCACCTTCGCCACCAACAACGTGGGCCTGGCCGCCACCTTCCACCCCTTCGTGGACGCCATGTGCCGGCGCGGCAGCGGCACGCTGGTGGGCGTGGCCAGCGTGGCCGCCATCCGCGGCCTGCCGGGGCACGGCGCCTATTGCGCCAGCAAGTCGGCGGTGGTGGCCTACTGCGAGAGCCTGCGGGGCGAGTGCAGGTCCTTCGGTGTGCGCGTGGTCACGCTGCTGCCAGGCTACATCGACACGCCGCTGACCCGCGGCAACCGCTACAGCATGCCCTTCCTGATGCCGGTGGAAGACTTCGCCGCGCAGGCGGTGCGGACCATCCGCGCGCAGGTCAGCTACCGCGTCATCCCGTGGCAGATGGGCGTGCTGGCCAAGATCCTGCGGCTGCTGCCCAACAGCCTGTACGACCGCCTGCTGGCGCGCCGGCCGCGCAAGAAGCGCGCGACCGAGTGAGCGCGCCGAGGCGCGCGTGGCTACACTGCGCGCCTCGCACCGATTGCCGCTGCACCGAGGCGGCCAAGGAGGGCACGATGTTGAAGGTTCTTCACCCCTGCTAAGGCTCGCGCGCTGACGCTCATTCCAGCGCGCCCGCACCCGCCGCCCCACCGGGCGCCTTGCATTCCGCCGCCGCCCGACCCGGGCCTGCGGCGCCATCGGTTGCTCACACCATGACATCCCGCCTATTCGGCCTGGGCCTGCTCGCCCTGGCCCTGCCCGCCTGGGCCCAGCCCCCCACGGCCCTGCGTCTGGGTGCTGCTGACACCGCACCGCACATCGACGGCCGGCTCGACGACGACGCCTGGCAGCGCGCGCCCGTGCACGACCGCTTCGTGCAGTTCCTGCCCGCCGACCGGCAGCCCGCGCGCTGGCGCACGACGATGCAGGTGCTGGTCACGCACGACGCCCTCGTCTTCGGCATCCGCGCCTGGGACCCCGAGCCCGGCCGCCTGGTCGCGCCGCTGGCGCGTCGCGACCAGGTCAAGTCCGATCAGGATTTCGTCACCGTCTTCATCGACCCCGTGGGCCACCGCCGCACGGCGCAGTACGCGCGCGTCAGCCCGGCCGGCGTGCTGGAGGATGGCCTTTTCACCGCCGAGGACGATGCCGAGGACAGCGCGCCCGACTTCGACCTGCAGGCCGCCGCGCAGCGCCTGCCGGACGGCTACAGCGTCGAGCTGCGCTGGCCGCTGGCGGCGCTGCGCTTCCCGCACACGGACGGCGCGCCGTGGCGCGTGATGGTCACGCGCAACATCCCGCGCGAGCAGCGCACGCTGGATGTCAGCGCGCCGGCCATGACCAAGAGCGCGCTGAACTTCATCGCCGAGCTGCAGCCGTTGGAGGGTCTGGGTGACCTGGTGGCGCAGGCGCGCGAGCGCAGCTTCATCACCTTCCGGCCCGAGCTGACGCTGCGCTCCACGACCACGCGCGACGACGCCGCGCCGACGCGGCGCACCCGCCAGGCCTCGCTGGGCGCGGAGTTCAAGTGGCGGCCACGCGCCGACTGGGTTGTTGACGCGACGCTGAACCCCGACTTTTCCCAGGTGGAACTGGACGAGCCCCAGCTCGCCGGCAACACGCGCTTCGCGCTCAGCGTGCCGGAGAAGCGGCCGTTCTTCCTGGAGAGCGCCGACGTCGTGGGCCCCACGCAGGCCGACGAGTCTGGCGAGAACCGCAGCCTCGCGGCCTTTTACACGCGCGCCATCACCGACCCCTCCTGGGGCCTGCGCGCCACCTGGCGCGGCGCTGGCGCAGAGGCCACGGCCCTGCACCTGCGCGATGGCGGCGGCGGCCCGGTGCTGCGGGCAGGCGCGTTTGCCACACGCACGGGCGTGCAGCCGCGCGACTCGGAGGCCAGCTTCGCGCGCGGGCGCCTGCAATGGGGCGCGCTCGGCCTGGCCGGGCTGGTGTCGCGCCGCGACTTCGGGCCCGGGCTCACGACGCAGGTGGCCGGCAGCGACGGCACCTGGCGTGCGGGCGACAACGACCAGTGGCGCGGCCACTTGCTGCTGTCGGCCACCACGCTGGGCGTGGACGAGGACGGCGGGGTCGGGCGTGTGGCGCGCCAGCGCGGCCACCGCGCGTGGCTGGGCTGGCGCCACCTCGATGCGGACTGGTTCGCCAACGTCAACGTCGAAGAGGTCAGCCCGCGCTTTGCCAACGACAACGGCTTCGTCAGCCAGAGCGGCATCCGCCGCGCGTCGCTGTTCGGCTACCGGCGCCTGGGCGAGCGCCGGCTGCTGGGCGTGGACATGCACGAGAGCGAGCTCACGCTCAAGCTGCAGGAGACGCGCACGCTGGCCGACCCGCTGCTGGGCGTGGCGGCCGGGCAGGTGGTGGACCGGCTGTTCCAGCCCGGCTTCTGGTTCGCCGCCGCGCGCAACACCGGCGTCTGGGGGCATGTGGGGCTGGACAGCTACCGCGCGAGGAGCGGCGGTCGGCGGCACGACACGCGCACCCTGCTGCTGGGCGTGGAGTCCAACCCGGGCGAGTGGCTGAGCTTCCTGATGGCCGAGGTCGAGTGGGGCCGCCGGCTGGACGTGGAGGCCGACCGCGTGGGCACGGGCCTGCAGGCCCAGCTGGAGGCCAAGCTGCGCACGCCGCTGCCGGGCGGCTGGTGGCTGGAGTTCGAGCAGCGCCTGGGACTGGGCACGGTGGACGCGCCCGATGGCCGGCGCGCCTTCACCGACCGCAGCGCGCAGAGCCTGGTGGTGCTGCACCTCAGCGCACGCGACACGCTGCGCCTGATCCACCAGCAAACGCACACCACGCGCCGCGAGGACGCCGCCCTCGGCCTCGCGGCCGCCGCCGAGCGCCACCGCCAGCTGGCGCTGATGTTCCAGCACCGCGTAGGGCTGTCGCGCCTGGCCAGCCTGGGCCTGAACCGCGCCAGCGCACGCCCCGGCCTGGCACGCGGCCACGAGCTGTTCGCCAAGCTGACGCTGGGCTACTGACGCCCGCCTCGGCGGGCCATGAAAAAGCCGCCAGGCCCGGCGGGCGCTGGCGGCTTTGCAGCAGCGCAAAGCAGGCTCAGTGCACGCCGTGCATCCACTTCTTCATCAGCGGCGTCATGGCCATCAGCACGACACCGGCGCCGATGGGGATGACGGTGAAGATGAGGAAGAAGGCCGACATCGAGTACGTGGACGAGATGTGGTCGATGTAGGCGCCGGTGGAGCCGGCGATCTTGTTGGCGATGGCGGAGTTCAGGAACCAGACGCCGAACATCAGGCCCAGCAGGCGCGCCGGGGCCAGCTTGGAGATGTAGCTCAGGCCCACCGGCGACAGGCACAGCTCGCCCATGGTGTGGAACAGGTAGGCCAGCGCCAGGAACATCATGCTGACCTGCGCGGTCTTGGCGCCTTGCGGGATGCCAGCCGAGCCGTAGGACAGCACGGCGAAGCCCAGACCCAGCAGCACCAGGCCGGTGCCGAACTTGACCGGGCCCGACGGGTTCCACTTGTCCTCCCACATCTTGGAGAACATCGGCGCCAGCACGACGATGAAGAAGCTGTTCAGCACGCCGAACCAGGTCGCCGGCACCTCGCTTTGGTCCATCATGAACTCGCGGCCCAGCATCCACAGGCACAGGCCCCAGATGATGGCGAAGGCCAGCGCCAGCGAGGCATTGGCCAGCGCGTACTTGCCGCCCGTGGCGCGGTAGAGCTTGAACAGCAGCCAGGTCAGGATGGCGGCCGGCACCAGCGTCATCGCGGTGTTGATGACCTTGAAGATCAGCCCGGCGCTGCCGCTCAGCGTGCGGTCGGTGTAGTCGGCCGCGAAGATGGTCATGGAGCCACCGGCCTGCTCGAACGCGAACCAGAAGAAGATCGTGAAGAACGAGAACACGAAGATGGCCTTCAGGCGGTCGGCCACCACGTGCTTGGGCGTGTCATCCTGGGCCTCGGCGGCGGCCAGGCGCGCGGCAGACTCGGCGTCCACCTTGTCACCGATCTTGCCGAACAGCCCCTGGCTGAGCCAGAACTGCAGCGCGCCCAGGATCATGAAGATGCCGGCCAGTCCGAAGCCCAGGTTCCAGGAGATCTTCTCGCCGATGTAGCCGCACAGCGAGATGCCGAAGAAGGCACCGGCGTTCACGCCCATGTAGAACAGCGTGTAGCCGCCGTCGCGGGCGCCCTCGTTGTCCTTGCCATAGAGCTGGCCCACGATGGCCGAGATGTTGGGCTTGAACAGACCGGTGCCGAGCACGATGAGGGCCAGGCCCGCGTAGAAGCTGGGCACCGTCTCCAGGAACAGCGCGATGTGGCCGGCGGCGATGATGAAGCCGCCCAGCAGCACCGAGCGGCGCGTGCCCAGGATGCGGTCGGCCACATAGCCGCCGAGGATGGGTGTCAGGTAGACAAACAGCGTGTACCAGCCGTACAGGTCCAGCGCCTGCTCGCGCGTCCAGCCCCAGCCGCCCTTGCTGGCCTCGGCGATGAGGAACAGCACCAGCAGCGCCCGCATGCCGTAGTAGGAGAAGCGCTCCCACATCTCCGTGAAGAAGAGGACGAACAGCTGGTTGGGCTGGCCAAGAATGGTGGCGCCTGCAGGCGGCGTGGCCGGATGGGCCACGGAGGTGGGGGTAGTCACGTCAGTCGTTCCAGGAGGGACCCGATAGGGCGGCGGCGCGGGCGGTGGCCCGCAGACAGGAGCGCGATTGTCCGGTCCCGGCGCGCGCTTTCTGCGCCGCGAGACCTCGGGATTCCCCTGAAGGCACGGCCCGCGCGGGCCGACTCAGCGACGGCTTTGCCGCCTCAGAGCTGGAAGTCGTAGTCGATGCTCAGCGGCGCGTGGTCGCTGAACTTCTGATCCTTGTAGATGGCCTCGCTGCGGGCCAGCGCGGCCAGCGCCGGTGTGGCCAGGTGGTAGTCCAGCCGCCAGCCCACGTTGTTGGCATAGGCCTGGCCCCGGTTGCT